>JFJP01027641.1_pt1 | contig 12191 bp, 11 predicted proteins | sample 431651 | NCBI WGS metagenome assembly JFJP01 (sample SAMN02602958, study PRJNA72255) | Microbial mat metagenome, whole genome shotgun sequencing project. | biome: fresh water; feature: sink hole; material: water; isolation source: purple microbial (photo- and chemosynthetic) mats found in... | reverse complement strand
AAATAAAAAAAGTTTTGGACCATGCTTTTAAAAGTGTTGATTATATTGATGAAGCCAACAAACATTTAATAGATGCTAACAAATATAGTTCGGAATTTGGAAAACGATGGGCTTTGTGTTTTATTATTTTAGGAGTTTTACTATTAATTTTTGATAGAATTTGGCCATAATAATTAATTGCTTCTTAATTTTCAGAAAACCTTGAAAAAAAATTAAAGTTCCTATTTTATTTATTTGTAAAAAAAATCTTAATAGAAGCATTTATTAATTGGTAGAAAATAATAAAGAAATTTTTTAAATTATTAACAAAGTTCCACTAAATTATTCAGAAGCAAAATAATTTATTTCAATATGTGAAGTGGAATATTGAATATTTACTAAACGGTGATAAATTTTTAATTGATTTTGTCCTGCTCTTTGCTCAATCCATGAACAAACATGCCTCCAAAAGTTTTATTATTCAGCTCTGTATAAGTAGGTTTTTTTGAATCACTCCTGGAAGGAGAAATTATTCTGCTTTTTTCTTTTGAAATTTCTCGTATTAACTGACCATTCTTTCCTTCTGTTTTGAGCAGATCTTTAACTTTGTTTGTTAAATCAAAAAGATCGAACATAAAATTGCTAAAAACATTTAAACAATGCATTAAAAAAGTAAAGAAATTTTTATTAACTTTATTCCTTTTCCAGATTTTTTTGCTTTCATCATCTTCAGAAATTTCATGATATGCTGAAAATCCATGACACATGAACTATTAAATTCTGTGATTTTGAATCTTTTATCTGAAAGAAGCTTGAGCTCATATTTTTTCAGATAAGGTATTCCTTCTTCTGGCTCTAATCTAAAAAAATAATTAATTTTAGAAAATTTAATTTAAAAGCTAAAAACTCAATGTTTCCGAAATTAAAGAGCACTGCGATTTGAGCTAGCGAAATTATTACATCATGAAACCTATAACAAAACATTTTTAAATTTGAATTTTCATAGATCGGCAAATTCAGCAATTTTAGAAAATCTCTTCTATTTTTAATATCCATGAAATCATCAGATTTCACTCCTAATTGTATCGCAATTTTCTTGAAGAATCTATTGAAATCACGATATATTATAAATCCACTTCCTTCAGGGTCAAATTCTTTCCAAAGGTCCAATATTTCATTCAATTGATAAACGCTAATCGCTGAAGTTTCAGCCTTTATTATTTCATCATATGTATTCATTATCATGGCTATAAACAAATTCACAACTAGCAATGATATTATTATATGAAATGAAAAGAAATATAGATAAGCAACTGAGCTTCCACAACCAACAAGTCCTAATTATTTATTGATTAAAATTAATAATGAGCATATAAGAATCAAATTTAATATATATCAATTAAAAAACTCACCAAATTTATCATAATCTTCAAATTTATTAATAGTTTTGCATGTGAAATTAGGTTCTTGCTTTCTGGCACAATCATTTAAAATCAGAAACCATTGTTCGACAGTTACTGAACGGATCAGATTTAAGAAAGCGCCAAAAACATTGTGAAAATTCAAATTTGCATTTCCGACATAATCTTGAGGCTTTAAATAAGCGAAAAATTCAACTCCAATTACACTGTAAGAAATCAAAAATAAGAAAAGTAGGAATGCTATGTTAGCCCTGGCTATTCTTAAAACCTGCACACAATTCACGAGGGATTTTAACCATCGATATTGAGACATTCCAAGAAAAACTAATAAAATATTGCCAACCCATGAAAATGCTATGATAAAGACATCAAAAAAATTCCAAGACTTTTTAAAAAAGCGAAAACCTTGAGCTATGAACCTCAATATAATTTCAATTGTGAAAATGGAAATTATAACAATATTGATATAGTCTTTTTTAAAAAGAAAGTTTTTTTAAAAATTAAAAAAATTTTATACTTAGGACTTTTTCCATAATATTAGGTTGTCGGTGATAATACATCATAAACGTCAGAATATTTATAATATTCAACACAGTCATTATATTTTTGAATAATTTTGACTTTATGATGTTGTGACAGTAACTCCTTAAAATGTTAATTGGTGGCTGCCTGACTTTTTTCGGTTTCATTTTATAAATATTTTCTTTAATGAATGCCCATTCTTTTTGTTCTTCATTCAAATGTGCAAATGGAGCTTTTTAAAAAAAAAATATTAATTTTTATTATTATATTTAATACAATGCAGGTTCTTCTGATGAAGATAAGTTTCAACCAAAATTCCGATGAACATATTAATTACAATGAGATTCGCAATGATAAAAAAACTAATATAGAAAAGAGCCATTGTTTTGTGATTATTTTTGATTGGATTCTGATTATTTCCAACATAATCTATGCCGTAAAACATCTCTTCAATCCATCCCTCTGTGGTCGATAGTTGAAATAAAGTTGATAAGGAGTTAAAAATATTATCAAAATTAAGATCTCTATTAATCCAATCACCCCCATAATCAAAGCAATCTTCTTTAGTTATCACATGACTAGTGAGTTCTTCATCAATCGTTGTACAATGTAAAAACACTCCTTTCAAATAATTTATGGCTATGATTCCGAAAACGAATAAATTCATGAAATAGAAAAATAATAGATTAATTAAATCAGGAATCGATTTGAAAAGAATATGTGTAGCATTCTTCAAGCCTTGATTAAACTGTATGATCTTAAAAATCCTAAATACCCGACACCATTTAAAATTTACCGCTGAAAAACTAAGTTTTGTATCGATAGTGCCCAAAACAGTGAAAATGAAAAGAAACAAATCAAAACAATTCCAAGGATCTAAAATAAATGATTTAGGACCTGAAAAAATTAGACCAAAAGCAGAAATTTTCAGCATCATTTCAAAAAAAAAAAATAATATCACTATTAAATCGATAATAAATTGAATTTTGTTCTCCATTGTATCAGGTGATTGAAAAGGATCATGAATCATCAGAAAAACAACTGATATCACTATTGTCGCAAGAATAACTTTTTCAAAATATTTATGCATCACAATTGTCATACAGATTTGTCTGATACATTTCAAGAACCCATTTTTTTTTATAGTCGGTTTTTCGAGTTCCATTGTGGGTAGTTTTATGTTAATCTGTCGATTATGAACAGAAATTGATTTTTTTATGACTTTATGATTGCCAATAACAACAGATTGAAGTTCGTGATCAGAGTCACCTTCAGATATATTTTTTTTAAGTGGATGAGAGGTTTCTGAATTTTCAAGATAATTTACACCTTCAGTCTGCATCATTTTAATTAGTTTGAGCTCCTTTGTTTCATTCTTTTTTCCTAAATTTTTTTTCCAAAAATATAAGAAATCTAACACTTTTTTTTTCATGTTTTCTTTTTTTTGAGAATTATGAAAAATTGATTTCAAAAAATTTTCGAAGGAATGCTCAACTTTTAAAAGATTTTTTATGTTTTTTGAATGAATCACCCCATTAATAAATAAGGCCATGAACATTCTGATTAATATCACTTCTCCAATCAGCAAAACAGATATAAAATAGCAACCAGCTTTTTTTCCAATAATTCTCATGTGTTCATACATAATAACATGCCATTCTTCATTCAGACAAATGAGTGTTGTTGTCATCAAAGCGTCCCCAATGCTATCAAAATTTAATCTTGGAGCACTGCCTAGACTCAATTCTTCAGGAATTTCATCCTCCCCTATATATCGGATTCTATACGCAAAAGACTCCATCCCGATCAAAGAGCCAACAGTTATTAAAATAACTATTAAAACAATGAACTCTTTGGTATTTACAAGAGCATAAATCATTTCAATGAATAAAACTGAGCCTCTTTTCCAAAATTTCAAACCAACAAGAAATCTAAAAATCCTAAGAGTTTTCAAACATTTGATCACTGAGCTAAAAGAAGTATGAAATCTAAAAAACTCATTGCCTGTTCCAGCTAAATAAATTATATCCCCCATATTCATCATGATTATTATCACATCCAATTTATCAAAATGATTTGTCCAAAATTTTTTTGGACTCAATAAGATTAATCGAACCATTATTTCAATAAAGAAAATAATAGTGCAAACAAAATTTATAATCTCCAAATAGAAACTCTCAGTTGAAGAGATACTGGCTCGATCCATAGCAAAAATCACAATATTTACTAGTAGGCAGAGCAAGATAAACACATTAAATTTCATGGAATTAAAGAACTTATTTAGATAAGAAGTAATTATTCCTGCTGATGGATTTAATTTATATTTTATTGTAAAGTTTGGATAATCAAAGGAAAAGTTTGGGACAGTTTTTAAAGAAAGAGTCATTCTCTTATTTTTTTTCGAAGTTTTTTGCAAAATCCGTTTCATCATAGGAGAACTCTCTACATCGATAATATTGAGTTCTTTTTTTTCAATGATATTTTCATCATTATGACTGCTGAGTCCTCCTCCAGAAGTTATATAGAGCTTTCGAACTATAGGTTTTATTGGATTATTCTGAGGCTGCTGAGGGTCATCTGGATCTTCTTCCTTTATGTGTGCCTTGATTCCTGTTTTGTTTTTAATGAAACCATCATAAAGAGCTGCCATTAGCAAATTTATGAAGACTAACCCTCTATTTGATAGTTTAGTATATTTATAAATAAATGGTATTACAAGATTAATAGAAGAATAATGCAATAGAACCCCACAATTATTTTATTGAATGCTGTACCGAACTATTGAATAATTAAGAAATAAAAAAATTTATGTTACCGATAAAATATTTTCTTACTATGTCGTTAATTGAGCTCCATCCAGTGAATGTTAGAAAGCTCAAGTTTGTTAAAAACGCCATTAAAATATTATCATAATTTGCCAAACCGTAATTCAAATTTCTAATATCCATTTCTGAGTGGTTTTCAGGAAAATCAAAATTCGCTGGGTTTATGCAATAATTGCTTGAAAATTTTAATTTAACAAAAACTTATGGAAAATAAATTACTCATCAGGACACTTTTCATATCCACATAAAGTTTCTATTTCAGGATTTGCAATCCAGGTATTATTGACAGGTTCTGGGGTTAATCGGCATCGACTTTCGAGCAATCCATTAAAAATATGCAAACCAAATATAGCACTGAAGATCAACACAAAGCCAATTTGAAAAAGTATTTTAGAAATTGTCATGAGAGTCTTCAAAAAAGCATTGGCTGTTTTTCTAAAAGGCTTTATTTCTTGCAAAATGGCCAAAGGCCTCAAACATCTGATTGTTTTTCCGACAGCAATACATGTTTCATCAGGAATATAAATTAAAGCTCTTAAAAAAAAAATTATAAAAAATTAAAAAAAATATTAATCAACGTTGAAATTAAAACAATAAAAGCTAGAATATTCCATCGATTTTGAAGGTATGTTCGATTTCCTATGAGTAGTCCGAAAGCCACCACTCTAATGATGAACACTATGAGAAAAAAAATGTTGCAAGTGAGTTCTATATAGAAACTAAGAGGAGATGTTGAATATTCTTCAGATTCATGATGTTCATGCATTCTTAAAGAAAAATCTTGAAGAGATATTGCTGCTATATTCATAATAACAAAAACTAAAATGAGAGCAGAGAAATAACTATGTTATTAAATGATTAAAAGAAAAAATTAAATGAAAAAAATAAGCAAATTTTTGGTTTTTTACTTTGATTCTGCAATTTTTATTTGCGTTTGTCGAAAGGCACTATCATTTGCAAATAAATATAATGAGAGTCTTGTTCTTTTTATTTTAATTTCATTCACTGCCTTTCTTAAGAACTCTTTTCCTTTGATTTGTTCTTCAAGGATCTTCATTTGTTCTGCATTCATTTGTCTTGAGCCTCTTTGGGCTGGTTTAATAAGCTGATTCTCATTTTCTTCATTTAGAATATTGTTTTCATCTAGTTCTGTCTCAGAATGGTTTTTGACTTCATTCATATACTTGACTTTTTTAATAATGTGATCTTCTAATTTTTTCCCTAATGAGGATTGTGTCAAAAAATTTGTTGATGTTGATAGCTTTTTGAAGTTAAAACTATCGTGTGAAGTAAATATGGGCACAATGTTCGATACACAAAAGTTTTTCTTTGGGAATTCTGACATTTCATTCTCAGATTCTTCTCCTTCTTCCATTGATTTTTTTTAGTTTTTTGGCCTCAAAGGAAATATTTCTAAATTAAAATAAATGTTGTAATTTATAAATAATTCCTTCTTGAAATAATTAAGGTTGTTAGTTTTTTTACTTTAATTTATAAATAAATTTAAAAAAAAAAAATGAAAGTCGACCAAAAGTGAAAAAAAAAAAAAGATTTATTTTGCAAATGCTGTTTATCAGGTATTTTTTTAAAAAGTATAATTTAAGAAAAAACTATTTTAATTTTCTTTTAAGAAAAAATTATTTTAAAGAAAAAACCAATTTAAATTTCTTTATTTCTTCGTAATTTTTTCGAATGTTGAAAACTCATGAAAAAATCCTTTTTTTTCTATATGAAGGCTTAATTTTAGAAACAACAACTTCCGAATTTTTTGCCACTTTGACTTTAATAATCCCAAATTTGCAATATTTGTCTTTTCAATTTGACAATTATATCTGGCCTGAGGTCAAATATCTCAATCAGCAATTTATAGAGCTAATTATCAGATTTTGTGGTCTACCAAGAATATCAATCCTTTTTCGATTGTCAGGTTTAGGAGTTTCGTGGGAAGCTTTACCTTTTTTTCTGGTGTTTATTTCTACTTTGGCAACTTTTTTACTTTTTATTTTTTATTTTTTTCAAATAAAAAGATGCTATAAAAAAAATCAAAGTTTGGGGTATGATTTCGAGTTCATGGAAATGGCAAATTATGAGGATATGAGACAAACCTTTGTGAAGAAAGAAAATATTGTTGGCACTGGTCACATTAAGATGGAGGAAAAGGGGAAAGCAATTTTTTTTAAAACACATCATAATATGAAAATTTACATTCTTAAAAACTATAATTCAGTGTTGCCTATTCTGATTTTGCCTTTCATGGAGATATATATGGAGAATGTTGGTCGTTTGATTAAAGGAAATGTTAATGTTTATTTTTTAATAGATGGGGTTTTTTCAATTTTCGGAGTGTTGATTTTTTCTCTTCAAATTTTCTTAAATACTTTTTTGTTCAATAATTTTGCTTTTGATTCGACCAAAAATTTGAATAGAAATGTGAGATTTTCTGATGTTTTATGGCCTTTTATCAATGTAATTGGCCCAATTATAGCTCATTGTCTCAAGAATATTGATCTTTTTTATTACTTTAATGCTATTGTACAATTTTTGATTGTCGCCTATTTACTGATGGTTTATTCCACACATAATACCTATTTTAATCCAAAAATAAATGAGATTTATGGAATGTGTTTAATATTTCGTTTAATTATTCCTTTGATTTTCTTTATCTGTACAAATTTAGAAGATTTCCCATGTTTTTTGATTTTACTTTTGTCATTAGCAATAAAATTTTCAATGAATTTGAGCAAACTTATAAGAAACAAAATCACGAACAATATAAATTTGAAATCTATATATTTTCAACAGAATGAAGAAGATGAAATTAATCAAAAAAAATCAAATTACAATTTTACAATTTCCAATCGTTTTTATATTGCATTTTTCTCTAACTTCTATTATCTAAAAGAAAGTGTCAAACCAACTTTTTTCCAAATATTAGAAGAAATTCCATTAAATTTTATTGGGTATTTTCGTGAGCATCTTAATCAATGCACCAAAGAAAATTGCCCACTGCTTAAAAAGCCTATGCAACCATTAAATTCATCAAAATCTTTTCTTAAAAAATTGTCGATTGAATTTGATTGGGGAAATAAACCAAATATTAAATCAAATATTGCCAAATATATTTCTGAGATATACAGACAAGAAGCTTCTATTATGACATTAGCCCAAAATGAAACCAGATTTTTATATATAATTTTCCTTCTTTATGATCACAAAGGCATTATAAGGTCAATTTTAACTTTGAATTCTTTGTTTCTAAGGAATTTGGCTTTCCATGAGAGATTCATTCTGCATGAATTGAGAGAGTTTATGTGTAAATATATGAGAATGATTGAAGAAAAAACTTTATTTAAATCAAAAGAAATAGATTCTATGTCCAAGAAAAAAAATCACAATAAAAGCTTAAAGAAAGAAGATACCAGATTTGATAGTTCGCTTTTTGTTGACCTTGAAAAAATTTTTAACCTTTTAAAGAACAATATTGAATTTTACAAAATAACATTGAAGAATCTTCTCAAAGAATTAACCCTCGAAAAAGTTTCTCTTGCTGCTTTAGAAAGTGGAGGCAAAAGTCTGCTTTATAAGTTCGATGAAATAAGAAGCAGTTTTTTACGGGGGAATAAAAATGTGAGATTTATTAAAATTTATAGAGATTTCATCACGATTTTTAAAGAAGATGAATGGGAATTGAGGAGAGAATTGACAAAATTATTTCATTTAATCAATCAAGTCGAGGAAAATTATGAACAAGCTGGAAATAATCAAGGGGCAGGCTTTTCTTTTACTGATGAGATGCATTTCTTTAATGAAAAGTCTTGCTTTTTATATGTTTCTGGTTTGGAAAAAAATATTGGTAGAATAATAAAAAGTGATGAGAATATGTCAAAATTGTTTGGATATTCGAATCCAAATGCAATGGTTGGTATTTCAATTGATGATTTGATGCCAAAAATTTTCGGGAGGAAACATAATTCCATTATGATGAATTATTTAGAGACTGGACTTTCGAATTTCATTTATCGACAAAATAAATTGTTTGGAATAAATAAAGCAGGATTCACTTTTCCATTGAACATTACTGTGAAGCCTTATTTGAATAGATCTAATTTTAGTTTGGAGTTTTTGGCTCATATTAAGCCAACAAACAATAAAAAGGAAAATTTGATCATTGTTGATGATCTGGGAAACATAGATTGTTATGGGGAAGCTCTTGAAGAAATTTTCAATAAATTTTATGAAAAAAATAGGGGACAAAATCTACCAATACAAATTTTAATTCCAGATTTATTAGATTATTTTCAAACAACTTCTGAGACTTTTATCCGAGAAAACAAAGAGATTTTAGAAAAGAAAAAATCTGAGAGGTCTTTGAAACATAAATATGGATCTACAGGTCAATCTTTTCGAACTTTTAAAACAGTCATGTCATATAAAAAGAAATTTTTAAAAAATGACTTTACAAAAACGATCAGAAAAACTAATATAGACATCGAAACTTTGTTCAATAATTTCCTAAAGAATGAATTTGGGGATTTTATTGTGCAAATCATTGTAAAAGATAATTACCCTACATTCCCTGATGCTCTCAATATGGAGGTTTTAGAAGAGGTAGAAATATTAAATTACCTTAATCATATAAAATCATTGGTTCACACTAATGAATCTCCTTGTGATGTTTATCGAATTGAGATTTCAATCGAATCAAGAACATTTTCTGATATGACGATCAATATTTTGCATGTAAGAAGATTCAAGCATTTGTATCGCAATAACTGTAATAATTCAATCGAAAAGGTTTTGACAAAATTAAAAAAGAACACTTTCACTCTTTTCCCGAAAATCTTGAGACAAACTGCATTTCTTCGTGTTTGTCACAAAAAAGCTAATTTTGCACACAAGAATAATATTGGTTGCAAATCTGAAGAAGAAATCAAGATAGAACCATCAAAGTCTCAATCTGACAAAAATCTCAGAAGAGTAAATAGTGACATTACCAGTTGTCCTCAATTATATTTGGAAGAAGTTAATAATGATTGCAACGAGGAGGAGTTAAAGCCAGATATTGACAGAAATTTATTCATAGAAGAACTCAAAAGAGAAAAATATTTAGGGCAGAAAAAAAATTCTTTTCAGGAATCACCAGATCAAGAGTTTGGTTTGAAATTTCCAAAAGTCGAAAAATCGGAAACAAAATCCAAAAATCCAAATAATTTAAAAAAAAAAAAAAACATATAGAAAAATTAAAAAGTGTATGGGAAAATTCTCCTCTAAATGAATTTCTCAAACCACCTCTTTCTTCAAACAATGCACAAGTTTCAAATTCATCTTCAAATTTTGATAAGAAATTATTGAATATTTTTTCGAGATCAATTTCAAGTAATTCTATGTGCATTAAAAGAGAAGAGCAGAAATATTTTGCCGATGAAGGGAGACACCTTTATAAAATTCAATCAAAAGAGAACTCCTTAGCGAATTTTTCTAAAAGTTATCAAAATGAAAATGAAAAATGTGGGCCACTTTCAAAAGCTTCTTCTCTTTTGAGTAATGCTTTGGATACTAAGAAGGAATTTAGGAGATTAATGGATCAAAAATACCTTCCTCCTTCCTATACGAATATAATGATGTTCTCTTTAGTAGCAATTCTATTGGCAGCTGCTTCTTTTTTCTCATATGGAGGATTAAGTAACCAAATGTTGAGCGAATTAAGTGATGATGTATTTACAACAGACCTTGTTGAAAATTATAAAATATGCATTTTAAAGCTCTTAGTGATAGAACAAAATAGAGTGGCTTTTTTTAACAATCAAAATATAAATGAGATGAATAGCACCTATTATACATTGAGGAGTCTTGATTATAGATTAAAAATAGATCCTTTGAAAGGATTTTCAGAAAATGTAATGAGGATAGAAATCTCTAATGGAAGTTTTCAAATTTTATCAGTAATCATGGGAATGGATTTATATTTTGAAGCAATTGAAGCAATATTGCATGATGAGAAGAATTCTGAGTCTTTTGTTATCAATAATGGAATTAATTTATTCAATTCTATGAATACCATGTTCACTTTTGAAGAAAAAATAAAAGAAACATTGGATAGAATAAAAACTAATTTAATAATTTTGGTTTTTTTGTCTCTAGGTTTAATGAGCTTTTTGATGTTTTCCATTCTGGCTAACATGTATTTTTCTCATAAATTCATTAATTCAACATTGAAATTGTTATGCTCAATATCCATAAAGGATTATAAGTCACTATATTCTGATTTATTTGAAGCTCATCTCGATAACAATGATAAAATTCAATTTAAAAGTAAAGACTCCTTATTTAGAAGTAGCATTACAAAAGAAAATTTAATGAAAGATAAAGGCTTGAATCAAAGTTCAAAAAAAAAAATAAGACAACATGTGCTTTCACTAAAATTCAGCAAATTAAATTTTTTATTCCTATTTGTGTTTTTTGTGCTTTACTCATCTCTTTTTATTGTAAATTTAAATCAATCAGAGTTATTAGACACATCTTTAGCAAATAAATTGCTTCGGAAAAATTTGTTCAATGATTTACGTTTGAATTTTTATCATCTTTTATCATTACTCAACGATCAAGATTTAGGATATGTGAAAACTTTAAATGGAGCGATTCTTATTCAACAACAAATTAAAACACTTGGAACAAATCTAGAAAAAGTGCTGAATATGGAAAGTTTTGCAGATGATGAAAAAACTGATTTTGATAAAGCAATTAATGAAAATCTATGTGAGAATAAAATTTTGAAAGATGTTTTTGATCTGTTTGAGAAATGCCCAAAAATGGGTTCAGGAGCATTGTCAAAAGGATTGTACTCGGGAATGATGTATCTTTATACAAGCTTAAAAGCGATCGTTGATGGTAGAATTTCATTAGTGAATTCAGAAATTAATGAAGAATTATTGAATATTTTGAGGATTTTCGATTTTAGTGGTAAAAAATATTTTAGTGATTCGATAGAAAGGGTTGCGTATCAATTAAAAAATCAGAGTATTGTTCTAATGGTAATGAACTGTTTTATGGCTTGTGGAATTAGCTTTATTTTATTTCTTTTTATTAGATTAGTGGTCAAAAGTTATGAGAAAAGATTGATTTTGGTCAAAAAAATGTTGGGATTGATTCCTTTCAATATTATTTCTAAAAGCCAAAAGATTAGAAAATATTTGAATTCAACTAAAAAATCGAAAAAAATTTAAAGTGATTTTTTGAAATAAAAATAATTTTAAATTAATTCAATTAAATTTCTTCCAATTTCTGAAAAATCAATGAAATTTCAAAAACAAAAAAAAAAAATAAATTATTTCTTCATAAAATGCTTGGCGACATTTTTAGTGCTTTTGATTTATTTAAAACTCCTTTCAACCTTAAATTCAACCGCAGAAAAGAAATAAGCAGTGCAATTGGGGGTTTGCTTTCC
>JFJP01002256.1_pt1 | contig 12191 bp, 13 predicted proteins | sample 431651 | NCBI WGS metagenome assembly JFJP01 (sample SAMN02602958, study PRJNA72255) | Microbial mat metagenome, whole genome shotgun sequencing project. | biome: fresh water; feature: sink hole; material: water; isolation source: purple microbial (photo- and chemosynthetic) mats found in... | reverse complement strand
CGAACAGGACCGTGAAACGCCCCAGCGCCAATGATAGTAGGCATCTCGCCCGCGAAAGTAGGTCATCGCCAGACTCCCTTTAAAACGCCCCGCAACGCGGGGCGTTTGCTTTGGTACTTTAAAAACGCGACAAATCCTTGATTTGCCTACAGTTTCCAATATTAATTCGAAGCCGGTGTTACCTCATTTACAGTAGCTGCGAGACTGCCTGATTTCAGCACAACCTTGATTCGGCTTCCGCTATGAAGGTGGTGCGTGCTTCTGATTACTTTATTCGACTCATCCAACGTAATGCTGTAGCCCCTCGATAAAACGTTTTCCGGGTTCAATTGTTTTAGGGCATCTGCGCATCTTCCCAACATTGCGTTGCGACTTGCAAAATGCTGAGTCAAGGCTGTTATTAGTGCTTGGGTTGATTGGTTCAATAGGTACTTGCGGGCTTCCAAATTAGGACGCATGGCGTCCAGACGAGTGATGGCATTGATCAGTGTCTGTTTGTTCAGTGCAATTTTTCCAGAGGCATCCAGAAAAAGTCGGCGTTTAATTTGTCCGATGTTTTTAAGTGAGTTAGTCACAACGGCGCCTGGATGAATGACTCGCCTCACTAAAGAATCAAGTTGTTGCATGCGTTGATTCACCCGCCTGATGAATGATTGGTTGAATTGGGTCGCAAGGGTCAGTACTTGTCTTCTCTTGTCTGATTGATCAGGAACCGCCATTTGAGCCGCTGCTGTGGGTGTGGCTGCTCTGCAGTCGGCGACAAAGTCGGCTATGGTGAAGTCTGTTTCATGACCAATTCCGGTGATGATGGGGATAGGGGATGAAAATATTGTTCGAGCGAGTTGTTCGTTGTTGAAGGCACGCAAATCCTCCAGGCTGCCACCGCCCCTTACCAGTAAAAGCACGTCACATTCCTGTCTGCTGATCGCGGTTTGAATACTTTGGCAGATCATTGCAGGTGCCCCATCGCCTTGTACTGCCGTTGGATAGATCACAATTGGGCAACTTGGCCAACGTAATTCCAATGTCCTCAGCACATCTTGCAGCGCAGCAGCTTGTTGTGAAGTCACGATGCCGATGCGTTTGGGGTAATGATGTAATGCCAGTTTGAATTCCTGCTTGAACAGGCCTTCAGCTTCCAGCTTTACTTTTAGCTTCATGAACTCTTCAAACAACGTGCCTTGTCCATCTCGGCGCATTGCTTCTACAAGCAGTTGATAATCTCCGCGCGGTTCATACAGTGTTGCTTGAGCGCGTACTTCAACTCGATTACCTTCCGCTGGTATCCAATCAATGAATTGGTTTCTATTACGAAAAAAAGCACATTTGACCGCAGCCTGGTCATCTTTAAGCGTGAAGTACCAATGTCCCGAGCTTGCTCGTGTCAAATTGGAAATTTCGCCATTTACCCAGCAGGAGGGCAGAGATTTTTCAATCGCCATGCGAGCGAGGCGATTCAACTGACTAACGCTGATTACAGAGTCTGCGGAGGGCATGTGTAATGATCTGGGCTGAAGCAGAGAGCGGGAGAGTCTACCTGCTGATTGGTTTGCTGTAGCTGAGCAAGGATTTTTCTTGTAATCAAATAGTGGTATGTTTCTTCTTTTTCCGCACGGCGGCTTTTGCCGCCGTTGTGTTTTTTTCAAGCGGTTGGAACCTGTATGACTGAATTCTTGATGCAAACGTATGCTCGTCAACCCATTGCTTTCGAACGTGGCGAGGGGGCTTGGTTATTCGATGTGAATGGTGAGAAATATCTCGATGCATTGGCGGGCATTGCCGTCAATGGGTTGGGGCATGGTCATCCCAGGCTTGCTAAAGCGCTGTGCGAACAGGCTGGCAGGCTGATTCATACTTCAAATCTTTATCGTATTCCGTTGCAAGAAGCGTTGGCTGAACGTTTATGCCAATTGTCCGGCCTTTCGCGCGCATTTTTCTGCAACTCGGGTGCCGAGGCGAACGAGGCTGCTATCAAACTCGCTCGGTTGCATGGACACCACCAAGGCGTCGACAACCCGGCAATCGTGGTGATGGAAAAGAGTTTTCATGGCCGAACCATGGCAACGCTTTCCGCTACCGGTAATCGTAAAGTGCAAGCCGGATTTGAACCCCTGGTATCAGGATTCGTTCGGGTTCCTTTTGGCTCAGCCGATGCGGTTGCGGCGTTGGCTTCGCACCACAAGAATATTGTTGCTGTCCTGGTCGAGCCTTATCAAGGTGAGGGTGGGGTGCAGATTCCTCAGTTGGATTATCTGGTTCAGTTGCGCCGTATTTGCGATGAGCAAGGCTGGTTGCTGATGCTGGATGAAGTCCAGACGGGCGTTGGGCGGACTGGCAAGTGGTTTGCATTTCAGCATACCGGCATGATGCCCGACGTGATGACCCTGGCTAAAGGGCTCGGTTCGGGCGTACCTATTGGTGCATGCCTGGCGCGGGGCGTAGCGGCTGAAACCTTTACGCCCGGCAAGCACGGCTCCACTTTTGGGGGTGGACCATTCGCCTGCACCGCTGCATTGACGACCCTCGAAGTCATGGAAAGCGAGGGTTTGCTCGCGCATGCGGATCAATTGGGTGCATTCATTCGTGCCGATCTTGCCGAGCGTTTGCGGGGGAATCCTGGAATTGTCGAGATTCGAGGCCAAGGGCTGATGATTGGCATTGAGCTTGATCGCCCCTGCGCGGATTTGGTCAAGATCGCATTGGCTGAGAAATTGTTGATCAATGTCACCAACGATAATGTGGTGCGTTTGCTGCCGCCGTTGGTGATGAAGCAGGAAGAGGCCGAACTGTTGACCGAAACATTAGCTCGTCTGATTAGCGCGTTCCTGGGCTGAAAATCATGCTTCAAACTCCCAAGCATTTCCTCCAATTCAAAGATCTGTCGCGCGCGGAGTTGGAGCTGATTTTTAAACGCACTCAGGTCATCAAAGACCGATTCAAGCGATATCAGCCTTATCACCCGTTGGCGGATCGCACCTTGGCGATGATCTTTGAGAAGAACTCGACGCGGACGCGCCTTTCTTTTGAAGCCGGCATGCATCAGTTGGGTGGCACTGCAATTTATCTGAATACACGTGATACCCAGTTGGGGCGTGGCGAGCCGGTCGAAGATGCGGCGGAAGTCATTTCGCGCATGGTTGATGTCGTCATGATTCGCACTTTCGAGCAAGACATCATCGAGCGTTTTGCCGCCCATTCACGCGTACCGGTGATTAACGGGCTGACCAACGAATACCATCCCTGTCAAATATTGGCCGACATTTACACTTTTATTGAACGCTGTGGGCCGATTCAGGGCAAGACCGTGGCCTGGGTGGGTGACTCCAACAATATGTGCAATACCTGGCTGCAGGCGGCCGAGGTGCTGGATTTCAACGTGCATGTATCGACCCCGCCAGGTTACGAGGTTGAACCTGAACGCGCCGGTCTGTTCACAACATCGTATTACGAAGAGTTCACAGATCCTATGGATGCGTGTCGGGACGCGGACTTGGTGACAACAGACGTGTGGACCAGTATGGGTTTTGAAGCCGAGAACGCCGAGCGGATGCAAGCATTCGCGGATTGGCAGGTCGATGCCGAAATGATGTCAGTCGCCCATAAAGCTGCCTTGTTCATGCACTGCCTGCCGGCGCATCGGGGTGAAGAGGTCGCTGCTGAAGTGATCGATGGAGCGCATTCTGTTGTTTGGGACGAGGCGGAAAATCGCTTGCACACGCAAAAAGCCTTACTCGAATATCTGCTTCGCGGCCAGATAGAAGATTGAAACAACAAAAGAGCCGGACAAACATGAACATTGCTTATTTCAAAGATACCGACTCGCTTTACCTCGAACTGTCGCCGGAAGATGCTGCGCATGCATGGGAAGCGCAAGAAGGCATCGTGATCAATCTGAGTGCCGACGGACGCGTAATCGGCATAGAAATCGAACATGCCAGCCAAAAGGCGGACCTTTCGCTTTTACGTGTGGGCGACTTTCCCGGTGAAGTGCATGCCGTCGAAGGCGCCGCGCATTGAAATTATTAACGCCGCGGGCATTTAACCCGTTGCGCTCTTTTTGCCAGGAAAATCATGAGTGAAATCAAAAAAGTTGTACTTGCCTACTCCGGCGGACTGGATACCTCTGTCATTCTGAAATGGTTGCAGGATACCTATCAATGCGATGTGGTGACCTTCACTGCGGACCTTGGTCAGAACGAAGAGTTGGAACCGGCGCGCGCCAAGGCGCTTCAATTCGGCATCAAACCCGAGCAGATTTTCATCGAAGACTTGCGCGAGGAATTCGTCCGCGATTATGTTTTTCCGATGTTCCGTGCCAATACGGTTTATGAAGGTGAATACCTGCTCGGCACCTCCATCGCCCGGCCGTTGATCGCCAAGCGGTTGATCGAAATCGTCAACGCAACTGGCGCTGATGCCATCTGTCATGGCGCAACCGGCAAAGGCAATGACCAAGTCCGTTTTGAACTCGGCGCTTACGCCTTGAAGCCCGACATCAAGGTGATCGCACCTTGGCGCGAGTGGGATTTGCTGAGCCGTGAAAAATTGATCAATTATGCCGAAACGCATGGCATCCCCATCGACATGAAACACAAGGCCGGTGGCAGCCCGTATTCGATGGACGCCAATTTGCTGCATATCAGCTACGAAGGCCGCCATCTGGAAGACCCGAATGCGGAAGCTGAAGAAGACATGTGGCGCTGGAGCGTTTCACCGGAAAATGCCCCTGATCAGGCTGAATACATCACGCTGGATTATGTGTGTGGCGATGTCGTGGCAATCAATGGCGAGTCAATGAAAGCGCATGAAGTCCTGGCCAAATTGAACGAACTCGGCGGCAAACATGGCATTGGTCGTCTTGATCTGGTCGAGAACCGCTATGTCGGCATGAAATCGCGTGGTTGCTATGAAACACCTGGCGGCACCATCCTGCTGAAAGGCCACCGCGCCATCGAATCGATTACGCTCGACCGGGAAGTCGCTCACCTGAAAGATGATTTGATGCCGCGTTACGCCAGCCTGATTTATAACGGCTACTGGTGGGCGCCGGAGCGGAAAGCGCTGCAAGTGTTGATCGATCACACACAAGAACACGTCAATGGTTTTGTTCGCCTCAAGCTCTACAAAGGCAACGTTATCGTCGTCGGGCGCGATTCAAAGAACGATTCCTTATTTGACTCCACCATTGCCACCTTCGAAGACGACGCCGGCGCTTATGATCAGAAGGATGCAGGTGGCTTCATCAAACTGAATGCACTGCGCATGCGTATTGCTGCAAAACTCGACGCCAGGAGAAAGTGAACATGGTCCAATTCGACAACGTTGCGGTAATCAAAAAAGCCAATGTCTACTTCGACGGCAAGTGCGTATCGCACAGCGTGCAATTTGCCGATGGAAGCAAGAAATCCATCGGCGTCATCATGCCCGCTATGCTCACTTTCAACACCGGTGCGCCTGAAATCATGGAAACCGTAGCCGGCGCTTGCCGTTATCGTCTCAAGGGCGAGGATTGGAAAGTGTGTGAAGCCGGTGCGTCATTCAGCATTCCGGCCAACTCATCCTTCGATATCGAAGTGACCGACGAGCCGTATCACTACGTTTGTCATTTCGGCTGATACCCGACGCTGAATCACGCCGAAAAGTCAGCTCGATTTTTTCGAATCCAGCAAAGCCTTCAGGTCTGCAAATGGGCTGAAGGTGGAGGTAGGGGCTGATTTTTCCGTAACGGTACGTCCCTCCATGTCCTTCAACTTGGCATGCTCGTTCTCGTGGCAGTAGGTGCAGAGCAATTCCCAGTTGCTGCCATCCGGCGGGTTGTCATGATGGTTGTTGTTCTTGTGGTGAACTTCCAGCAGTTGCAGATTGCTGTGTGTGAAAGTTCGCGCGCAGCGTCCGCATACCCACGGAAATAATTTCAATGCTTGCGCGCGATAACCTTCTTCACGCTTTTCAGCATTGCGTCGCGCCTCAAGCACGACTCGGTCCAGACGCTCGTTGGTTTGTGCCATAACTGCTCGCTCATATTTGCAGGGATGAATGCCGCTAACCGGTGTTTGGTTGGCAACTAAATATTACCCAAGATTGGCCCGTAGTTGCGTATCCACGCAATGGGAGAACGCCGGGCCGAATTGATGTCCTATGCTGAAAAAGAGAAGTCATTGCCCAGCAGTTCCAGTCGATTGAGCAATTCGCCGGTGCGCTTTTCTTCCGGTTTCAACTTGCGCGCCATCTCGATGCAATTACGCGCTTCCTCGTTGAGCTTGGCTTCACGTCCATGCCGTTCCATCCAGGCGATCAACAGATAGGCGTGATTGAGTAAAAGTCGGGTGTTGTTGGGCATTTTCGCGCGGGCCTCGCGGGTCAGTTTGATCGCCTCTTCCAATTTGCCTTCGCGCGAGAGTTTGACGCCACGATTCATGATATCCGTAGCGGCGCGGGCCGCACCCTGCACGACTTCGCGGCCTTCGTCTTCCAGTCCGGCCTCAGTGAAGATGGCCTGGGCGCGTTGCAGATATTCCGGATGCTCATGGTTGTTGCCGATGACGCTGCTCATCAAGGCCCCAGCGGTTTCTGTCTCACCCAATTCGAGCAAAGGCCCGGCGAGGTTGAAAAGGGCTTCTGGCTGCAGGTGCTGCGCCTCTTTTTTAAGGGCGGGGCCGAGTTGTCTGGCCAGTTTTTCCGCCAATTCGCGTTCACCTGTTTTGATGCGCACGGGAATCTGCATGGCTTCCGCCAGCAGACGTGCGCCTGCGTTGTCGTGCATATCGATTGACAAGGTCGAGAGCGTCTTCAGTGCGGCATCGGTGTCGTTCTGCGCGAGCTGCACCTGGGACAGCGCGACGTAAGCCTGGGAAGTCTTGAGCGGGGTATTGCGCGCCAGTTCGATGCTGTTTTTCAACGCGAACGCAGCGGTGTCGAATTCGCCGCGTCGTTGCGCGATATCACCCAGTTGCAATTGTCGTAATGGGGCGCGGGGCGAGGTAGTCAGCGCGCGTTGCAGCACTTCCTGGGCGCCTTCCTGGTCGCCGAGTTTGTCCAATGTGCGAGCCAGCCAGTCGTGTGCTTCCAGATAAGCGCGGTTGCCGTCGGTAATTTCCTTCAGTTCGCGACGCGCATCGTTGAAGCGATTCTCGTTGTAGTGAATCTTCGCCAGGCCGAGGCGCGCCCACGGTAACTCGCGATAACTCAGCGCTTCTTCATAGATTGTTTTGGCCATGTCATGTTCACCACTTTGCATGGCCAGTTCGGCTTTCAGACGTTTCAGTTCCCAGGTCAGCGGTGTTTGCCCACGCGAGTTGTCGATTTGCGCCTCGGCCAGGCGCAGCGCTTTCAGGTACTCACGTTCGCGCATAGCGATTTCGATTGGCGCCAGCAATTGCTTCTTTGCCATTTGCCGACCCAAACGCGCAAACAGCAGCGTTTCGGTGATCGGCTTGATCAAGTAATCATCCGGCCGGGATTCAACCGTTCCGGTGACCATTTCAGAGGCTTTTTCCGAACTGACCATCAGCCAGACGGCATGCGGCGCCAGCAGCGCGCGATGGCGCGCCTCTTCCAGAATGTCCTGGCCATTTTTGCCGTGACCGAGATGCAAATCACACAGAATGACATCGTAACGCTGACGTTCGAGCATGTTGATAGCGTTGGCGGCATTAAAGGCCAGGGCGACTTGCTTGGCGCCGGCGCGGCTGAGAATGTCACGCAGGATCGCGCGCATGCTCTCGAAATCTTCAATGATCAGAAAGCTGGTGCGGGTAAGGTCGGGAGGTGGCAGATTGCGGATATTCATGGTGAAAGAGTTTTGTTTGCAGCGGTCATGGCAACTCCATGACGAAGCGTCCACCACCCAGGCTGCCGCCATTTTCCAGGTAAATGCGGCCGCTGTTCTGGCCGGCTTTGTGCAAGCGTGCGACAACGCCGGCAAAATACAGACCCAGTCCGGTGCTGCCGGTTCCAAAACTGATGCCGCGGCGAACGCCATTGCCTTGTTCAAGCAAGAAATCGGGATACCCGGGGCCATCGTCCTCGACGCAGATGACGATGCCGGATTCCCGCGCGGCAATACTCAGCAGCGCTTTGCTGTTGGCGTAATGCAGTGCGTTGTGGAGGGCTTGCACGATGACACCGAACACCAGTTCGTAGTCGATCCAGGCGTAAAGCTCTTCCGGACATTTGAAATCGAGGCTGATTTTTTTCGAATCGGCCAAAGGTTGTGTCCGCGCGAAAGCTTCGCGCACCAAGTCGGCAAGCGGCTGGTCTTGTGGATCGAATGGGTAGAATGTCTGATCGATTTTGTACAACGCGAGGAGTTGAATCAGATGGTCGTTGACGCGTTGCGCCTCATACAACGCCTGGGCGGTTTTTTGATGCGCCGGCGTATCGGTTGGCCCCGGTTCGGCAAGCGCGTCTTCCAGGTACGAAGCAATCATGCCGAGCGAGTTTTTCATATCGTGGACGGAGGAAAGCAGAAAAGTGGAAATGTCCAATTTCTCGTTATCGGCGGGCATAGGGTGGTGGCAGGGTGATGAATCTATCGAATTATAGGGGTGTGGCCGAAGTCCGCATGCCAGGACAGTTACAAGCGCCGCCTCCCTTGGCACTTTATGTGCATTTACCTTGGTGTGTGCGCAAGTGCCCATACTGCGACTTCAACTCGCACGCGCTGCGCGATGAAATACCAGAACAGCGCTATTTGCGGGCGCTGACGCGTGATCTGGAGCAAAGTCTGCCGCAAGTCTGGGGCCGTGAAGTCAGCAGTATTTTTATCGGCGGCGGCACGCCCAGCCTTTTTTCCGCCGCCGCCATCGACCAATTATTAACCACCGCGCGCACCTTGCTGCGCGTCTCGCCGGTGGCCGAAATTACCTTGGAAGCCAACCCGGGCACGTTTGAAGCGGCGCGTTTCAAAGCCTACCGCGATGCGGGGGTGAACCGCTTGTCGTTGGGAATTCAAAGTTTCAACTCGCAACATCTGCGTGCGTTGGGACGCATCCATGACGCCAAAGAGGCGCGCGTGGCGGCGGAGTCGGCCTTGGAATTGTTCGAAGAAGTCAATCTGGACCTGATGTACGCGCTGCCGGAGCAGACCCTGGCTGAAGCGCGGCAAGATCTTGAAACCGCAATTCAGTTATTTCCCGCGCATCTTTCTGCTTATCACCTGACGTTGGAGCCGAATACCCCGTTTGCCGCTGCGCCACCCAGCTTGCCGGATGACGATGCCGCTGCCGATATGCAGATCATGGTGGAAGAAACCCTGGCCGCAGCCGGCTATCAGCACTATGAAACATCCGCATTTGCGCGGCCGGGTCGGCAGTGTCGCCACAACCTCAATTACTGGATGTTCGGCGATTACCTCGGGCTTGGCGCCGGCGCGCATGGCAAACTTTCCAGCCATGACCGCATCGAGCGACAAGCGCGCGGCAAACATCCTGCCGCCTATATGGATGCAATGCTGGGCGAGCCTGGGGCGGCGATCATCGAAACCCGCAAACTGACACGCAATGACCGAATATTTGAATTCATGATGAATGCGCTGCGATTGACGCAAGGTTTCGATACGCGCTTGTTTGAAGCACGCACCGGCTTGCCGCTGTTGCTGGCAGAACCGGCCTTGCGCGCGGCGGAACAACGCGGGCTGTTGCTGCGAGATGCCGACACGATTCGGCCCAGCGAACAGGGACGGCATTTTCTCAATGAGTTGCTACAGATGTTTTTGCCGGAGGAATAACGGTGGTTACATTGATCGACCGTATGAACAGGCCCTCATTTCGGCTCAACCCGTCACCCAACGCGGTGGTTTCTTCACCCGTTATCGGCTGCAAACAACTGCAAATCGTTGTCACGTTGATTCTGCTGCTGTTTTTCCTTGCCTCGCCGCTGTGGGCGGAAACCGCCATACCGCCATTGCAGGCGCGCGTGACCGATCAGGCCAATCTTCTCGACGCCGCAGCGCGGCAAGCGTTGGAGGCAAAACTGGCCGCTTTCGAAAAAAGCAAAGGCAGCCAGATCGCGGTGTTGATTGTTCCCAGCACTCAACCGGAAAGCATCGAGCAATATTCGATCCGCGTCGTCGATGCCTGGAAACTCGGGCGCAAGGGGATCGATGACGGTGTGCTGCTGTTGTTGGCGATGCAGGATCGCAGCATGCGTATCGAGGTTGGGCGTGGTCTGGAAGGCGCGATTCCGGATGCCATAGCAAAGCGCGTTATCGCGGAAATCATTACCCCGCATTTCAAGGCGGGTGACTTTGCCGTCGGCATCGATGCCGGCATTGCCGCGCTGATCAAGTTGGTGGAAGGCGAAGCGCTGCCGCAACCCGCGCCCGAAACTAGCGAGTCCGCTATCGGGGACTTCGCGCCAACAGTCCTGATTTTGGCGATTGTGCTGGGTGGCGTGCTGCAGATTTTCTTCGGCCGTCTGGTCGGTGCCAGCGTTGCCGGCGGAGTGGCTTTCTTCGTTGGCTGGATGGTGCTGGGCGGCTTCTTCGCTGCACTGATCACCGCCATCCTCGCCTTCGTTTTTACACTGGTGCGCGGCGCTGGCGGCGGTAGATCGACTGGCGGCAGTTCCAGTGGCGGTGGCTTCGGTGGTGGCGGTGGTTTTGGCGGCGGTGGCGGAGGCTTCGGAGGCGGCGGCGCTTCCGGGCGCTGGTAGGAGAGCGGCAATGAATATCTATCGAATTTTCAAACACTTGCTGTATCCGCAATGGCGGGTCAAAGGCGCGTTTCCAGATGCTGTGATGGACCGCATCGAAGCCGCCGTGACTGCCTCCGAACGGGCGCATCATGGTGAAATCCGTTTTGCGGTAGAAGGCGCGCTGGATCTGTTGCCATTGATACGCCAGGTCACCGCCCGGCAACGCGCGATGCAGGTATTCGCCGATTTAGGGGTGTGGGATACCGAGGCCAATAACGGCGTTTTGATCTATCTGCTGCTGGCGGATCGCGATGTTGAAATCGTCGCCGATCGCGGCTTTCAAAGCCGCGTCAGTCCGGCGCAATGGGAGCGTGTCTGTCGGGAGATGGAGACTTCATTTGCCACTGGCGAGTTCGAGGCGGGCGTGCTGACCGGAATCGAGCGCATCGACGCGTTGCTGGCCGAGCATTTCCCGCTGCGCGGCGAAAATATCAACGAATTGTCGAATCGACCGCTGGTTCTATAGCGTAAATGCAAAATTAAAATGCAAACGGGGCGCTTGGCGCCCCGTTTGCATTGTTCAAAACAAGCTTATTTGACGCGGCTGCGATATTCACCGGTAGCGGTATCGATTTCGATCTTGTCGCCGATTTCGACGAAAGCCGGCACCTGAATGGTGTGGTTGGTGGGTTTGATGCGGGCGGGTTTCATCACCTTGCCGGAGGTATCACCCTTGACGGCAGGTTCGGTGTATTCCACTTCGCGCACGACGTAGTTGGGCATCTGCACCGAGATCGCCTTGCCATCATAGAACACCACTTCCAGCGGCATGCCGTCATCCAGATAGGGCAGCGCGTCGACCATGTTGTCGGCTTCAACCTCGTACTGGTTGTATTCGGCATCCATGAACACATACATCGGATCGGCGAAATAAGAGTAGGTGCACTCCTTGCGATCCAGCGTCACGGTGTCGAATTTCTCATCGGCTTTGTAGACGGTTTCACTACCGCTGCCGGTGAGGAGATTCTTGAATTTCATCTTGACCACGGAGGAGTTGCGGCCGGATTTCTGGAATTCGGCTTTCTGCACCACCAGCGGATCATTGCCGACCATGACAACATTGCCGGGGCGGAGTTCTTGAGCGGTTTTCATCGGAGGATGTCCTGAGGGAATAGTAAAAAAAGCCCGCTATTTTAACCACTTACGACAAAAGGTCAGCAAATTTGTAGCGAGATCGGTTTGCGCCGCAAGTTGTGTATCCCAGGCGCGCGCGTGGCGCTGCAGCGCCGGCAGCGCCGCCCGTAAAGGCGGCCATAGGGCGGACATCTCGGTTTGCAGATTCCATGCCCGCCACATCGCACGGGTCTGCACCGCCAATGCGGCATCCAGGTCGGCGCAATAGAGATCGAGAAACGCATCCAGCTTGGCCAGATGGGCGTCGGCGTCCTGCCGATAAGCTTGCCAAAGCAACGGTCGCGCCGCGAATTGCGCACGTAGAAATGAATCCTCACCGCGCACAAAATTCAGATCGCACGCCCACAACAAGCGGTCGTAAG
>JFJP01036650.1_pt1 | contig 12192 bp, 12 predicted proteins | sample 431651 | NCBI WGS metagenome assembly JFJP01 (sample SAMN02602958, study PRJNA72255) | Microbial mat metagenome, whole genome shotgun sequencing project. | biome: fresh water; feature: sink hole; material: water; isolation source: purple microbial (photo- and chemosynthetic) mats found in... | reverse complement strand
TCTACCTCCGCCCCGAAACCGCGCAGGGCATTTACGTCAACTACAAGAACATCGCCCAGTCGAACCGCCTGAAGATTCCCTTCGGCATCGCCCAGGTCGGAAAGGCATTCCGCAACGAGATCGTGACCAAGAACTTCATCTTCCGCACCTGCGAGTTCGAGCAGATGGAAATGCAGTTCTTCGTGAAGCCCGGCGACGACGAGCAGTTCTTCGAGTACTGGCGCGCGCGCCGCATGGCCTATTATCCGAAATACGGCATCCGCGCGGAAAAACTCCGCTTCCACCACCACGACAAGCTCGCCCATTACGCGAAGGACGCCTACGACATCGAGTTTGAGTTCCCGATGGGCTTCCAGGAGCTCGAAGGCATCCACAACCGCACCGATTTCGACCTTACCCAGCACACCAAGTATTCGGGCAAGGACCTCCAGTACATCGACCAGGACAACGGCAACGAGCGCTACATTCCGTTCATCATCGAAACTTCGGCCGGCCTTACCCGCAACGTCCTCATGTTCCTGTGCGACGCGTACGACGAACAGAAGGTGGCGGACAAGGGCAACGACGACGACTGGCGGACCGTGCTCCATTTCCACCCCTCCATCGCGCCCGTGACCGTCGCCGTGCTTCCCCTCATGAAGAAAGACGGACTCGCCGAGCTCGCCAAGGACATCCAGAACGAGCTGAAGGAAGACTTCAGCACCGACTACGACCAGTCGGGCGCGATCGGCAAACGCTACCGCCGCCAGGACGAGGTCGGAACCCCATTTTGCATCACCATCGACTACGACTCGAAGGAAGACAATACCGTCACCCTCCGGTTCCGCGACTCGATGGAGCAGGTCCGTGTGGGCCGCACCGAACTTGCCGCGCGCATCCGGTCGGAAATCAAGGCGTACAAGCGCGTCTGATTCCCCGGTACACAATAGAGGAAGGGAGGTGGCGATGGCGGACAGCAACAGACTTCACAGCATCAACACCTCCCGCATTCTCCGCACCATCCGTGCCGCATCAAGGTGGCGGAACTGCTCGACCTCGACCGCTCGACGGTGACCAAGATAATGCAGGTCATCCTCGAGAATGGTCTTGTCGAAACCGCCGGCAAGAACACCGAGCAAAGCGGCGTCGGGCGGCGGCAGATCAACCTCCGCATCAACGAGGATATCGGCGTCGTGCTCGGCATCGAAATCCAGGACACCCGGTTCAGTGCGGTGGTGACGACCCTTTCAGGCGCAATCCTGTTTTCGTTCGACGGCAGCGCCGCCGTGACGCGGACGAACCTTACGGACCGGATCCTTTCGGTGATCGAGCGCGCGAAGGAATTCACCGCGCGGGAAGGGCTGTTCCTTCTCGGTATCGGCATAGGACTTCCCGGCATCCTCGATCCCTACACGGGACATCTGATCCGCTGCAATTCCCTGCACATAAGCGAGCCCTTCGATATCCACTCGGCGCTCGAAGCTCGTTGCGACGAGCCGGTGTTCATCGAAAATGACGCCAACTGCTGCTGCTGGGGCGAACTTGCCTTCAAACCGGGAAACCGGGACCGCAACTTTCTGGCCGTACTGGGCGAATTCAGGGATGTCGTGCCCGGTAAAAACGATTTTCACGGTTTTTCCGTCGGCCTCGGACTGGTCGTCAGGGAACGGGTGCTGCACGGCGACCACTTTACCGCCGGGGAATACCGCAGCGCGACCGCAACTCCCGAGACCGGCCAGTTCAGTATCCCCTACAGCGATTTTCATACCCTGCCGGGAAATACCGCGCTCCTACGCACTGTGTACCGCGAGCTAGCCGAAAACCTCGCCTTTCTGGTCAATTGCGTGGATCTTACCAAAATCGTGTTTACCGGCGACATTCCGGCACACCGCGAGAACCTCGGGGAACTGATGGAAGAGGCGATCGCCCGGAATTGGCTGTACTCGCTCGAGCGGAATCTCGACATCGATTTTTCCGAAAATGGACAGCATTCGGTCTGTCTCGGCGCTGCGGGGCTTTTTGTCGAAAAGCTTTTTTCGGTTCCCGACATCGCCGGCCGCTTCGAGGAGCTGGTCGGCTATGACCTCTATGATTATATCTTGAAACGCAAAGGATGACCGCAGATGGAATACATAACACTCGGCAAAACAGGATTGATGGTTTCGCGGACCGCTTTCGGGGCCCTGCCGCTCCAGCGGATAACCGAGACAGGCGAAGCGGTTGCCTTGGTTCGTGCGGCATACGAAGGAGGCATCAACTTTTTTGATACCGCCCGTTCCTATACGAACAGCGAGGAAAAGCTCGGCCTTGCGATGGACGAAATCCGCAAGGACGTCATCCTTGCCACCAAATCACCGGCCCGCAGCGGCGGAGACTTGATAAAGGACCTCGAAACGAGCCTGCAGACCCTCGATACGGACTACGTCGACCTCTTTCAGCTGCACAATCCCTCGTTCGTACCGCTTCCCGGCGGCGAGGACGGCCTGTATGACGCCCTCGTCGGGGCCAAAAAGGCCGGAAAAATCCGCTTTTTCGGCATCACCAACCATTCACTGAAACTGGCGACAGAGGCGGTTGAAAGCGGCCTCTACGACACACTGCAGTACCCGTTATCCTACCTGGCTGACGTGAACGACATCGCCCTCGCGGAATTCTGCGGAGAGCAGGACATGGGCTTCATCGCAATGAAGGCGCTTGCCGGGGGACTGATAACCCGCATACCGGCGGCCTTCGCCTGGATGCGTCAATTTGAAAATGCAGTTCCCATTTGGGGCATGCAGAAAAAAACGGAGCTTGACGAGTTTCTCGCACTCGAAGCGAATCCAATCCTGCTCGATGACGAGATGAAGCGGCTCATAGAAGGCGACAGGAAGGACCTGTGCGGCAATTTCTGCCGAAGCTGCGGCTACTGCCTGCCCTGTCCGGTAAATATACCGATCAACAATGCAAACCGGATGAGCCAGTTGCTCCGCCGCTCGCCTCCCGCCCAATGGCTTACCCCGGAATGGCAGGAGTTGATGGGCAGGATCGAGAATTGCACCAAGTGCGGCATCTGCGAGCAACGCTGTCCCTACGGCCTTAAGCCGTACGAAACCATGCCCGGCCACCTTGCGGATTACCGGACCTTCCTCGCAAAGACTTAAGCCTCGAGGCTTTCAAGTTCCTTGAGCCAGACGGCGGCCGAAGCGTCGCTCGGCATGCGCCAGTCGCTGCGCGGCGACAGGGTGACGCTGCCCACCTTCGGTCCGTCCGGGAGGCAGGACCGCTTGAACTGTTGGCTGAAAAACCGCTTGTAGAATACCCGCATCCACTTAAGAATTTCCGCACGTGCATATCGCTCGCCGAACGCCTGTTCGGCCATGAAGAGGATTTTGGCCGGAGAAAAACCCCAACGCGCCAGATAATACAGGAAAAAATCGTGCAGCTCGTACGGACCGACGATGTGCTCGGTTTTTTGCGAAATTTCGCCGTTTTCGGGCGGCAGGAGTTCCGGGCTGACCGGCGTGTCGAGGATAGACTCGAGTACAGCGGAAAACTGTTTTTGTTCGGTTTCGGCAAACGAGGCGGGATTGTCGGCACAGTAGCGGTTGGGAATCGAGGCATTGACCGCGTACATGGACATGTGGTCGCCGTTGTAGGTTGCCCAGCCGAGCGCGAGCTCCGACAGGTCGCCCGTGCCGATGACGAGACCGTTGGTCTGGTTGGCTTTATCCATGAGTATCTGTGTCCGTTCGCGCGCCTGCGAGTTTTCGTAGGTCACGTCGAGGTTTTCAGGATTCTGGCCGATATCGGCGAAATGCTGCTTGACGGCTTTGTTGATTTTTATTTCTTCCGTTGCGGTACCGAGCAGGGCTGCAAGCTTGAGCGCGTTGCCCTTGGTCCGTTTGGTCGTCCCGAAGCCGGGCATGGTGATGGCCAGAATGCCGCTGCGGGGCAGGGACAGGCGGTCGAAAGCCCTCACGGTCACGAGGAGGGCGAGGGTCGAGTCGAGTCCGCCCGAAAGCCCGATGACGGACGAGCGGAGCCCCGTGTGGGCGAGCCGCTTGACGAGGCCTGCCGTCTGTATCGCAAACACCTCTTCGCAGCGGTGGACAAGGTTGACGGTGTCCGAGGGAACGAAGGGGTGGGGGGTGATGGTGCGGAGGAGGAGCGGGGTTTGTGGTTGGTTTTGTATACCTACCGGTAGGTATACCGACCCCGAACCCTGATCGAGCGGAATGGCAACCCGAAGATACGGAGACGCCCCTGCGGCTGTTCCTGCCGTACCGGTTGCACTGTCGAAGGTGTTCATCCGGCGCCGTTCCTGCAGGAGCCGTCCGGTGTCGATATCCGCGCACAGGAGACCCGAGGAAAAGAGGCTGCTTTCGGCGAGCACGGTGCCGTTTTCGGCAATCAGGTTATGCCCGGAGAATACCATGTCGGTTGTGGATTCGCCCTGACCCGCGTCGGCATAGACGTAGGCGCACACGCCGCGGCCCGACTGTCCGGATACAAGGGTCCGTCGATAGAGGGCCTTGCCGATCACCTCGTTGCTTGCCGAAAGGTTCGCGATGACGAGCGCGCCCGCGAGTACATGGGCGGATGACGGCGGAGACGGCACCCACAAGTCCTCGCAGATTTCCACCGAAAAACCAAGGTCCGAATTTTTTTCGTCACAGAAGACAAGCCGGGTACCGAAGGGGACTGTTTCCGGGCCGAACACGCCTGCAGGTATGGTCTGGGTGGTTTCGGGCGCGGGAGTGAAGTGACGAAGTTCGTAGAATTCACCGTAATTGGGTATGCGTGTCTTGCGAGTTTCCCCAGTTGAAGGGAAAGCCGACGATGCTCGTGACGGGCACATCGCGGGTTTTTTCCGCGATCAGCCGGATGGCGGCAAGAGATACGCGGCCGAGGAGCTCCTGTGCGAACAGGTCGCCGCAGGTGTAGCCGGTGACGCACAGCTCGGGAAACACGACGAGGGCAGCGCCCTTCGCCGCGGCTTCGCGTATAAGCGCAAGGATTCCCGCGGTGTTTTCGCCGCAGTCCCCGACCGTGCATTCCGGCGTGGCTGCCGCAACCCTCAAAAAACCGTGTGTCATACCGGCACTCCTTTCAACAGGTGAAGTATATCCCCAGAGTATACCCCCAGAGTATACAAAAATGGTTAAAAATTATATACTTTTCCGCATGAACAAGGCACTTGAAACACTTAAAGAACGCGGATTTTACCAGCAATGCACGGATGTGGAAGGACTGTCGAAACTTATGGACGCGGGTCCCGTGACGTTTTACGTGGGATGCGATCCGACCGGGCCGAGCCTCCATATCGGCCACATGGTGCCCTTTTTTGCGCTCCGCCATCTGCGGAACGCGGGCCACTGCGGCATCGCCCTCGTCGGCGGCGGCACCGCGCGCATCGGTGACCCTTCGGGCAAGACCGAAATGCGCAAGATGATCACCTACGATCAGATCGACGAAAACTCCGCTGCCATCCTTACGCAGCTTGACCGTTTTGTCGGATTCGACGGCAAGACCGCCTATTCCGACAACAACAAGAACTGGCTCGCCGACCTCAATTACATCGACTTTCTCCGCGACATCGGTTCGCACTTTTCGGTAAACCGCATGCTCACGTTCGAAGCCTACCGGAAACGTCTGGAAACCGGCCTCAGCTTCGTCGAGTTCAATTACCAGCTCCTCCAGAGCTACGACTTCCTCAAATTGAACGAGCGTCACGGCGTCGCCCTCCAGATCGGCGGCGACGACCAGTGGGGCAACATCGTCGCGGGCATCGAGCTGGTCCGTCGCATCAACGGCAACCAGGTGTACGGGCTGACCTTTCCGCTCGTCACCACCTCCGACGGCAAGAAAATGGGCAAGACCGAAAAGGGTGCCCTTTTTCTCGATCCCGCGGTCACCACGCCGTATGAGTTCTTCCAGTACTGGCGGAATGTCACCGACGCCGACATCCGCAAATTTCTTCTGCTGTTCACCTTTATGTCCGTCGCGGAGATCGACGCCCTGCTTGCCGACAACATCAATGCCGCCAAGGAACGGCTCGCCTATGAGGTTACCCTCCTCATCCACGGGAAGGACGAAGCCGACAAGGCACTTGCCGGGGCGAAGGCCGCGTTCGGCGGCGGCGGGGACAAGTCTTCCATGCCGACCGTCGAACTGGACAAAGCGCGTTTCACTGCCGGTATAGGCGTGATCGATCTCTTTTTCGAGGCGGGACTCGCGGCGACAAAGAGCGACGCACGCCGCCTCGTAGAACAGGGCGGTGCATCGGTTGCCGACAAGGGAATAACGGACGTGAAGGCTGTCATCGGGGCCGATTCGCTCGACAGCGACGGCGAAGTCGTCCTCCGCGCGGGAAAAAAGAAATTTGTGCGGGTGATCACGAAATAGCGGGTTTCAACGTGCGGGCGGCGCCCGCACGGCACATGCAGTTACAGTGCGGGCGAAAAAAGTCCCTTGAAAAAGCCGACGACGGCTCGCCAGATACGGACAAAAATGTTCGGGTTGCGGAGCTTTTCGAGCCGGGCATAGGCCGCCATCAATTCCGCATCGGTAAAATTCGAACGCTGGGTATTTTCTTCGATTTCTATCTCGAGCTCGCTGATACGGTCGGTGCTATCGAGGACGACCGCGTTGATCGTATGCCAGCCGAGCTTCTTGGCCGCCTCGAGCCTGCGTTGGCCGGCGATAATACCGGCGCATGCTGTCCATGAGTGATTCGATTTCTTCCGGTTTTTGACGGACGCGGCGTTTTACCTTGATGTCTTCAAGTGCAATCTGCATATCACTCTCTCCTTTTGTTATTCGAGCAGCGGATTGAAAGCCGGTGCCGTCTGGACAGCCGGTTCCGTTTTTGGTTCTGTATCGGTGCGCGGCTTGACGCTCGGCTCGGGATCGGTGAAAAGCGAGGGATCAAGCGTCAGCGCCGAGGTATCTACGGTGATCGGTTTCTGGCCGACCGAGAAGCTTTCCTTCTGGAGCCGCTCCATCGATATCCGCTTCAAATTCTCGCCGTTGTCATGATAATCACAATAGCTCGTCGGCTGGGTTCCTTCAAGAAAATACAGCTGGATTGTCCCGTCATTGCAATTTTCCGTCGGGAGCAGACCCGATTTTTTGCAGACGGTTGCGCTGACGAGCCCGGTCTGCGGTTTTACAAAATCGCGGTAGGGCACATCCTGGTGGACGAGGTTCATGTAGTCGCCCCAGGCAGGGCCGGCAAGGGTGGCTCCCGTATTGTCGAGGCCGAGGGACAGTCCTCGACGGTCGAAGCCGAACCAGATTGCCGTCGTGCAGGCATCGGCCCAGTTCTGGGTGGTTCCGGTCTTTCCGGCGGCGGGCATGACGAAGGATTTGCCGTTCTTGTCCTTGAAGGTGAATTTGCTGTCGTAGCCCGACGCCCAGCCGAGAGTGCCGACGCGGATTGTGTTCTTTAAAAGATCGGTCATGATGTAGGCGTTCTGCGGACTGATCAGCTGGATGGCGTTGCCTTTCCGTTTCTGCTCGAGGCGCAGGTCCTTTTCGGTGTCGATGATGGTTTTGCCGTTCCGGTCCTCGATCGACCTGATGGCTAGCGGGGTCACTTCACGGCCCTGATTGGCGAAGGTGGCGAAAGCCTGCGCCATCTGGATGGGCGCGACGCTGATGACGCCGAGACCGATCGAATGCACGCGGGGGAATATCTTGTCGATCTCGGCCTTGCTGCGGTAGCCGAGGAGGGTGGACGAACGGCTGATCGCGGCGTCGAAGCCGATGCCGTCAAGGATGCGGATCGATGGCACATTCATGGAATTTGCGAGCGCTTCCCACAGGAGCACGGTTCCTTTCCATTCGCCCTTGAAGTTGAGCGGGGTATAGGCGCGTCCGTCCTCGTTGTAAAACACGACCGGCGTGTCGCTGATCATGGAGCCGGCCGTATATTTGCGGGTGTCGATCGCGGCCGAATAGTACAGCGGTTTGAACGTGCTTCCCGGCTGTACCTGCGCCTGCGTCGCACGGATGATCTGGTTGGACTGGTCGAATTTGCTGCCGCCGACGAGCGCGGTGATGTAGCCCGTATCGTTTTCGATGCTGACGAGCGTGCCCTCGACGGTCGTCTTCGCAGCGGCAGCCTGGACGTTGGCGTTGGATTTGTTCGTTTCGACCTTGAGGTTGTCGAGCCCGAACATGAGGGACATGACGTCGACCACCGGATTGATTTTGTTGCGGTAGTACGAAAGGGTCTTGATGTGGGTGCGTTCTGCCGATACCGCGAGCTGCGGCAGGTCGAAGGCGAGCGCCAACAGTTCGGTGATCTGGGCATATTCGTTGCCCTGGGCGAAACGGGCCGAGCTCGAGCTCTTGAACCGCTTGTTGGCGATTTCGATATAGGTCTGCATTACCTTGTCGGCCGCTGCCTGATGCTTGAGGTCGAGGGTCGTGTGGACGGTGTAACCGCCCGAATAGATGTCCATCGTGCCGTAGATCATGGTTTCAAGCTGGCGGCGGACATATTCCGAAAACCAGCGGGCCTTGTCGTCGCGGGTCAGCCAGGCGGAGGTACCCGTGCGGGTGTAGTCGAAGCCGGCCCAATATTCGTCGAACGAGGCGTCGGCAGTTTCCTTGTCGAGCAGTTTTTTCTGCACCATCTGGCGGAGTACTTCCTCTTGCCGTTCCATCGCCCGGTTCGGGTGTTCGAAGGGATTGTAGAAGGCGGGATTCGAGAGCTGGATGACGAGGATAGCGGCCTCGGCAGGGGTAATCTCGGTCGCCGGATGGCCGAAAGTTCGAGGATTTCGTTCTTGGAATACCTGCGTTCGAGCTGCAGCGCCCACCACAGCTCCTTCACCTTGCGCGTGATCGATATTTCGCTGCGGTCGAGGTAGAGGGTGCCGGCCAGCTGCTGCGTGATCGTGCTTCCGCCGCCGAGAGAGCGACCGGTCAGTTTGCCGAACACTGCGCGACCGAGGGATTTGACGCTGAAGCCCTTATGCTGGTAGAAAATCTGGTCTTCGCGGGTCAGGAGGGCGTTGACCATGTGGGGCGGCAGCTCGTTCAGGGTGATTATCTCGCGTTTTTCCTCGGAGGCAAATTCGGTGATGACATCACCCCGTATGTCCAGAATCCGGGTGGGCAGGGCGGGATTGAAGTCGGTGAAATTTTCCTGGTTGCGCAGGTTCCGGGTCCCGGCAAGCGCGAAGCCGAGGAGGATGCCGCAGAAGATGGCGGTGAATATGATAAGCAGGATTGATATCGTGATTTTACGTGTTTCTTTGGCAAACATACCTACTATAAAACCATAAAGACCGCATTGTTTCAATAAGAGGGATGTCCGTTTAAAATATAAAGAGCCGGTATATTGCAACCGGCCCGCCGATCAGGCTCCCGGACAGTCAGTGGGTGGGAGGGGAACCGATCTGTCCGATATTTTACTATCGGAACGGAACCCCGGATTCTTGAGCGAAATCAGGGCGATTCGGTGACGCTGATGTCGATCAGCATCGAAACGGTATAATCCCGGCCTTTTTCCACCGTGATCTGCTTGGTCAGTTCGTAATCGCCGATCATGAACCGGATCGTGTGTTCTCCCGGCTGCAGGATACGGCTTTCGCGGCTGTTTTCCACCAGTTCCGCATCGACATAGATGCGCGCGTTTTCGGGGGCTGCAAGGAAGAGACGGGGTGTCGTGTCCTGCATCGGAACGGCCAGCTCCGTCACCCGTGCCGATTCCACGGTGAACATGCGAACCTCGTTGCGGTAGTCGTCCGACACGATGGACAGGTGGTGGACTCCGGGTGCGAGCACCGTCATTTTTTCGGGATTGGGAACGAGAACTTCGTCGATCCGGACGCTCACCGGCTTCATGTCATCGGAGGGATAGGCCAGCTTGAGTTGGAAGCCGCCTTCCTCCGTCAGGATGGGCCTGATTTTGACGGAAAACTGCAGGGTTTCGATGTTTTCGGGCAGTCCCTTCATGACCGGCAGGAGACGGAAGAGGAGCGGCCCCTTTGATGCGTCGTACACATAGGGCAGCACGGTCGAATACGGCCCGGTCTTGAGGCCGTGCGTTTTCTGGAGCGGAATCTGGAGCACGAACGAAAGACGGGACGGCAGGCTCTGGAGCGTGATCTGCTCGCCCTGGTAGTCTATTGTTTTTTCCGTGGGTGCGGGCTGGATCTGGCGGTACACGCCGTACGCCATGCTGTTCCGGTACGCGAGGATGTCCTGCGGAATTTTTATTTCGATTTCGACGCCCTTGAGAAAGGTGATGTTTTTTGGAAAAGTGATTGCGATCGCGTCATTGTACCCGAGCTCTACCGGCTGTGCCTCGGCTTTCTGGCTGTCGACGGCGGCAAGGGTAAGGGACCGGACACGGAACGTATCGGCGGAGAGAGCGGACATGCCATAAAAAAGCAGTATTCCGGTCAGGATGACGCGTACTTTTTTCATTTCCCTTGATTCCCTTTGATGAATCCCGCAGGATTTTTGGGCACTCCGTTCTCGTGCAGCTCGAAATGGAGATGAGGTCCCGTCGATTGGCCTGTCGAACCTACCGTACCTAGAATAGTACCGGATTTGACCTGATCGTGCAACTCGATTTTTATCGATTGCAGGTGTCCGTAGAGGCTTTCCCTGTTGCCGTCATGCCGGAGGATCACGTAGTTTCCGTACACCGCGTCGCTGCCCCTGTCCGTGACCGTCCCGTCGGCACAGGCCATGACCGGAGTTCCCCGGGGTGCCGCGAGGTCCACACCCTTGTGGAAGACGAGGTTGCCGGTGACGGGATTTTTCCGCATGCCGAAGGACGAGGTGAGCACCCCGTCGGGCAACGGGAAGCGGAACGAGGGGGTGAGGAAAAAGGTGCGGACGGTTCCTTCGAAAACGGTGTCGGGAATGCAGTGGACGGTGCGCCGGGAGTCGGCGGTTCCGCCGCTTTCGCGGAGCCGGAACGTGATTATCGCCGGATTGTCGGGATCGAACGAGGACAGAAGCAGGTTTTCGAAGGTGTTCGCGGCTTTGTCGGCTAGATAGAGGCCCGGCAGCGTGGGCAGGAGCAGTGTCCTGCCGGTCAGGGCTTCCTGCATCGAGGCGATGCGGTTGAGACTCGCGATGGCGTCGTAGGGTATGCTGCAGCGGGCCGCGATACCGATAAGGGTGTCGCCTTTTTTGACCGTGTAAGTGTAGATGTGGAAGGGCAGGTCCACGTCCGTTTTTCCGGCGGCCAGGGCCATGCGGGCGGCGAGCACATCATCGGAAAACTGGGTGAATACGGGATCGGTCGACACCAGTGCGGGAATGCGGGGATACCCTGCGGTCTGCGCTGCCGCGCCCGGGAGAGCAAGGGCCAGCAAAAGCATGAACGGAAGGATGGTTCGAACGGCGTTGCGGCTCGCGACCTCCTGCCGGCCTTTTTGGGTCATTGCGGATTATGCCGGGAATCGGGGGCAAGCACAAAGGCCAAGTAACCGTAGACCGCGAGGGTGAGGATGAGTACCGCTCCGGCGAAGAGCCTCTGCCAGGCCAGTACCAGTGCGATGCAGGCGCAGAGCCCTGCGGCGAGGGTCATTTTTCGTGCCAGTGAGCGGAAAAAACGACGCGGATCACGGCGGACGGCTGCCCTGATTTTGATTGCAGTGAAAAAAACGACTACAGAACCGGCAAGTACCGAAAACACGAGGGTGTAGAGCGAGGGATTGGCGTCGGCGAGCAGCCACAGGGGCCACACGATCAGTATGCCGGTTCCCGCACAGACGGCCATGAGTATGGCAAAGCGCAGTACGGCTGCAAATACGACGGCATAGCCAGCCAGTATCTTTTTTAACATATTCGCTCTCCCGGGGAGAAAAAAATAACCGTAACAGCGGACTGCTACGGTTTATTAAGCAAGGATACCGCTTATTCCTCGGTGATTGCTTCGACGGGACATACGGCAGCACAGGCACCGCAGCTGACGCAGGTATCGGCGTCGATTACGCGCTTGTCGCCTTTTTCGCTGATTGCGTTTACCGGACATTCGCTTTCGCAGGCCGCGCAGTTGATACAGGCATCGGAAATTTTGTAAGCCATAACAAGACTCCTTATCGATTGATATGCGGTAAAAATACCCGATCGTCCCATAAAAAACAAGCCGACTACCCGCCTGCCTGCCGTTCTTTCAGGTTGTTTTTTTGATCTTTCTGGTGTTTAATGCTTGGTATGAACGAAAGCCAGCAGCTCATCAAGAAAAATCTCGACTAT
>JFJP01022639.1_pt1 | contig 12195 bp, 11 predicted proteins | sample 431651 | NCBI WGS metagenome assembly JFJP01 (sample SAMN02602958, study PRJNA72255) | Microbial mat metagenome, whole genome shotgun sequencing project. | biome: fresh water; feature: sink hole; material: water; isolation source: purple microbial (photo- and chemosynthetic) mats found in... | reverse complement strand
TGACGGATATGAATGCCCGGCTTCCGACTGGTCTTGCCATTCGTACCTGCGAAGCGGTCCCCCCGGGTTTTGTCAGCAAACCGCCTGAATTAACTGATTATACAGTGACAATAAAAAACAGCGGCTTTGATGAAGAAAAACTGAAGCTCTTTACACAGAAAGCCGAATTTGTGATCAGCCGTGTGAACCGGAAAGGAATTCTGAAAAAAACAGATATGAAAGAAATGGTGACAGATATCAGACTTACTGCCCCGAATGTACTGAAAATGACGCTGAAATCGGAACCGGGAAAATCCTTCCGGCCCGCCGAGGTCATAAAAGAAATTTTCGGTCTGTCCGATGAAAACGTAAAGCAGGCAGATATCCTGAAACTCAAAACAGGGGGCAGGTAGCAGGTAAACAGGTTGCAGGTAACGAGTTGTAACCTGCAACCTGTAACCTGTAACCTGCAACCTGCAACCTGTTAAATGAAACCCGGAATTTATGTATAAACAGCTTATCATCAATGTCACAGAATACGAAACCCGTGTGGCTCTTCTGGAAGACGGAACCATTTCGGAACTTTTTATTGAGCGGAAAGATGATTCGGATATCGTCGGCAACATTTACAAGGGACGCGTACAGCGGGTTCTGCCCGGAATGCAGGCAGCGTTTGTTGACATCGGTCTGGAACAGGCAGCGTTTATCTATGTTGATGATGTGGTCTGCACGGGATATAAAGAATTCGAAGAACTGTTTATTGAAAACAGCGAAGATGAAGATGCCGCCTCCGCGGATATATCCTCTTCACCCGTAACCGGCAGGGAATGTCACATTGCGGATCTGCTTTCAGAGGGTCAGGAAATCATGGTTCAGGTGGCAAAGTCTTCCATCGGGACAAAAGGCTCGCGGGTGACTTCCCATATTTCGCTGCCCGGGCGTTTTCTGGTGCTGATGCCCACTTCCGGGCATGTGGGAATATCCAGACGTATCGAAGACGAAGCGGAACGCAACCGTCTGAAAGAACTGATTATGTCTTTGCGGAATCCGCATTTCGGCTATATTCTCCGAACTGCCAGCGAGGGGGTTCAGCCCGAAAAGCTTGTGTATGAGATGGAATTTCTCAGAAATCTCTGGGATAACATTCAGGAAAGATACAAAAAATCGCCTGTACCGTCTCTTTTGCATCAGGAACTTTCGGTGAGTCTGCGCGCTGTCCGTGACCTGCTGATCCATGAGGCGGAAAAGTTGGTGATAGATTCACGCGCAGGCTATCGTTCAATCCTTTCGTTTTTAGATACTTTCATGCCCGGACTGAAAGATTCCGTTGAATTCTATGAAGGAACAGAACCGATTTTCGACGCGTATAATCTCGAAGGGGACATTTCCCGTGCTTTGAAACGGAAAATATGGCTGAAATCGGGCGGATATATTGTGATCGAACAGACCGAGGCTCTTGTTGCCGTTGATGTGAACACGGGCCGTTATGTGGGCAAGCACAACCTTGAAGAAACCATTTTGAAAACCAACCTCGAAGCAGTCAAAGAAATAGCGTATCAGATAAGGCTCAGGGATATAGGCGGGATTATTGTCATTGATTTTATTGACATGGGGAAAAAATCCAATCAGGAAAAAGTCTTTAGCGCTCTGAAAGAAGCCTTGAAAAAAGACCGGAGCAAGACCCATATCCTACCCATGTCTGAAATGGGACTGATACAGATGACGCGCAAGCGGATAAAAAAATCGCTGACGCGGATGATGTGCGAACCCTGTTTTTACTGTGAGGGAGAAGGATATCTGATATCCGGGCAGACTGTATGTTATAATATTTACAGGGAAATTCTGCGTGATGCCGCGGATATGACCGCGGAGAAACTGATGCTCAGGGTAAATACCCGGATTGCCGAACTGCTTCACGGAGAAGAGAATCATCTGATTCTTTCCCTTGAGAAAATTATAGGCAAACAGATTGTCATCTATCCGAATTCCGAGTTTCATAAAGAAGAATTCGATATTGAGGAGGGGTCAGGGGTCAGCAGAAGTGAGAATTGAAAAGTGAGAAGCGAGGAATGCTATTTTATAAAAACAGGGTTCAATTCTCACTTCTAAATTCTCACTTCAAAGGGTTCAATTCTCACTTCTAAATTCTCACTTCAAAGGGGGCTGTATGGAACTGTCCGCGAAAGATCAGGGCGGAGCAGTTATTGTTTCGGTAAAAGGCAAGGTGGATACTGCCACCGCCCCGGAGTTCGGGGAATATCTCAGCGAACAGACTGATAAAATTGATAAAATGCTTATTGTAAGCATGAGCGGGCTTGACTATATCAGCAGCGCGGGACTCAGGGTAATTCTTGCCGCTGCAAAAAAGATGAAGGAAAAGCAACTTGATTTTATTCTTGCAGGATTAGAGGGAGACGTGAAAAACGTATTCAGGATCGCGGGGTTTCTCTCACTTTTCAAGGTCGCGGACACAGAAGAATCCGCGCTGAAACAGATATGACAAGAGAACTTTTTTCACAGATACAACTGCCTGCAAAACTCGAATATCTCGGAATTTTCATCGCTTCTGTCAAAGACGCGGCAGAAAAGTACGGATTCGCTAAGACGCGGATATCTGAAATCGAATTGGCAACAGAGGAAATTCTGGTAAATATCTTCAATTATGCCTATCAGAACGCGGAGACCGGCTGCGTTCAGCTCATAACCGGAACAGACGAGGAAAGACGCTTTGTTATTGAAATCAGCGATACCGGAATTCCCTTCAATATGTTGCAGGCTGATCCCCCTGATCTGACATCGGATATATCCCTTCGTAAAATCGGAGGACTGGGGGTGTTTCTGGCACGGGAATTGATAAATGATATCAGCTATTATCGGGCAGATAACAGAAATATCTTGAAAATCAGGGTATGAAAATCAAATCAGATTTCGATCTCTAATCCGTCATAGCCGAGGCTGATTTTCAGGGGATAGGAATCATCGTAAATTGAAGCGTATTTCACGGTATCACGGTGGATTTTGTCAAGAGCGCTATCCCCGTAAGTCGGCTCGCTGTGATACATGCACAGATGCCTGACTTTTGAGCGGATTGCCAATTCCACGGCAATCATATTGCTGGAATGTCCCCAGTCTTCTTTCATATAGATGGCATCCAGCAACGCATACTGTGTGTCAAAGATGAGCAGGTCAGCATTGCTGAAAAAGCTTAAAAAAGGATAGGTCTGCTTATCAGCGTCCTCCTTGTGTTCCGCGTCTGTGGAATAGACGATTTTTTTGCCGTCTTTCTCGAACTTGAAACCGTAAGATATCTGGGGATGATTCTGGGCAATTCCGCTGATATGAAATCCCGCGATGTCGTATTCTTTCTCAGGCTCAAGCCGGTGAAAGCGGATATCTGCCTGCATGTACGTCAGCGGCACAGGGAAACAGGGCGGAGCCTGCTGCGCGGTAAAAACCTGTTCGATATTCTCGTGAAATCCGTAAATATCCAGACGGTTTCCTTTGATAAAAGCCGGTACGAAAAAGGGAAAGCCGCAGATATGGTCCCAGTGGACATGGGACATGAAAATATGAAAACGCGCCGGAATTTTCCGCGACTGCATCACATAATTTCCGAAATCGCGCAATCCTGTGCCGCAGTCCAGCACGATGTATTCTTCCGCGTCGCGTATTTCGACACAGGAGGTGTTTGTGCCGTAACCGCCCCTGATTGCAAAAGGAAGCCGGGTATCAATAAACTCTTCGATATCGGCTTTGCTTTTAAGATCGAAATCTTTTGCCGCTTCAATTGCCCTGTAAATTTTATAGCGTATGGTTTCCGACCGGACAGATGCCGGCAAAGAACCCCGACTGCCCCAGATAATCACCTTCATAAATCAGCTCCCGATGCTTAAAAATACACACTCATGTATTCCGTATTCCGAATACTTTATACATTTTTTTTCGGATTTGTCAAAACATTATTCGGAATCCGAAGGAATGGTTTGAGATTTGACAACTTTTTTAAAGTTGTCAAATCTTCACTTGACAGAACAGTCTGCTTGTGTCTAAATGGAAAGATTGAATTCATTGTGTTGCAATAAAAAATTATATAGAAAATCAAATAAGTAGAGTGAGGTATTGTCATGAAAAGAACGTATCAGCCGAGCCGGCTCAAACGCGCCCGGACGCACGGGTTTCTCAAGAGAATGTCAACAAAGCAGGGCAGAGCGGTCATAAGCAGACGCAGAGCCAAAGGAAGAAAGCGGCTGTCAGTAGTTTAAAGGGTGTCGGCAGGGAGGAGTGCCTGTCTTATTAACTCACGTTACGCATATATAAAGAAAAATCAGCGATTTTCAGAAACTCAGTTTCTTGAAGAAACTCAGATTTTGCAGGGCTACTTGAAGAAACTCAGTTTCTCAAGTTGTATGCGTAAGGTGAGTTATTAAAAATGGTTTAGCCGGGAGTCCGTAGGGCAAAAAATTTTTGCCCCTACGAATTCATACAGAGAAAATTACAGGATGCGATCTTTTTCCTTTGACAAAGCAGACAGAATTTTAAAGCGTTCTGATTTTATCCGTTTGTCGGAATCAGGGAAACGTATTCATAACAGGTATTTCCTGACAGTGTTCTGCCCCGGTCATAAACGGAGCCGCATAGGAATTACCGTAAGCAGAAAAGTTTCACATCATGCCGTCATCCGTAACCGGCTGAAACGGTATTGCCGTGAATATTTCCGCCTGAACAGAGACAGGCTTACCGGGAACTGGGATATCAATGTCATCGCCGGAAAAGAGGCTGCGGAAATATCCGCGGCACAGGCATTTTCTTCCCTGAAGACCGTTTTTGAAAGATTATCGAAAGAGGCGGGCAATTAAGACTGTTTTCATGATTCTTATCAGGATATATCAATGCAGCATATCTCCTTTTTTAGGTCCTGCATGTCGTTTTTATCCTACCTGTTCCGAATACGGTTTTCAGGCAGTGTCGCGTTACGGTCTGCTGAAAGGGGTGCGGCTGACTGCGAAACGGATTCTCCGTTGTCATCCCTGGCACCCGGGGGGTTTTGATCCTGTGCCTTAGTCCGCGAAAGCATAAGGCCTAATTCAGATGAAATCCGCGCATATTCCCAATTCCCGCCGATTGTGTCGTGCAATATTCTGTGAGGAACCACGGACTGCTGTTTTCCGGAAAAGCCTTTTGGCCCTGCTTAAAAAAGACGCAAATCGTTTAAACGGCTTGCGTCTATTTCAAGCCCGGGCGTTTTACAGTAAAACGATTTTTCAAATCGTTTTTATATGATGAAACAGACACAAAACGGCTTGCGTCTGTTTTAAGCCTGGCGTTTTACTGTAAAACGCACCTGCTTAAACGGCTTGCAAAGCCGTTTTACAGGTAAGAATATATTTCGGAATTTTTTTTGCCCAATGAGTATATTGAAATTTTCAGGAGAAAATGATGGAACAAGCCCGACTGTTTATCGCTATAGCACTTTCATTTCTTGTATTTTTTCTGTGGGAAGTTTTTTTTGCGGAAAAACCGCCGGTTCAGGAACCGGAAAAACCGCAGATGTCTCAGGTTCGGAACCGGGAGTTTCGAACCCCAGTTCGAAACACCCACCGAGAACGATTATTGTCAATTCCCAGAAATACACGGTGAAAATTTCGGAAAAAGGCGCGGTATTCAAAAGTTTTGTCCTCAGGGACTACAGGGAAAAAGCTGAACCTGATTCACCGCCCAGAGAAATGATTCCCCAGGAGGTCCGCACCGGGACAGTGGTCACCAATCTTACCGGCAACAGTATTCCGGGGCTGAACGAGGCTGTTTATTCCGCAAATATCGAAGCCGATACCGCGGATGTTATGAACGGTCCGAAAACGATATCTTTTTCATACACTTATGCCGAGGGCATTGTATTTGAAAAACAATTCACTTTTTCACCGGATACTTATCTTATCAGCCTGAAAGTGATCATAAAAAACAAAACACTTTCGCCTGTTCAGGATAATCTGAGCGTGGGACTTACGCGGACTGTTCCGGGAGAAAATGCGGCTGCTTACGGATTCGAAGGACCCAGCGCATATATCGGCAATACGCTGGAACAGATAGCAATCAAAAAGATAAAAGAAAAAGACACTTATTCCGGCGAAGTGAAATGGATTGCGGTGGAGGACCGCTATTTCATATCAGGGCTTATTCCCTCGGCTCCCGACAATGCCGGAACCATGCACATCTCCATGAAAAATGAGCTTCTGGAATCTGCGCTCATTCATCCCTTTGCACTGGCTCCCGGAACACAGCATGAGGCAGGATTCACGCTGTTTCTGGGACCCAAAAGCCTGAAACTGCTCAGGAAGCTCAATACGGGACTGGAAAAAGCCATCTATTTCGGATGGTTTGATTTCATTGCCAAACCCTGCCTCTGGCTGATGAACTTTCTGCATGACCTGATTCCCAATTACGGCGTGGCGATCATTATCCTTACCCTGCTCGTCAAAGGGATTCTGTGGCCCCTGGGAAACAAAGGTTACAAGTCCATGAATGAAATGAAGAAAATTCAGCCGCTAATGACAGATATCCGGGAAAAATACAAAGATGACAAAGCGCGGATGAATCAGGAAATTATGAATCTGTACAAGACTTACAAAATAAATCCCGTGGGCGGCTGTCTGCCCATGATTCTGCAGATTCCGGTATTTTTCGCACTTTACAGAATGCTGTACGAAGCCATAGAACTGAGGCACGCGCCTTTTTTCGGGTGGATAAACGATCTGTCGGCTCCGGATCGGCTGTTTCATTTCAGTTTTTCGATTCCCTTTATGGAGCCGCCCTTCGGTATCCCTGTGCTGACGATTATCATGGGAGCCACAATGTTCATACAGCAGAAAATGTCGCCGCCCCCGGGTGATCCGGCACAGGCTAAAATGATGATGATGATGCCTGTTGTTTTCACGTTTATCTTCATCAATTTTTCATCCGGCTTAGTTTTATACTGGCTTGTCAACAACGTCCTGTCTATCGCACAGCAGTATTATATTTCGAAGAAGTGAGAAAAATGAGAAGTGAGAAGTGAGAAGTGAGAAGTGAGAAATAGCATTTTATAAAAACAGGGTTCGATTCTGAATTCTCACTTCTCACTTCTAAATTCTCACTTCCTACTGACGGAGGTTTATACATGTCGCCTTATTTGGAATTCGAAGGCAAAATTATTGAAAAGGCTGTCCAGAAAGCCTGCGAAACGCTGAATATCCCCAAAGAAAAGCTTAAATTCGATGTGATTTCTTACGGTTCTTCCGGTATTTTCGGGGGTCAAAAAAGCGAAAATCCGGGTAAACTCACCTGAAATGCCGGCAGCCTCCGATAAAGCCCGGCAAAAGAATCAGCCTGTTTCCGATCCTGAGCCGGAGCGTGAGACCGCTTCATTTCCGGATGTCGTGCCGGACATCGGAAAATTGTCAGTCCAGTCGGAACAGAAGGATCATGAACAGAGTCCTGAATCAGACCGCTACATGCCAGCAGAATCTTTTCCGCCTGAACCTGCCTTTAATAAGAATGGTATGTACTCCGGAGTTCAGCCGGAGTATCCGAACCCCGGTTCGGAGCAGATCCCCGGCAGTCCTTCGGAACTCGGCAGAACAGCTTTGCAGCGCATTGTTGATTTTATCACCGGCGATGCCGTAGTGTCGGTAAGAGAGACGCCGGAAAGAATTTTTTTCAATATTCAGGGAGGAAACACAGCGGTTCTGATCGGAAAACGGGGGCAGACCCTTGAGGCAGTCCAGTATATTGTCGAAAAAGTGATCAACAAGCATAATGCCGACAGAATACGCATCTCAATAGATGTGGAAGGATATTTGGACAGCAGACGTGCCAAATTGGAAGGTCTTGCCGCACGCCTTGCGGAAAAAGCCAAACGTATCGGAAAACCCGTGACCATCGGTCAGTTGAATGCCCATGACAGACGTATCATACATATTGCCCTGAAAGATGACACCGGAGTCAGGACTTGGTGATCTTTCCTCAGAAAAGATTCTATCGGAAAAAAGAAATCGAATCCACTCTGTCCCACCCTGTCGGAGAGGGAAATGGAGAGAAAGAGGATTGAGCTTTGACAGTAGCCGCCTGAAGGCGGGACTACGAACTCTGAGGGAAATTGTAGAGAAAGAGGATTGAGCTTTGACAGTAGCCGCCTGAAGGCGGGACTACTAACTCTGAGGGAAATGGAGAGAAAGAGGATTGAGCCGAAAACCATAGCCGCGATTGCCACCCCGTCAGGACGCGGGGGAATCGGTATTATCAAAATTTCCGGTACAGAAGCGGTTTCAATCGCCGGGATGATCTTCCGAAAAGCATCTTCGCGATGCTTATGGGATTTTGAATCTCACCGCCTGTATTACGGTCATATCGTGAATCCGGAAACAGGACTGGCCTATGACGAGGTTTTTCTTGCAGTGATGCGCGCCCCGCGTTCCTACACCGGGGAAGATGTGGTCGAAATTCAGGCACATTCGGGACCTGCTGTGTTACGCTCAATTCTGGAAACAGTCCTGAAGCTCGGCGCAAAGCCTGCGGAGCCGGGCGAATTTACAAAAAGAGCCTTTCTCAACGGACGTATTGATCTGACCCAGGCCGAGGCGGTCATGGATATCATTGCGGCAAAAACTTCAGAATCTCTTGAAATTGCCGCGGCTCAGATCAGAGGGGATATCGGAAACCGCATCGAAGCCGTGAGAGAAGCTCTGCTCGGAATACTTACAGGGATCGAAGCAGCCATAGATTTCCCGGACAGTGTCGGGGAAGACGGCGACACAGAGGACCTCATCGCTATACTCCGGCATCAGGTCATTGACAAATTAAACGCGCTGGTCAGACAGTATGAATCAGCGCGGTTTTTCAGAGAGGGTCTCAAAGTGCTGATTGCCGGAAAACCCAATGCGGGAAAATCCAGCCTGATGAACTGTCTGCTCGGAAAAGACCGTTGCTTGGTAAGCCCTGTTCCCGGAACCACAAGGGATATGATCGAAGATCAGCTCGATATCCGGGGAATTCCTGTCACCTTTGCAGATACCGCGGGTCTGCATGAAACAGATGATCCGGTTGAAATTCTCGGTATTCAGAAGACAAAACAGGCGGTTGATGCGGCAGATCTGATTCTTTTTGTCACCGATATCAGTCAGTCCCTGACAGCAGACGATCATAACCTGTACGCCGCGATCTGTCATAAAAAGATTATTCTTGCTGCAAACAAATCGGATCTGGTTCCCGAAGATTTTCAGCCGGAAATTCCCGATACATGGAATATCGCCTCGGCAATAAAGATTTCCGCGCTGCACAATCATGGAACAGCTATGCTCAGGGAACTGATTGCCGAGACAGTCACCGCGGATGACGGATACCAGACAGACACGGTTGTCCCCAATTTAAGACATAAATTAGCCCTTGACCGGAGTCTTGAGGCAGCCTCTGCCGCGGCTGACGGGATTGAAAACGGTATTCCGTCCGAACTGATCGCAATTGATATTCGGGATGCCCTGAACGCACTCGGGGAAATTATCGGGCTTTCCGTTACAGAGGATGTGCTGGATCAGATTTTCAGCAGGTTCTGCATCGGGAAGTAAGTGAGAAGTGAAGAGTGAGAATTGAGAAGTGAAGAGTGAGAAATGAATAGTGACCGTTTTAATTCTCACTTCTCACTTCTCACTTCTAAATTCTCACTTTCAATTGTTCCACGTGGAACAAAACGGAATAAAAATACATGCAGCAGCTTGAAATTAAAAAATTCGGACCTATTGAGAACCTGAATTTGGCAATTAATGATTATTTGATTTTTATCGGTCCTCAGGCTGTCGGAAAAAGCACTATAAGCAAAGCAATATATTTTTTCAAATCATTACGCGACGATTTGCTTAGATATCTTTTTGAATCTATTGAAAAAGGAGAACTTTTCAAACCAGTCGGAACTTATGCAAAATTAATAAGAAAAAAATTTCTGGAATTTTGGGGACCGACCTTTCATCTGGATAATATTTATATATGTTATCATTACGAAGAGTCATTTTGGATTGAAATCACATTGGAAGAAAGCGGAAAATATGTCAGTCCGACTTTCAGTGATAATTTCAAAAAAGGATTGGGAGATATTTTTCATAAGGCAAATACCTTTATAAAACTGAAAAACATAAAAAACCGTTCTTTTTTATTAAAAGATATGCTTGTGACAGCGGCTGAAAAAAGCTCTTTCTTTTCGGAACTTCGGGAAATGTCAAATCAATTATTCAATGAGAATAAGGAGTTGATATTTATTCCTGCGGGAAGAAGTCTGCTTGCAACATTGTCGGATCAGTTACAATCTGTTCATCCTTACCAATTGGATTATTTAATGCGGAGTTTCATTGACAGAATCCATTCGACAAAACCCATATTCAATAAGGGATTGGATGATATTGTAGAAGAGAGAGAAAAATTTACTCATGAAGTGATTCAATTTGAAAAAGTCAATTATGCCAAGAAGTTAATAGAAAAAATATTAAAAGGCGCGTATCAGTTTGACAGAGAAGGAGAAAAAATATATTTTGATAGAGATCGCTATGTCAAGCTGAATTATTCTTCGTCCGGTCAGCAGGAATCTATATGGATTTTATTGATAGTATTTCTTCTTATTTTGGAAAACAGAGATGTGTTTATGGTGATTGAAGAGCCGGAGGCGCATTTGTATCCCGAAGCTCAGAAAGAAATAGTTGATTTAATATTTCTTTTGGGCAACATAAAAAAAAATCAGGTTGTTATAACAACGCACAGTCCTTATATATTGGCTTCTCTGAATAATCTTATTTATGCAAATCATATCGGAAAACAGTATAAAGAAAAAGCAGCTCAAAAGATTCATCCCTTGTTATGGGTTGATTCCGATAAGGTCGGAGCTTATTTTATAGATAAACATATATTCAGAGATATATTGGACAAAGAAATTCAATCCATTGAAACAGAGGCGATTGACAGTGCGTCGAGAATAATAAATAATGATTATGATTATCTGTCTGATTTGGAATAAAAATCCTAAGATGTGTTATCCCTTTGATATAGAAGACTGTGAAGAGTTTACAGATAAGAGAACAAGAATTTCTGTTGAAGAAAAGAAAAAGATTTACTCTGCCCGAAATAAAAATCAGAATGAAGTATGTCTGATACGAATAGATGATTGTCTGATCGAAGAAGGGAATAAATGCGATTATTTATTGTTGAACTGTGATTCGAAAGTTTCATATTTTATTGAATTAAAAGGAAAGGATATGTTACATGCAGTGGAGCAGATAGATAGAAGTATTGATTTGCTTATAAATAAAATTTCAGAGTATGCGGTGAATGCAAGAATTGTATTGAAAAAAGTTTATCCGCCTGATCTGAAAAGCAACAAGTATAAAAAATTAGAGAAAAAGTTGAAGAAATATAAGGGAACTGTACTGAAGCATGAAAATATATTGGAAGAAGATATTTAATGTCATAGCCCATCGGAGAAGTAATAACAAGAAGCAATTCGGAACTGACAGAAATAAATCAGGAGTTGACGGATGAACATAGATTTCAGTCCTTTTTTCAAGAAATATGAAGATATTGTAATGACTGCGGAAACTGTATTTGATCGGGTGAAAAAGCAATACCCCGAATACGTGGTATGTCAGGTCGGCTGTTCGGACTGCTGCCATGCCCTGTTTGATCTGACTCTGATTGAGGCCATGTATGTCGCCCATCAGTTCAACAGGAAATTTCAGGGAGCAGATCGGGAGAAGCTGATTGAAAAAGCCAACCGTTCGGATCGGGAACTGTATAAGATCAAGAAAAAAGCTTATAAAGATTTCGAGGCCGGAAAAAGCGAGGATGATATTCTCATGGAAATGGCTGAGACTCGCTCGCGGTGTCCCCTGCTCAATGAGGCAGACCAATGCGATCTTTATGAATATCGGCCCATTACCTGCCGCTTTTACGGCATTCCGACAGCTATCGGGGGAACCGGGCATACCTGCGGCAAGTCCGGCTTTGTCACGGGCGAGCAGTATCCCACGGTCAATTTAGATATCCTTTTTCGCAAACTTTATGCGCTGTCTGCCGAGTTTGTGACGGAAGTAAAGTCCAAGTATGTGAAAATGTCAGATATTCTTGTGCCTGTGTCCATGGCAATGCTCACGGAATACGATGAGGTATATCTCGGTCTGGCTGATGAGAAAGATGAGAAAAAGGAGG
>JFJP01039958.1_pt1 | contig 12196 bp, 9 predicted proteins | sample 431651 | NCBI WGS metagenome assembly JFJP01 (sample SAMN02602958, study PRJNA72255) | Microbial mat metagenome, whole genome shotgun sequencing project. | biome: fresh water; feature: sink hole; material: water; isolation source: purple microbial (photo- and chemosynthetic) mats found in... | reverse complement strand
CGAAAAAATGAACGAGCTTGAATCAATTACTAAGTTATTGATATAAAGAATGAATTCGTAACTTTTTTGTTTAGCGAAAATTGTTACCTTTATTCCATCTCCATTAGTTCATCGTAAAAGTCGGAAGCTACTTTGCCGTAGGGAAAATTTTCGCCAAATACTTCATTCGGAAAACTTTTTATCTCCGTCCATTTTTCAATTTCTTCCATAGATTGCGCAAAACCACGATTGTAGGCGGTGGCGCAAAACTCCAGTCGTTTGCTATCGGTTTCAAAATGTTTGCTTCTAAAACGGTTGATGGTTATTTCGTAGCAAAGGCATAGGTAGTGCAATTCCCATTCGAGGCTTTTCACCCTTTCTACTCTCTCCTTGCGAATTGCAATGGGTATGGTGTCGTTAAACGTTCGAACAAAAGCATATTTCTCCAACTTTTTATTGTGCTTAACAAACCATTCCAATTTTTCGATAAACGAAAGTTTCATCTGAAAATAACCCACCGAAAAATCGGAATATTGAGGACCTAAGTTTACGTAAAACAGTTCAATGGTTTCTTTTTCGATGGTATTTTTCAGGTTGTCGTAGCGCGAAATTTCGGGAGCCACAATCGAAATTACAAACTGAGGATTGAAATTGTACAAACCAATTACACTATCAATGGTTGATTGATGTTCGCGGTAAAAACCCAGCGTTTTCTCCAGTCGCGTTGGGTGAAGTTTCCAGTATGTATTATTCTCCTGCTGAGTAGTGCTAAAAAAAAGAAGTGAAAAAAAGAGAAGAAACTTTGCCATGAATTATAGATGAGTAATATTTTGCAAAATTACAACAATTGAAGCAATAAAACCCCAACAAGTTCAAAAATTTGTTAGGGTTTGTATCACAGCTTATTAGGCGAATTTAATGCCTTTTTTTTCTTTCACGTCAATATCTCGTATGGCATCGTCAATTTGTTCTATCACAAAGCGGCGGTCTTCTTTACTATCCGAAAAATTAATTTCGTTTACGTTTATAATCACACACTTACCCAAATTATAGTTGCTTATCCATGCTTCGTATCGCTCGTTGAGGCGGGTAAGGTATTCGTTGCTAATGTTTGCTTCGTAACTTCTGCCGCGCTTTTTTATCTGATTTACCAGAGTATCAACCGATGCCCGTAGGTAGAGCAGCAAATCTGGAGGTTCTATCAGCGAGCTCATCAAACGAAACAATGAAAAATAATTTTCAAAATCGCGTTTCGATAGCAAATTCATTGCGTGTAAGTTGGGCGCAAAAATGTGCGCGTCTTCGTAAATGGTACGGTCTTGAATGATATTTTTTCCCGATTTTCGTATATCAATTACCTGTTGAAATCTGCTTTTTAAAAAGTATATCTGAAGGTTGAACGACCATCTGTGCATATCATCGTAAAAATCATTGAGATAGGGGTTGTCGTCAACGTCTTCGTATTGAGCTTCCCAGCCGTACTGCTCAGACAATAGGGAGGTTAATGTTGTTTTCCCTGAGCCGATGTTTCCTCCAATAGCAATGTGCATTTTCCAAAAATTAAAGTGAGTAAGATGAAAATTTTTTGCAAATGTATATTATTCATTCAATTTAAGCAATTCATCAATGTATTCTCTGTGATTTGCCAGTCGCGGAACTTTGTGCTGTCCGCCAAGTTTGCCCTTTACTTTGAGCCAACTATAAAACAGCCCTTTTTTTGCCTTATGTACCAAAGGCACATCGAGCGACATATTTTTGTATCGTTTGGCTTCGTAATCCGAATTGGCAGCCTTAAGCCCAGAGTCGAGCAGCTCTACAAAATGGTTGAAGTCGTTTGGTTCGTTTTCAAATTCAATAATCCATTCGTGCCGCCCTTTGCTTTCGTGAGTCATAAAAACGGGTGCAGCACTGTATTCGAGCACCGAAGCATGGGTGCGCTCACAGGCAAACGACAGGGCTTTTTCGGCATTGTCAATAATGAGTTCCTCTCCAAAAGCGTTGATAAAATGCCGTGTACGACCGGTAATTTTAATTTTAAACGGAAATTTCGATGTAAACGTAATGGTATCGCCAATCATGTATCGCCACAAGCCTCCGTTGGTAGAAATCACCAAAGCATAATTCTTGCCAATTTCAACCTCCTCCAACCCCAGTGTTTTGGCATCGGGTGTATCAAATTCTTCCATTGGCAAAAATTCGTAGTACATACCCAAGTCGAGCATCAAAAGCATATCGTCGCTTGCCGGATTGTCTTGTATGCCAAAAAAGCCTTCCGAAGCGTTGTATGTTTCCATGTAATTCATTTTATCTGAGCGAATTAGCTTTTTGTATTGCTCTCTGTAAGGCACAAAACTAACTCCACCGTGAATAAACAGCTCCAGATTAGGCCACACATCTATCAAATTGTCTTTGCCCGTAATTTCGAGTATTCGTTTTATCAGCACCAATGTCCACGATGGAACGCCCGATATATTTGTAACATTTTCTTTGATAGTAGCATACGCCATTTTTTCAATTTTCGCCTCCCATTCGTCCATCAAGGCGATGGAGAGGTTGGGGGTGCGAATGAGGTGAACATAAAACGGCAAATTGTCGAGCAAAACAGCCGATAAATCGCCATAATACAGTTCGTCGTTTATATTGCTAATTTGCTGACTGCCACCCACTATCAAGCCCTTTCCAAAACCTTTGAATATCTGATTGTTGGGGTAATTGGTATTGTAAATTGCCAATACATCTTTACCGCCTTGGTAGTGGCAATCATCGAGAGCCTCTTTGCTCACCGGAATAAACTTACTTTTGTCGCTTGTAGTGCCCGATGATTTGGCAAACCATTTTATGTCGCTGTGCCACAACACATTTTTTTCGCCATTTTGTACCCTTTCAATATACGGTTTTATGGTTTCGTAGGTATGCAAAGGCACACGCTGTTTAAAATCTTCTGGAGTGCGAATACTTTGATAATCATACGTTTTGCCCCACCAAGTATCGGCAGCAGCATATATCAATTTAAGAAACTCTTCTTTTTGAACATTTACAGGGTATTTTCTGAAAAGTTCTATCTGCGACATTCGTTTTACGGTAAGCCACGAAATTATGGAATTGAGTATAGGCATAATGTAATTTTTTTTTGTTTGGAGTTACTATTTTTTTTATCAATCGCGATGTATTTTGCTAAAACCATTATCTTTGGCATAGTTTTTTGACTAATATATGAAACTAAAAATCTATTTGTTATGAAATACGAAAATCCAATAGACATACCGTTCTCAAATAACGAAATTAAATCAAAATTAAGCAAAATTAGTGAAATTAAGGCTTACTACAATAAAGAAAATCTAAAATCTGTATTTTCGTTTATTGACCTTACTTCGTTGAATGTTACCGACACCACCGAACACATAGAAAAAATGTGCGAAAAAATCAACGATTTTCCTAATCAATTTGCTGATATGCCGAATGTTGCAGCCATTTGCATTTTCCCCAATTTTCTTGAAACTGTGTCGCGCAAACTCCAAACGGAGAACGTAAAAATTGCCGCAGTTTCGGCGTGTTTTCCAACTTCATGTACATTTCAGGTGATAAAAGAAGCCGAAGTGGACATTGCCATTGGCAAAGGTGCCGACGAAATTGATGTGGTTATGCCATTGAATTTATTTTTTGAGCGAAATTTTAAAAATGTATTCAAAGAACTAAAATCGCTTAAACGCCGCACCGACACCAATCACTTGAAAGTAATTCTCGAAACCGGAGTACTACCTTCGTACGATGATATTTGGAAAGCCTCACTTATCGCCATGAGTGCCGGAGCCGATTTTATTAAAACTTCTACCGGAAAAAATGGCGTTGGAGCCACTCCCGAAGCTGTTTTAATTATGGCTGAGGCAATTAAATATTATCATACCGAACACAAACGCAAAGTGGGACTAAAACCCTCTGGCGGAATTGTTACCCCTGCCGATGCTTTACAATACTTTGCTATTGTGGACAATGTGCTTGGAGAAGAATGGCTTACACCGCATTTATTCAGATTAGGAGCTTCGCGGCTTGCCAATAATCTGCTCACAGAGATTGCCAATTTCGATAAAAATAGCAATGAAGTAATTAATTACTTTTAATACGGTCGCCCAATCCGGTGTCTTCACCGGTTTGTTGTTGGTTTACAATGAGTTGCCTGTGGGGACACCGGCAACGGCGATTGAAAATAAACCAAAATACCTGCACTTTGTGCCAAAAATGCACCCGCTACTGCCGCTACGATGCGCTAAACTCCGATGATATAAAATCGGGGGCTGCGGGCTGGAATTGCACCCTTTGTGGCGATTGCCTTAATTCGTGTCATAAAAATTCCATTGAATTTCGAACGCTTTGGGGTAGCAAAAATATTTGGCATATATACATTGCTATTGCGGTGAGCCTTCATGCTGTATTTATTGGATTATCAAGATTATAACATTTTTTTTATTTCTTTTGATAATCTATATTGAGAGCAAGCAAAAGCAGTTGTTCTACATTGCCTTCATCGTTGCGCACGGCGGTGAGGGTGGTCATCAACCAAATTGCGCCTTTTTTGGTTTTGTATCGAATTTCGCCTTCAAAATGGCTTCCTCCTTTGGCTATATTGTTAATAACTATCCCTATACGTTCTACATCGAATGGAAACAAAAACATGGAAATATCCATTCCCATCACTTCACGGGTTTTGTAGCCCATAGCATCGAGAAAAAGCGAGTTTCCGTACAAAAATCTGCCAAATGTATCAAAATCAGCTCTTATCAATGTATGATTTACTGTGTTTGAAAAGCCAATGGATAGTTTTTCTTTTCTTTGGGCTTCCTCTTGAGTTGCCTGCATTTCTTCCATATTCTGCCGCAGTACTTCTTCTTGAGCTGCAATTTCTTGTGCTTGAATTTTGGTTTGTTCGAGCAGTTTTTGCGTTTTCATACTGTTTTTCATAAACCGAATGGTGGCAGAAATGCTTTCGCTAATGGTTTCGATAAACGAAACCACATAAGCATCGTAAATTACGAATGATGCAATTTCAATAGCTCCAAATATTTCGTTGTTGAAAATCATTGGCACAATCAGCACGTTGCGCGGTGCTTCCTGCCCTGTACCCGACTGAATTTCAAGATAATCGGAAGGAACATCGGTAATATAAATTTTCTTTTTTTCTTCAATGCATCGCCCCACAAGTCCTTCGCCAACTGCAAATGATTTTTGCAACAGTCGTTTTCGGTTGTACGCCACACAGCTACTCAGGTTTATGCTGATATTTTCGTGTTCATCGGTATTGATAAGAAAAAAACCGCCCACTTCGGAATGTGTATAGCGCATGAGTTTGAGCAGCAAAGCGTACGACAGCTCGTTGATGTCGCCTCCCGGATTTCGGAGCATTTCGGCAAACTCTGCAATTCCGGTATTTTTCCAATTGTTTCTCCGCTCTACTTCGGCTATAAGTGCCCTTTCTTGAGTTACTTTGTGTAGGCTGTTTTGCATTTCTTCGAGTGCCAAACGCAGGGTGCTGTCTTTTTCAAACACATTGATTTTTATATCAAAAATTTCTTTTCCTACATTTTCGATAATGCGTTTGGTGTTCTGGAAATTTTCGGTGAGTCGGTTCAAATTGCGTACAATGGTGCGAATGATTCCTTTTGTTTTGATATTCAGTAAAGTAGGGAAACTTCCATTGGTGAGAATCACAATATTATCGGAAATAGCCTGAAGCTGATTTTCGATTGATTTGATAATGGCAAAAGTAAGCCATACAAGAATGATAAGCGAACTTAAGACAAAGCCACCAATAAACACGAACGACAATTTGGTAAGTTCTTGCGATTTTTGTTCCAGACTCGCCTCCAAAGCAAGTATATCGGTGCGAATAGAAAATAGTTCGTCGGTGGCTACTTGAAATTGACGGTGAAGGCTATTTTTTGAATTAACTGTACTTTCTACGGTCAATTCCCCTTCAGATTCTTCAAAATTTAATTCATCAATTTCGGTTTGTGTTTGATTTTGCTCCGTCAAATTGGCATTTTCGGTGGAATTATTCTTCGCAAGTTCGTCCCATTTTATGTTGTACATTTGCATAAACAAGGGCAAAATACTTTCGTTGTACAATAAATCGAAATTTTTGAGTTTTAGTCTAAATTTTTGTTCATCAAACACCAATTCGGCTAAATCGTTGGTTTTTATCTGTATAAGTTTAGAATTAAAATCTTTCATTTTCTGGTCAAATTCTTTCGCAGAGGCTTGATGAATAGTCCAATATTCGGAGAGCTGGTTGGTATGGGGGGCATTAAAAATATCGGAAACAGAAATTGTTTCGATACGAATTAAAAACTGAATATCGCTTACATATTCTTTCAATTGAGTAACCTTGTGCATATTTTGCTCGTTACTGGAAACCGAAAGATAGAAATACAAATGAAAAAAGCCAACAAGCAGAAACGAAGCTACAGCAAAGCTCAAAAGCAGAATCAAGCGCACACGTATTTTTAATTTTGATAGAAATTTCATGGGTGAAATGTATAGATTGTGGTTTCAAATATACAATATTTTTACAAAAGAAATGTAAAAAAGACTCATCTTTGCAGATTATCAAAAACTATGAAAAAAACATCGAAATATGAAAACATCGAAAAATTTAGAACGATACATCGAAAATCATTGTACTCAAAACGATGAGGTGTTGAACGAATTGTACCGACAAACACACCTAAAAACCTTGTTTACGTCTATGATTTCGGGACCTGTGCAAGGTATGTTTTTGGAAATGATAAGCAGAATGATAGCGCCTCAGCATATTCTCGAAATTGGAACTTTCACCGGCTACTCAGCTATTTGCCTCGCCAAAGGCTTGGCTGAGGGGGGCAGGCTGCACACCATTGAACGAAACGATGAATTGGAAACCATGATACGGGAGTATGTGCAAAAAGCCGGTATGGAAAACAAAATTGTGCTACATATTGGCAACGCACTCGAAATTTTGCCTACGCTAAATTGCACCTTCGACCTCGTGTTTATTGATGCCCACAAACCCGAATACAGCGATTATTTTGATGCCATAATAGATAAGGTACGAACCGGAGGATTTATACTGGCAGACAATGTGTTGTGGTACAACAAAGTAGCCGAACCCATTGCGCCCAACGACCTCGATACTTTGGGTATAGTGGAGTTCAACAAAAAAATACACACCGACCCCAGAGTGGAAAATATGATTTTGCCCATTCGCGATGGAATAATGATGATGCGAAAGCTGTGATACTTTGAAGTTTCAATAATTTCAGTTCATTATTAGCGTTTGATTATATTATCCATAAAACATATTCAGATGAAAAAAGTGATTTTGTTTGTTATCAGCCTGTTTGTTTCGACTTCGTTTTTTGCGCAACAACTTGTAATTAAGGGAAATGCCCCTTCGTACAAAGGCGAACTTATTCGTTTTACCACCTTAGCCGACCCTTTTACCGATACCGAAATTTTGATTGGCGAAGGCAAAGTTGCCGAAAATGGTGATTTTCGCATTTCGCTCAATTTGAAGCAAACTACGCAGATTTTCACCCACTTAGGCTACTACAAAGGTTCGATGTATGCCGAGCCAAACACCGAATATGAGGTTTCGTTTCCACCGCGAAAGCAAAAATCGGAAGCCGAAATGCTCAATCCGTTTTTTGTGCCTACCGAATTTTATGTTGTACCACTCAATACCGACTCTACTGAGCTTAATAAGCTGATAATGAACTTCGATGGTGCTTACAACGGCTATATAAATCAACATTTTCAACTGTTGTACCTCAAGCAATTTAAACCGCAGTTGGATAAGCATATACTAAAATTGGATTCGGTTTATGCCAGCACCAACACCTATTTTAATCTGTACAAAAAATTTCGATTTGGAAGTTTGCGCTACGCCTCTTATCTGAGAAGTGAAAAAATATTGATAGATGAATATTTTCTGACCAATGGCACTCTTTGCAATATACTGTCTTATACTCAATTGTTTAGGCAGGTGTTTGAAAACTATTTTGTAGCCATTCAGAATACCGAAACGGGAATAAAAATAAGCGAAGCTATTGAGGCAAAACGTAGCTTTGTGGCTGTAAATAACGCACTTGCCGAAATGCCCGAATTTAAAAACGATACCCTTCGCGAGTTGGTGATACTCAGTAGTTTGTATGATGCTTACTATGCAAAAACATACTCGGCAGAAGCCATTATTTCGGTGGTTGACGATTTGAGCCGAAAGTCTGCCATTGAATTGCACCGAACTGCGGCGCACAACATGAAATCGAAATTTATAAAATTACTACCCGGACACGAAGCCCCTCTTTTTACCTTGAATGATGTAAAAAATGAGGCATTGAAACTGACTGATAAGCGGGGCAAATTTGTGTATCTCTGTTTTTGCAACACGGTGAGTTTTGCGTGTATAGAACAGTTGGACATGATAAAGCAGATGAAAGAAGAATACAAGGAAATGATTGATTTTGTGTGCATTTCGACCGATGAGGATTTCAACAAAATGATTCAACTTGCCAAAAAAAAGCAATACGATTGGGATTTTGTATCGTATAAAACAGACCAAACAGTGGTGGATAAGTACAATGTAGTTGCCTACCCCACGTACTACCTCATAGACCCAGAGGGCAATTTGGCAATGTCGCCAGCCCCCAGCCCAAAGGAAAATTTTAGTGATAGCTTTTTTGCCATCTGGAACAGCCGCCGGATAAAGGAAATGCAGGGCAAAGGAAATCAAAATGGCAGCAATACGGAGAACAAAGATAAAAAAGAGAGGTAACTCTTTTTTTATCTTATTCTTTTTCAATTTGATACGTAAGAGTTTGCAGCCCAAAAGTGATGGCAATTTTGTATATGCCTTTTTCTTCTTTCGAAATATCAAATTCTTCTATATTCGATTTAAACGTTTTTTTGTTGATAATTTCTTTGCCTGCGGCATTTGTGAGCACAAAACCACTCAGTTTTTTGAAATCAATCCCCAGATTTCCTTTTATTTCGATGGTGAATTTGCCCGTAGTTTTGGCAGCCGAAACGAGAATATTATCCACCAGAGTTTTTTCATCGTATTGCGAAGCAACTCCCACAAAATCAGGCAAATCGAACGATGCAAGGTCGAGAATAAATTCTACACGGCGGTTTAGAGCGCGTCCTTGCTCTGTGGCGTTGTCTGCTACGGGTTTCGATTCGCCAAACCCCTTGGTTTCAATGCGTGTGCTATCAATTCCACGTTCCATCATCAATTTTTTAATCACATTGGCTCTGTTGGTCGAAAGTTTTATATTCATTTCTTCGGAGCCTGTATTATCGGTATGTCCTTGAATTTTAAGTTTATACTTGGGATATTTTTTCATAAAATCTACAATTCCCATCACACCATTTTCAGTTCCTTTAACCAGTACGGTTGAATTAATCACAAATTGCAAATCAGGAAAATCTATTTTGGCAAACTCCTCGCGCACAATTACGGCATCGTTTGAGATACTGTCTTTGAACACGTTAAAATCGTTTGCATCGAAACTGCCACCGTGCGCCAGCAAATCGGTAAAAGGAGATTCAAATTTATGGTTCATTTGTTTGTAATCGGGTGGCAAATTGCTGAATGACAAAACAATAGAATCTTTTTGCGTTTTGTTGATTCCCAAATCGAGGCGTGCAGTCAGCCTTTCGAGCGAATCCATTGTAAAACCAATGGTGTAGTAGTAGTGCAGTTTTTTATACACATCGTCCAAAATCCAATCGAAATCTTCTGTTCTGTAAATTTGATAATACGAACCTCCTGTATTTGAGGCAAGTGCATCGAGATATTGGGGGTCAACCTCGTTGCCAAAGCCAATAGCACTTACCGGAATTTCGCTCAAATTGGCGTTTTTTATGGTAGCTCCAACGCTTGTGAACGATGAATTTTCTTTTCCATCGGTAAAAACAATCACTGTTTTTTTGCCGAAACCTTCCACATTTTTTAGCGCGCCCACTCCACGATTGACGGCATCGAGCAGCGAAGTACTACCGCCAAATCCTTTCAAACCAGTGATTTTCATTTTATTTTTCAACATCACATTGTCGGTGGTAAAGGGAGTTTCTGCAAGCATACGGTGGTCGTATTTAATGATCACCATACCGTCTTGCGGACGTTTTTTATCAATAAAATTTTCGGCAGCCCTTTGCAAACGGAGGGCACGTTCTTCGCCCATTGAGCCACTATGGTCGAGTATGAGGGCAATGGCAGTGGGTGTTTCTGTTTCGCCCATAAACTCGGTAATGCCGTAATTATCAATGGCTCGCATACCGTATTCGGTTTTCACAATCAAATTTTTCCAAATATGTCGCCAATCGTTGTGCGACGCTCCGTAGTAGTAAATTCCGGTGGTGTCCATTAAATGTACCTGAATTTGAGTAAGCGTATCGTTTATTTGCAGGGTACGCAAAAAAAGCTCTACGTTTCGGTTCGTTGGCAAACTATCAATTGGCATTATTTTTCTGATTTTAATGTAGCGATAACCCGCTGGCACAAAGTCTTTTTTCACTTCTTTTTCGGGTTCGGGAGTCCAAAGCGTGTCGCGCACTTTTTTAAAGCCAAGATATTCGTTTTGAGCGTTTTCTATATCCCACACATCAATAGTTCCTGCTTTTCCGTTTTTGCCTTCCACTACCATAATTTCACCATCGGGGCTGTAGGTTCCAAAACGGGCATTTTTTATTTCAACGGTTTTGTTTTTCTTCTCCTTCTCTTTGAGTTCTTTGGTTGATTTTGCATACACGCTTGGAGCCCACTTGGTTCCGCCATCGAAAACCACCACCGAACGCACCGGATTTATTTTGCGTTTGAGTTTTATTTGCTCCACCGTTTTTTGCACTCGCTTATCTTCTTTCGATTTCTCGACGGTGGCAAAATCGTATTCGTAGTTTACAATACTGCACGTATCTGCACTTAAAATGTCCAAAACCAGTTCGTTGTGCTCATCGCTGCTCAAGGCAATGCGTGAACTTTCTTGCCAAGGTTGGTTGGTTTGCAGTTTTGTTTTTTCTACCCACAAAAGCAAACTGTCGGTAAAGGTATCGAAAACAACCACTTCGTCTTGCACATCGTTTGTTTTGCCCGATGTAATGTGGGCAGTCCAATAGCTGCCGTCATCGCTCAGAAATATGGCTTCGCGGTTTTCTTTGCGGGGTTTGTAATCGGCTGAATTGTAGCGTTTTTTGTAGGCTACTTTCAGTTTTTTATTTATGAGGTCGCCAATTTCTATTTTGCGTTTCACTAATTTAGGGTTTTTGCCCAACAACAAACTAATTGAACCTTTTGAAGCCTCAAGCAAAACGATGTGCTTCTTTTTGTCGTTGAACTTAATATCTTCGGCTTTGAATTTATCAATCATTTGCGGTTTGTTGGTGTGCCACAAATAGATGTAGCCTCCGGCACGAAGGGTAAAATATTGGTCGTTTTCACTCACACTCATTGCCTCAATTTCTTTTATGCCCTTGGCAATGTTGTATTTACGGTCGCGCTCGCCGGTTGTTAGGCTGTATTTTCCCAGTTCATCGTTGATGAGAGCAATAAAAAAATCGTTGAAACTTCGAAAATCGAATGCAACTACATCGTTGAGTTGCACAATGAGGTCGCCCGAACGAATGTTCCACACGGCAATTTCGTTTCCGCAACGGGCAAACAAATATTGATTATCGGGACTAAAACCTATTTTTTCGATTTGATTTTTTTGTAGAGTTGCAAATTGTAGAATTTGCACATAATCGTTGTTGGCGTATTTGTAAATACGTATGTAGCTAAAATTCAGATTTTTGGCATTTTTTATACTGCTCCCCAAATCGGAGCGTTTGCCTTTGAACGAACTTTGTGCAAATAACACCCCATCGGAGCTCGAAGCGTAGGTAGTTTGGGCATTTACAACGGAGGTAATGCAAACCAATGCAAGAGCGAACAAAATTGCCGTACTTTTCATATCGGTAGTCGTTTTGGTTATGAGTATTGAGCACAAATAAAGTAAAACATTTGTTACCGTGCAACTTAAGTATGATTAATTTTGAATCGAGATGTGCCAAAGGAACTTGTTTTAGTTCAAGAGAATAGAAAAGCCATCATTTGGCTTTTTGGGAAATGGGGGGTACTATATCAATGAGACCACTCCGAAAAGTCCGATTTCTCGTTATCACGCAAAGTTGCAAAGTGTTGATTTATAGT
>JFJP01027684.1_pt1 | contig 12198 bp, 12 predicted proteins | sample 431651 | NCBI WGS metagenome assembly JFJP01 (sample SAMN02602958, study PRJNA72255) | Microbial mat metagenome, whole genome shotgun sequencing project. | biome: fresh water; feature: sink hole; material: water; isolation source: purple microbial (photo- and chemosynthetic) mats found in... | reverse complement strand
ATTTGTTCATTTATTTTAAGCAATATGGAATTATTCTGAGAATATTTAAACCTTTTTTTTTATGAAATAATTTAAAATTTTTTTGAAGAAATCAGAATTTTAAAAGAATCTCTTTTTTTTAATTATTTTCCAAATTAATTTTTTTAATTTCATAAAAATGTTGAATTTTTCTTTTTATTTCCCATTATTTAAAATTATACCATTTTTTTTTCAACAGAAAACTCAAAAATATTTTTAGATATATTAAACAAATTTATAATAAACTGCAAAAAATTCTTACTCTTATAGCTGTTTTACATCTTGAAAACACTGTTCCATTCTTTTTAAAGCAGAGGGGTTCATTTCCTTAAATCTCAACCCAAACTTATCAAAATCATAATTTTTCAAATTGGCTATATTCTTAACAAATTTCAAAATCATTTCCCTAATCCCTTCATTAATAAGATGAGTCCCATAAATCTCTCCAATAATTTTGAAAACCCTTTCTAAATTATCAGAACTATCCATAATAACAACATTTGGATCCGAAACCAAAACTCCAAACAATATCTCATATTGAACAAAAGCTTCTTTCACATCATATTTTATTGGCAAACCCTCTAACCATATTTGTACAGTTTGTTTCAGGTTTATTTGATCATGATAAGCTCTAAAAAGTTTACCAAGAGCCGAAACTGCGTTATCTTTACATAATCCATAAGCTTTATTTGATTCCTTATCTTTTTTTATCTTCAATGTTTCGATGATTTTTATTCTAATATTCTCAATAAGCCCCATTTCTAAATCAATTCCTTTGAATTTCTCTACAAAAATTCCAATACCGTACAAGCTGGCTTGTCTAACTTCACAATTTTTCTCAGATAAATTGTTCAAAAGTATATGAAGAATTGTGTTTTTATGAGGTATTAAAAGCTCCATAAGACTTTTTTCATCCATCATATCATCAATTGTATAAAGAATGAAATTCTGCAGTCCTGAATCCAAAGCTTTTTGTGCAAAATTCATAAAAAAAATATCAATCACTCTGAACTCAGGAACAAAGTACTGAAATCGTTTGAAAATAAATGCTAATAACTCTCCCATATTTTCCAAAAACTCAATTTCTGCTTTTATATCATCTTCAAGAAGCTGAGCTTCATCCTCATCCATATCTTCATCTTCAATTCTTTTTTTCTCATATCTCTGTTTATTTCCAATAGAATTCTCTATATTCTGCCAAACAAGACTTATCAATTGCTCAAAATCTTCCTTGATAAAACTGAAACTCTCAGATTTCTGTTCCAAAATCCCAATCAAAGCTCTTACCATTTGGTTTCTCACGTCTAAATCCATTCTCTCCTCATTCATCTTTAATATTAAATCTAATAACCCCTTTATAAACAAATCAGCTTGTGGGCCTTTTTCCAGCATTTTTACTAATAAAGGAAGTCCTTTTAAACAAATGATTCTCACTGTATTTGGAAAATCAAATCCCGACAAAGGAATCAAAATACCTGAAATCCTTTCGAAATAAGGTTTTAAACACAAATTGATTTTCTCTAAAAATAGGTTTAAAAGCTTTAAAGAACTCTCAAAATCCTCATTATTTTCTTGACAAAGTCTTGACATTCCCAAAATGCATTCAAAAGCCTGTTCGTTCATATATTGTAATAGCAATTCATAGTCCAAAAAACCCAAAACTCTTTTCCAAGCGATTATTAAATCATTTATTTCAAATAACACTCCAGGCATAACGCTTAAAAATTTCATCAACTCCTCAATATATTCTCCAAAATAGCTAGAGCCTACAGCTGTTCCTATCAAACAAATTGCACCTAAGGCAACCCCTCTTAATTTCTTGAACTTTTCCTGATAAAACTCTTTGATTATGACAAATAATAAGTTCAAAGCAGGCTTCTGATATGGTCTAAAGGTATCTCTAGCAATTTTTCCTGTATTTCCCAATGCAAAAATGCTTTGTTCCTTTAAAACTCCATTAGATTTTTCGATACATTCTAATAATCTCGGGATCAAATTATTCAAATACTCTTGCAAAGGCTTCAAATTCATTCCTTCAATGAAATTGCTTAAAGCAGCAGCTCCATGACTTGCTACTAAAGGACTTTTATCATAAAGTATATCAATCAATAAAGGCAAGATTCTATCATGATATTTCAATTGAAACTCAGGTTTCATATCAGCAGATAATTGCCCTAAAGTATGGCAAACTGCATATCTAATCATTGGATGATTATGGCTTATAAACCCTAAAGTCAATTGAATAGACGCTTCAATATCAGAAATCTCATCCAGATATTCACCGACTTGCGAAAGACCCATCAAAGCAGAAAAAGTGAATCTCCAATCATTCATTTGTAATAATCTTTGGATATAAACACTGAAAAGCTCAAGAAGTGGCGTGCCACCTAAAGCGCTCATTATACGATCTAATGCTTCTCTGCCGAATCGCACACTTTCGAACTCTGAATCCTTTTCTTCAGAGAAATTCTCATCAGATTCAAAGGATTTCACAGACATCAAATGGAGGAAAATCATTTGAAAAAGATTTTCAAGAGCTTGTTGTGATAAAAAAAGAGCCTTTGGAATTCGTTCTATAATAGATAACAGAAGTTCTAAAGCTTGTTGTTTGACTCCTGCAGAGATAGAAGTGTCAGAATGAAGGTCTAAAGTCTTTGAAAGGAGGCTTGGAAAGGATTGTATGAAGACTTTGGGCTCGGCTTCAGCGATTTCATAGAAATCAGCAAGAATTTGTTCACCCTAAAGGATTAATTTATAAAGAGTTTTATTTGAAATTTTACTTACATCAATAGATTTCTGATTGAGGAATTGAAAGAGAATTTCGATCATTTGTGGCATAAGTGGAATGTATTTCTTGCAAAGGGAGTATTCTGCATAAGATAATACCCTTGTTAAAAGCTTTACAACGGCTTTAAGAATTTTGGGGTCATAAAAACTGAGCATTTTATTGATTATAGAATAAAGATTCTCTTGAAAAACTATCAATAACTCTTCTAAAGCAATTTCTACTAATTTTATAAGGATATTCAAGCCTGCTACGACCCTATTTTCATTAGGCATTGTCAATAATTCCCAAACATCATTATTCAATAGATCATTTGTAAGTTTAGCTTGAGGCTCTTGTGCTAAATCAAGTCCTTTTAAAAGATTTCCAGCATTTTCTCCATAGATTTCACTCAAGAAACTTAGAATCTGTGTATTAGGCTCATTTTTCAAGAGAATTGATAAATCTTGAAGAAAATTCGAAATATTGAGACAATTCTGAAATGAAGGTTCTGTTAACATCTGCTTCAGATGCAGGATTCCATATAAACGCAGATCAGAATGAATGCTTTGGGGATTATGTAAAAGGAAAAGGGAGGATTGAAGATATGAAGTTGGATCCGTTTTTGCTAGATTGAGAAGCTGGGTTTCGAGATCCTTACGAATTGAACCGCTGGATGTCATAATTCGATGAATATAGGATATGAGGTTTTCTGTGTCCATTTTTTAATTTTGAATTTCGAGAAAGAAATTTTTTTTTCTTTTTTGAGATTTTGTGATATTTCCTTTTTTTTTAAATTAGTTCAAAATATTACTTTTTTTAATATTTTGAGTCATTTTTTTAATTATTTTAGATTTAAAATTTGATTATTTTTAATATAGTGTTTATTTTATTTTATTTTATCACATTATAAAGATATATTTAATGTCACAATAAATTTGGAAATTAAGATTTATGAGAATTCTCAAAATTTAAAAAATTTGAAAGTCGTTTGGTTCATTTTCTTCAATTCTAAAGGAATATCTAAATCTCCTGTTCTTTTGGTTCTTACAGTAACAACAGTTTTTGATGTGCTCAAAATAGCAGATTCTCCTTTTTTTATTCTTTTTTCTTTGGATTCCTCTTTTAAATAAAGCCCAAAACTTGAATTTTGATTGAAATTCTGGCTTGATTCACGATTATATGAGGAAAGTTTTGAAGCAGAAGAGACCATTTCTTTTGAAGAAAAAACCAAGGAAATTTCATCTGAATCAGCTTTTGAGCAAATCATAAAAGAATTTACCTTTAAAAATTAAATAAATAAGAGATTTGGAAAAGAAAAATAAATTGAGTTTGTTGAAAAACATAATTTTTGATTTAAATAAAAATCAATTTTTCAAATACAAAAAAAAAATTGCCCCAAGTAAAAAGCATGAATTCCCAATAGAGTATTCCATTTTTTTTATGGAATCCATTCCTTTCGCATAATTTAAAAAACTGCTGCTGTCAAAGCTTGTATTATCAAAAAACTTTGGGTTTATCTGATAATTATTTATCTGCGTAATTCCTTCATTATTGACATGAGCTTCTTCAAGCCCGCAATTTGAGTCATTAGTAAAAGGGAAAAGCTCGTTTTTTTTAAAAAAACTAAATTTGGATTGTTTGACTTTTATAACATTAATATCAGAAAGAGATTGATTGCTTTTTGTGTTGCTATTAACCTCACTTCTTGTCCTGAAATTTGTGCGATAATTCTTCATAAACCATTTGCTTAAACATATTTCTTTTAAAGTGATTCGTTTTTCATTGGATTTTTCGATCATTTTTAAGAACAAACTTTTTGCTGATAAATAATTAAATTTTTAATTTTTTAAACAATTGCCTGCTTTGGAAAGAAGGTTGAAGCGCTTGTTTTTAATATCTAATTTGCAATGTTTGTTCTTTAAAATCACATCTTTGGCATTTTTCCCTCTAAATAATGATGTTCCAGTCAACCTTTTATTTGAAAAAAAATCTTTTATACAAAATATTAAAGATGTTTTTAAAAATAATTTCGAAAATTTATTAAAAAACTTTCTTCAAAAAATTGAAAAATTACATTGTAAAAAGAACGACTCCTAAGCTAAACACATCAACTTTCTCATTATAACTCTCGTGATGGAAAACTTCAGGAGCCATATACCCCGGTGTTCCACAAGTGTCTTTCATCTTATTTTCATAATATTCTGCCAAGCTGAAATCTGCAATTTTCAGTCTATTTTCATCAGAAAATAAAATATTATCAGGTTTTATATCCCGATGACAAATCCCGAAATGATCTAAAAACAGCATGCCCTTCATAATTTGAGAGAAAAATGTGAAGGCTTGTTGTTCTGGAATTTTTCGCATTTCTTTGATTTGATGGTACAAATCCTTGCCTTTCATATATTCTAATATCATTATAATCTCGTCATTGGTTTCGTAAACTTCAAATAGTTCTATAATATAAGGACATTTAGGAAGAAATCTCAGTATTTTAATCTCTTTTATAATATAACTCTATAAAAAATTATTTTAAAAAAATTCTCCATTTTTTATAAAAAAAGACCTTATTTTGTTGGAAACTGGGATCATTTTTTTTTATGATTTTTGCAGCAAATTGTTGAGAAGCTTTATTTTGAGCGAGATAAACAGTGGAAAAATGACCACTTCCAAGGAGATCCGATAATTCAAAATCATCAGAAAAACTCTCAAGAACACAAAACTTCTTTAAAAAATTAACAAATTTTGTGTATAATTCGTCATTTGATGTTGCGAAAATAATGAAATTATCTGATTTTTGCAAAGAAATGGTATATGCATAGCCAAATCTAGAAGAAGCATCGTTTTTTTGATATTTTAAGTGATACATATCTTTGAAATCCAAATATTTTGTAGGCTTCTGTGTTTTGATCTAAACAAAAAAATTAGCCTGCAGGAAAAAATGGAATTACCGAAAAGAGAATCAAATTGGAGCTAGTAATTTTGACTGTTTTGGCTTTTGCTTTATCAGAAAAGATTTTTACTGAAAGGACACCTGAAAAAATGGCATTGGATTGTATTTGACTCAAAGAAAGAGTGCTTGCTTTTCTTAAAATTTGATGATCGAAACTATCGAAAATTGACATATGAAAATAATTTGTTAAAATAATAGGTTTTTCTTAAAGTTAGATGGAGGTAATTTAAAACATCTTAATTATTTGATTTTGCGATTTTATTGCATTTTGTATTCCAGACAAAATAATTAAATTTTACCAAATCAATAAATTATTAAGAAAAAGATGACTTTGAATATTTTTTTTTTAATTCTTTTTGATTTTTTCAAAGGATAAAATTTTTATTGCAAACTTTCGATATAATGCTAAATTATCTTACCTTCCTTCCTCAACCACAAAGAAACCTAAGATCTTGGAAATAAAATAATCTCTTATATTTTCCAAAGACCCTTCCCTTTTCTCATTTATCAAAGGCATTGAATATATTTACGAATGCATAAAATCAAATTCTGATCTATTTATAGAAGGAGTCCATACAAAAATGATATCCCATGTTTTTGACAATTTAAACAAGAAAAGGAATCAGAAAACTGTGAATTTAGAATCGTTGGTTCTGATAATAACGTAGGCTTTATTAACAAATTTATTGAGTTTTGAGATAAGAGAAAAAGAATGACTTGGGTTATTTATTTGAGATCGATCTTGGTCTTTTATTGAAAGCAACCATTGATAATCTTCTTATATTTTAAATAGTATTTTCTTGTGGTTACTTCAAATCTGAAATAAATAACTTTTCATTAATAAAACCTTTAATTTTTCACAAAATTTTTGAATTTCTTTGAAAAAAATTAAAAAAAATCATAATTTGTCATTTTTTTTTCTTTCGAATTTTTCTTTTTCGAATTTTTTTTATTTATCCCTGTACTTCTCACAATACATGGCAAATCTCCGTTTCTCATATTTTTCAAAAAAAGTTATATCTTTCAGGACCAAAGCATTTCCTTCTTGAAAAATTTTCCATCTATTTCCTATACAAAATCCCTGAGTCCTGATATCTTCTTTCACATTTGAGATAACGTTTGTATTGAAAATGTTTGTATGCGCCTTGAAATCGTTAAATAATCTTTGGATTTCAGTCTTTTGTTTTTGAATGAATTTGAGGGCATCAAGAGCATCTTGCAACGAAGTAACAGTCTTATTGAAATCAGATTGGCAAGAAATTATGCTGAATAGAACGAAAGTCAATAAAAGTAAGAGTTTAGACATATTTTTCTTTGATAAAATGTTTTTTTATATTTTTATAAGTAAATCTTTGAAAGACCCAAAAAAAATTGTTAATTAATTGCAGAGTGCAATAATGCAAAAAAAGCACTTAGAGTAAGATATTTCGATGGATTTCTTTTTTTATTTTTGAAGAACTTCCCTTCATTTCTTGCAAGAAATAGGAGTTGGGGTTCAAATTTTTATATAAGTTTTAAAGTTTTTTATTCAGTTTTCTTGTATTTTTGTGAATACAACCTAATCTTTGTTCTCTATTCTCCATGTTATAAATTGTTTTGTATTATAATAAATTAAGTCAGTTTTCATGCTTTATAATAATAAAAAAAAATTTCTTTCTTACAAAAAAATTAAAAAAATACAATAAAATGTTGAAACAAGTGTTATTAGTTTGCCTTCTTTTTATCGTTATTCAAGCCCAATACAATAGTACAACCAATAGTACAACCCTGGGAAAAATCCAAAAAGAAAAGGATGAAATCCAGAAATTATTGAACAATTTCAAATTCAGCACCCAAAATTTAAAAGCTTCTGTTACCAAGATTGTTTTGGCTGACATTAAGGAAAATGGGTTATATTTGGGAACCACATGGAGAATTCATCAAGAAGGAACTGGTTCTTATGATGCTTTGGTTTTTAAAAATAAGACTGTTACAAGAATAGGACAAGAAGGACCTCGTTTTGATGAAGTTTTGGTTTTCAGAGATTTGAATACTACAAGAACAGGAATTGATGCGAGATATGCCTTTTTCCAAGACAGATTTCAAAATTTATAAAAAAAAAGAAAGAGATAACTTTTTTTTTAAATCAAAAATAAATGCATGAATTTCATTTCATTTCATTTTTTTTTATTTTTTTGAGGGGGGTTTTTTTTTTTTATTAAATTTATTTCGATTTTTTAAATTTTTCAGAGGTTTGATAATTTGAAATAAAAATTTAATTAAAATTAATTAAAAAAAACTAAAAAGCGAAAAATATTTTTTTAATAGAAAGCTAGCGTGAACAAATTAAATGAAATTAAATTTAAAGATAAGTTGTTTGGTTTAAAATTTTTCAAATAGCTTAAAGTAAATTTTTTTTCGGGAAAAATTAGGTTCTTTTTTTCAGACTTTCTGATTATTAACAATAAATTTCACGGAACATTCTTTAAATTTGAAAGGATAATCATTTGTGAAAATTTTTATGAGATTTAATGTTCGTGAAACTAAATTCATCATTATTTTCTTGAAAATAAGTATTTAATAAATAGTTTTCAAATTTTATTTCTAAAACATACCTACAAAATGACCATAGGTCTTTATAAATGATGTTTTTATAAAAAAAAAAAAAAATTATTTAAAACTAAAAGCAAAAAATATTTTTTTTTTATTAATAAAAAGTTAAGTTGAAAAAAAATTAAAATAATTTTTTGTTGAATTTTCATTATTCGATTGGTGTGATAACTTATGGCACTGATGACGTGGTTATTTTGAATCCATGTGAGCGTTTTATCTTGAGAAAACGGAAATGGAATTCAATAGCGAAAAATGGAAAAACTCCTGTATTTATTTCTTAATTTTAATTTTTTTTTTTATTAATGAACACAAATCTTTAAAGATCTTTAATTATATTAAAAATGCTTTTCTTGGGTCCAGTATTTTCTTTAAACTCGTTAAGTTTCATTCCCATATTCTCTGCAAAACTCGATTTCACTGAACTCCCAAACACTTCCCCTTTTTCTTTTTCCTTTCTTCCTTCTTTAAAGCAATTTTCTATCAAATTTAACGCTATTTGCAATGTTACAAGATAATATCCTGATAAAGTGTTCTTTAAATTTCTCGATGCTAATTCATCAATGATCTTAATTTGTGAATAAAAGCATTTGACCTGGCTTTTCGCCACAACATATGTGAAAATCGGCAATAAATCATCAGCAGATAATGAGTCTTTTTCATAATTAAACTCAAATTTCTGATAGAATTCTTCAATATTCTGAAGAATCTCATCACCAGTTCTAACCAAAACCTTCAGTTTATGCAAAGGACTCCTAACAAATTCCATTTCCTTTAGACAATTTATCGCAGATTCATAAGGAGTTTTAGTTTTAAAAGAAAATTGGTTTTTATTCTCTAATTCTTGACTTAATCCTTTTAAGAAAAGACTTTCTTCTACAGAAACCTTCTTTTTTGCCAAAAAATCGATAGTTCTTTGATCAAGACAATATTTCTCAGGAACGTCAAAGTCTTTGGGTTCGAAGTTTTTACAGAATTGAAGAGCCATTCTCAAAGAATCTTCTTGGTTTTCTTTGCTTTGGATCAGAGAAAGATAAAGAATTGAATAGATCTTACGATCCATTAAGATACTTGTTAAGAAATTATGAAGGTTTTCAGGCTTGAAAAAAGATTTTTCTATTTGTATTTTCTGATCTAAATACTGTATTTTATAGAAATAATAGATAGTTTGATGGAAAATATCAATGAATTGCTCTAAATCTTCAAAGGCTTCATCAATGGCTTGTTGATAAAGACTTTCGTTTTGGACAAAACATTTTTCACTGATGATCTTATCATATTTATTTATGAAATAATCCACATATTTCTCTTTTAAACAACAAAGCACCATTTTCTTATCTTTTAAATGATCTTCTATTGAATTAGTCAGGACTTTATAATGGGTAATAGCTCGAATTATTTCATTTAAGGCTTTTTCATCTCCATCATATAAATAATCTCCTTTTTTTTCCATCATTTTTATTGAATTTATAAAGGTATTATGCTTATAAACATTCAAGCCTAATTCATCAGGATTCTCAAATTCTTCCACCTTATTTTCTAACAAAAAACTCATACGAATTAAGTCTTTTTCAGGCTTTTTCAAAAAGTGAGCTTCTTCAAGAACACAGGATTCTCGAAGAATTTCGTGAAAAAAATCTTGTTTCCTTTGTAAAAGGTTGGAATTTTCTTCTTCTGGAAGAGAGCTTTCTTTGAGTTTTTCTTCATTTTTTTCTAAAATCTCGCTTTTCCTTCTTGTTTTTTCTAATGAAATTTCAAAGGGATTGAGATCTTCTTTAAATTCATTTGTGCTATTTATTTCATTTCCACTGTTTAATTGTAAAGACCCGGTTTTATCTTTATCGATTTTATTGATAGAAAGTGATTCCATTATGTTATCATCATCAAATAAAGAAAGCTTTAACCATGTCAAATCGATCAAATATTTTTTATCAGTTGCTGAAGGGAAGTTCTTTAGCTCTTTCAGAAGAATTGATGCCCATTGATAACGCTTTTTAAGCCGAAAGCAGGATTTTTTGAAGAAATTACGCCATTTTTTTTGTCGCTTTTAAAAAGAATTTATGTATTTTTAAAGGATTTATAGAGTAAAAATGGTTCTATAGAGAAAAAATAGGGGCTTTATTTGATATTGTGAAAAATATTTACGTTTTTTGCAAGCATGCAGCCAAAGCATGGGAGAGATTCGTCTTTGGTAAGGTTTAAAGGAAGAAAACGATTTTTTTTGCAGGCTTTGGCTATGGAGGTAACCTTGTGTTGACGGTATATTCGAAAGAGTTCCTCTTGGGAAAGTGGTTGTTTGCTTTGAGTTTTTCCCATTTTTATTTTTAGAGTTTTTTTTTATAAAGTATTAAAAAATGCAAAATTATAAAAAAACCCTAAACAAAATCATAAAAACTAAAGAAATTCATAATAAAACTTAACAAATTAAAAAAAATTGCCTGAGAAAAAATACCCCAAACAAAAACTTTAATCAAAAGAAAAACAAGCTTAAATATCTGATTTTTTCAAATGCCAATCAAGCGTTCCAGCATTTTCAAACTAGCCCTCCTTCAAACCAAAGTCTTCCTGAACAAATTCCGAACCCTCGAGCATGTTCAAGACTGTCTCGAAGAAGCTATAACCAATGGTGCAAAGGTCTGCATCCTTCCCGAATGTTTTAACTCTCTCTATCGTCGTGACCGTCTATTAGAAAACGCCGAAGATTTCTCCGATCCTATCACAAAAACCCCTTCTTTAAACCTATTGCGAGATTATGCTAGGAAATACGAGGTTTATATCTTAGGTTCTTTACCAGAAAAATCTACAGTTTTCGGGTCTTTTATGAAGCCTTCATCAGCTTTTGGTTCATCTTTTGGGACTAGTTTGTTACCAATGAGACTATATAATACAGGTTTTGCCTTTGATCCTGAAGGTGAATTAATTGCGAAACATCGAAAAGTGCATTTATTTGATATTGATATCCCGAACAAAATCACTTATAAAGAGTCAGAAACTTTTAAACCAGGCTCTTCAATAACAGTTTTCCCAACAGTTTTCTGTCAAATGGGGTTAGCAGTTTGTTATGATCTTAGGTTTCCTGAATTAGCGATATTAATGAGAGGAATGGGTGCAAAAGTCCTTTGTTATCCTGGGGCGTTTAATACAGTTACTGGACCTTTACATTGGGAACTTTTATTAAGAGGAAGAGCTGTTGATAATCAATGCTATGTCATAGGGTGTTCGCCTGCGAAATTTGAAGAAGATCAGAATTATTATCAGGCTTGGGGAAATAGTATGATTGTGGATCCTATGGGGAAGGTTATGGCACAGGCTACTGGACATGAGAATGATATTGTTTATGGGGAGATTAATCTGGATTTCCTGGAGGAGGTCAGGAAGGAGCTACCGTATTTGAATCAGAGGAGATTGGATATGTATCAGATATTTTATAAGAAAGGATAATTATTAAAATTGTTTTTGAGTTTTTTTTTTAATTTTTAAAAGGGGGAATTTGATAAAAAATAAATGTTATTTAAAGGTTTTGAGGTTCGTGTTTTTTGGATAATTGTTGGGTTTTGAGTAGATATGATTTAATTTGGTGATTTGAGGATATATTTATTTTTTGTGTGGATTATTGTTAAGGTTGGCTGCATTTGCGCTGAAGAAATAGCTGAATTTTATCGTAGGATTTTTTTCATTACATAAGCATTTATTTCTTGAAACAAAAATTTTTAATAAAAATTGATAAACAGAGAAACAAAAATTTAAAATTTACAAAAATTTTTTTAATTTAAAAAAAAACAAAGGAATATAGAATTATATTTGCAAAATATTTTGTTCAAAAACGATGCCCCCTTCAAAACTGAATAAATCTCCCATTAAGGAATTACTTTTC
>JFJP01027457.1_pt1 | contig 12200 bp, 13 predicted proteins | sample 431651 | NCBI WGS metagenome assembly JFJP01 (sample SAMN02602958, study PRJNA72255) | Microbial mat metagenome, whole genome shotgun sequencing project. | biome: fresh water; feature: sink hole; material: water; isolation source: purple microbial (photo- and chemosynthetic) mats found in... | reverse complement strand
TTCATTCCTTATATTATCTTAATTTTTAATTAAAAATTGAGAATTTCAATAAAAAATCAATCTTTGTTAATTTAAAACAAAAAACTCATAAATTTTGAAGATTAATTTATTCAATTTTTTTTTAACGAAAATTAAACATAATTTTTTCTTAAAATTTAATTTAAAAATTGATTTAAAAAAAAGGGTTAATATATTTGCAAGATATTAATGAAGGTATATATTAACAGGAAATCACTATTGATTAAAGATCCAAAAGAATTTATGTATAAAAAATTTTTAAATTATTCAATGAGTTTTATGCTTTAAACCTTTGAAGAAAACGAATTCTTTTTAAAACATTCCACATATAAAATAAAAAGCAACTTATACCAAATTCTACACAATTTCTCGTTATACTTTTACAGAATTATTAAAAAACTATCCAAAAATATTTTTTTTGCTTGAAAAAGAGAGACTGTCTCATTATATTTTTTTATTTTTTTCGACATTCTTTTCTCAATGTTATTCATGTTTAGCTAAAAAGAAAGAAAAAAAAATCTTCGAGCTGATCATGAAGGTCATTTATCTAGATTAAATTCTCAAACAATCAAACTTATTGCAATCAATTAAAATAAAATTCATTATGGAATTGGATGTTCTTTTAATGCTGTACATTTAAAAAAAAATTCGAAAAAGAAAGCAAAGAAATCATCTTTTGCTTCAAATTTATGGAATTTTGAGGATAAATTAGACAAAAGCTTCGATATAATGAATGGTAAAAAGCTTTCTTCAAACAATAATCTTAATTTTAAAAAACAATTTGCATCAAGAAACAAAATCCATTTTTTAAAGAAAATATCTTCAGAATAAGCAGAAACTTTCAAAATATTCACATGCATCAGAAGAATTTTTTGGTGGCTACTCTTTAAAATCGAAAACCTAAGTTAACTGCACATCAAAAAATATTGGAAACGTAGAAAAAAACTCGAACGAAAAACGTTTTTCAAATGACAAAATAAAAATTCAGATAATTCAAAAAAACAGAACACTTTACAAAAAGATATAAATGAATTTGAATTAAGTCAAACAGAATTCGAAAAAAATGAAGATCTTTTCAATTAGGATTTTGAAATTATGTCACACGGGCAAAGTTTCTATCTTTGAGATGAAAAGACATAATAAATAACCTTTAAATGAAGCTAAAATTTAAAATTAATATTTGCATATATGAGAAAATCTAATTTTTTTCTCTCTCAATTAAAACACATAAAAAATCGCTAAAACAGGACAAACCTTTGTATTTTACTTATATAAAAAAAGAAATATATTTTCAGTGTCATATTTTTTGTTTTAATTTGGAAATGATAGGACCTAATTTAGAGAAAGAAACTCCTTTTTTTATTTTTCACAAAGATATTACAAAAAAAGGAAATGAAGAAAACATTTTCTTGAATGATTTATCAAATAACAATTCTGATTCAATGATGGAGAGTAGAAGCTATTTTCCCATTGATTTTTATTCTTAACGTTTAAAAATATTAAAGCCATTAAAAACTCCAAACAGAATCAAGGCCAACAAGTTCCTAGAGAAATTGAAAACTCTCTTTACAAAGTCGAGACAAAGGAAAAACCTATGTCTTTTCCTGCTAACATAAAATCACTTTTATCGGAAATGAGGAAATTCAATTGGATAAAAAAGGCAATTTTTAGATTCAGACAAAATAGTAAATTTCGCAGACCAGACTGTCTGAAAAAAATTCATTATCAAATCCTTGGAGATTTGATAAGCGAACAAAAAAATACAGCTCATGAAAAAAAATCTGATCAAGTAAAGCATTTTTTCATTAAAATTTTTTATTTTTATAATGGTGAAAATATTAACAATAATTATTTTTAATTTTAGCAACATTCATTGAAAAAACTTAATTTTGCTTATTGTTTAAAACCTTTGAAGAAAGCGTTTAAGAGTTTTCCGATAATAAATCCTAATGATCGGTTCAAATTATTATGGGACTTATTCTTGATATTTATGATATTCTTTAATATGTTTTGTTTATCAATAGAAGTGGCTTTTGAACCGGATTTCACCTTTGATGAACATTACTTTATTTTTAAATTATTCAATATTTTTGTTTTTTCTTTGGACATTGCCTTAAAATTTAAGTCAAGTTTCTATGAACATGGCTCTTTAATGAAGAAGCATAAAAAAATCAGACAAAATTACTTAAAAAAAGGCTTCATTATAGACTTTTTGGGAATTTCAGCATTATTAATAAATGGTTTTATATCTGCTCAAAACCGATTTAAATGGTTTATTATATTGTTTTTTGGGCACTTTAAAACTATAAAAAGAATCATGATAAATTTTGAGAATATTGTAGATTTCGGAGATTTTTTTGATTTATTTTCAGTAATGTTTAAATTGTTAGTCATAGCTCATATCTACGCATGTATTTGGCATTATATAGCCTATTTTCAAGGAAAAGAAACAACTCTGACTTGGTTACATTTAAAGAATATTGAAAATTCTTCATGGTTAATCAAATATCTTTATTCAACTTATTGGGCTTTAACAACTATGGTAACAGTGGGATATGGAGATGTGACCCCTCAAAATCCTTATGAAGTGTTTTTTTGTTCTTTCACTATTTTATCAGGATCAATGGTTTTTGGATATTGTCTCAATAGAGTAGGGTCTTTGCTCACAAAAATAGATGAAAGAGATCATGTATTAAAGTATTATTAATATGATGGTTTTGTTTGTTTTATTAAATATATTTATTCTTTTTAGGCAAAATATAAGAATAATTGACAATTATATGAAAACACACAATATTAATTCAGATTTGAAAGCAAAAGCCATTAAATATTTAGAATTTGCATGGAAATTACAGAGAAAGAATTTACAAAAAGAGCAACATTTATTAGATCAATTACCAGAATCTTTGAAGAAAGAAATTCTATTTGAATCCAATGGCAAATGCTTGAGTCATTTCCCAATCTTAACAAATAATTTCAAAAAAGAAATTCTTGATAAATTATCATTTTCTTTAAAAACGGTCCAATATTCCCCTAAGGAGACAATATATACAGTAAATCTTTTATTTATTTGTTTTTTATGAGTTATTTTGTAGAAAGGTGATTTTGATGAAAATGATCACAGCTTATTTCTGATTGTTGACGGTGAATTAGAAGTGCTTTTTAATCAACAAAGAGTTATCAAAACAATTCAAGTAATATTTTAAATTGTTTTGTCTAAATTAAATCTTTTAGAAAAATCAAACTTTTGGTGAAAAAGAATTTTTTTTAAATATTCCTTATGGAGACACAATTATTAGTAAAACTTTTACAACGCTTTACAAATTAAACCGAAAAATTTTTGTGGAATTTTTGAAACAATATCCAGATCAATATGTTTTTCATTAATGAATTTTTAATTTATAATAAAATATGTTAGGAATCTTTTTGCAATATAAAAGACAAAATCGATTTTTGTGAAGATCATTTAGATTTGTACTCAAAATGCTATTCGTGTTCAAATAAAAATCATTCCGTCTCTAAATGTCCAATGGTCCATTATATTCCGAATAAAAACTTTTTGATTCTTCGAATGAATTTTACGAAAAAACAAGAACGAAGACCGTTTAAAAGAAATAAGCAAAAAATGCGGTTCATGGATACTTCAAATAAATTTAAAGCAATAAAACAAAATGCTTTTAAGATCAGATTTGATTCTTTATTGATGAAAATGTACTCAAAACACGAAACTATTTCAAAAATTTATAAGAAGAAGACTGAAATAAAACAGATTGCATCTTCTCAAGATCTTTTGAAAAAATATTCCAATAAAAATTCGATATTTTATAGTTTTCACAGTTTTCGAGAACTCAATTCAGAAGATAGCTCTCAAGACCTTATATCTCAAAAACCAATGGGAGGATTTGTGCAAAAATCAGAAGAAAAAATTAATAAATTATGGGAAGAGAATAGAAGTGAAAATATTCCATTTAAATCATCCAATAATCTTCAAACTGAATTTTTGCCAAAAAAAAAAATGAAAAATTCAAAAGAGAGCAAGCACAACCTTCAAAATCTTATTTTTCCTCACCGAAGATTATCTGATCATGAAAATGATCATTTAAATTCTGATGAAAACATTTTAATTTCTAACAAAATAACTGTTGAAGAAAAAAAAAATGAGATTTATTCGAGAAGCTCTATGAAGTTGAAGACCAAAATTGAAGATGAAGAAATGCATTCAAATGCAAATTTTAACGAAATTAATCCTGAAGAAAAAATTAATAAATTATGTCAAAAAAATGAGCTTGAAAAAGGGAATGAAAAAATGGAGCTGCCATTCATAAATAATAATGGATTTTTAAAAAATAAAGAGTCAACACTCAAAAAAATACATTTGCCTGATCTAAATACTATTGACAAAGGCAAAAATACGAACATGTTTATGTATGATTTTGAAACATTGAAAAATTTCTCGAATTACTTCAAGGAAGGAAACTCAAAAAATATAGTGAAAATAATAATGAAAAGTAGAAAATCAGTTTATCAATTGAAAACCAGAAAATCAGTATTTAAGCATGGCAATGTAGCATCTAAACGTTACCAGAATGAAAATAAAAAACAAATTCTCTGACTGATTAGTTAGTTTAGATTATTAATTAATTAAAAAAACAAAAATCTTTCCAATTCAATACAATTTAATTTAAAATATTATTTTTTGTAAAAATTCATATTTTCTTTTAATTTCTTAAATTATTAAGAGTTGTTTTATTTTTTTTTCAAGGCAGAATTTGAAAAATTTGGCATTTTTTCATTAATAAGATCAGCTTGTTTCGCCTTATTAAATAACAATAGCGCTAAAATTATTATGTTTTATTTCTCTAAGACAATCAAGAAAGAATTAGTTTACCATCTTTTATTGCACCTACTCCTTCAGTAATGATTCCTCTCGGAATTTTATTATCAGGGCACATTCCTTTGAGTTTGACAATCTGTTCATTATTTTCTCTTCAAATCCAAAAAAATTGAAACTTTTGATGGATTTTTAAAAAAATAAATACCTCAATGTTTTTTGCATCTTTGCCATTTTGCTGATAAATTTGATTTTGTTTCTTAAGATTTCTGTTTCTTTTATGAAAAAAAGTTAAAAATATTTAAGAAAGAATAATGTTTTTTTTTACTTGGATAGACTTTCTCTTGTTCATTGCTAGATTTTTTTGACTCATCTTCATCAAAATCAGCATCATTTTCTGCTTTTTTGATCATTTGAAAAATTATTTCATTCACTAAAAAACAATTAAAAATATTTTCTTCGATCTTTTATACCTTTTTCTGCAACAAAAGGCATAGACCAAGTGAAAATGTCCATAAATTGTGGCAGTAAATAAGGATGTGGGGTATAATTGAATTGTTGAATATTAAGAGTATTGTTCTAGAAAGATTTTATTAAAAAATAAAAAAAATTGAAAAATAGAAATATTTGATTTTAATTACTTCAAATTTTATTACAGCTCCTTTATTATTATAGACGTCGCAATAATTTGGTGCAGAAAAAATTGTGATAACAACTGGAAACTCAGAATTCCCACTCCATCGATGCATTTTATAACTGAAATTTATAATTGACTTATAATTATAATTTTGGAAAATACCCTTCGATTTGAGCTTCATGTGCTCTTATCACTGACAATAAATTGTTATATTTCAAGAATTTATTGACCGCATTTAAACTTCATAAATTATATTTTATTTTTATCTGAATTATTATTGTAATAACTAAAATTTACCCAAAAAAATAAGAGCATCCTCTTACTTCATTGACTTTGTAAGTGTTTTCGCAAATTCCATCATCATTTTCAACTGGATCAGACCATAATACATCACTATCAATAATAAAATATAAAAAAACATATATCTATATTCAAGTTCTTATGTTTACGTAATTAAGGAAACATAAAGTAAATTTTAATGAGAATAATAATAAACAAAAATACATACCAAAATATGCCTTGTCTTGGAGGTTCTTTAAACCTATCGAGTTTTTTAATATCATCAAGCTTATGAAAAAAGTTTCAAAAAAAAATTCATCATAGCTTTTAATTACTGTTTTTAAATCGGGAGATATTCCTCCATGCAATGCCAAAAACTTCCCATTCACCAAACAAGAGACAGGCAGTAAATCAAAAGAGTCCATGAATGTATCATAAATTTGCTGATCATATTTATATAAGCATTCTTCCCTGAAATTAAAGAATGATGTCATTTGACGACATTCATGATTTCCTCTCAAGAAATATATTGTATGAGGATAGCAAATCTTAAAAGAAAAAAAAAAAGGTTTAAATTGTTTTAGATGCATTTAGAATGATAAACCTTGATGGCATAAAGCAAAATTATAACTTCCACAGAAAATGATCCTCTATCTACAAAATCTCCGAGAAACAAATATTTTGTCATTTCAACTGGTCCTCCTACTTCCAAGATTTTCAATAAATCATAGAATTGTCTTAAAAAAACTCCTTTTGAAGAAAATAATAATAATGTTTTTACCCATGAATATCCCCAACAACTGTTACAGGGTCTTGAACATTTAAGAGATTCCCTTCATTTTCTTAAAAAAAAAAAAAAACGTTAAATTCAAAAAAATAAAAAAATATATTACTAAAAATTTTGTTAACATCATTCACTAATTTGATTAAGTCCTCTTTCTTTATACGGCCTTCTTTTTGCAAATGATCCCTTATCAGTTTCCAATCAGGTTTGGCTGAGAGAAAAAAATTAAAAATTAAATAATCGAAAAATATTCATTATTTTTATGTTTTAAATCACACCTTTTAGTTTTTCAGGAAACATAGCTTCGCGAGTTAATGGCTTGTGAGGTGGAGGCTTTATTGTTTTGACAACTCGATTTTTTAAAGGATCTAAAAGAGGTTCCATTGGATTTATGATATTAAATTATAATTTAGGAATAATAGTTTTTATTGAAATTAAGTTTGTTTTATTTTTTAACAAAGTGAAAATTGTTTTTCAAATAAAAAAATAATTTGTCAATAAATTAATTAAAAAAAAAATAACCAATCATCACAAAATAAATTTTTAATGAGATTTATTTTTGTTTTGTTTCTTTTTTTTTCATAAAATTTCAGTTTATCCCTTAAGCCTTTTGACCATCTTTCATTGAACTCGAAATTCTCATTCCATTGAACAGATATTAACAATGAACTGCAAAATTTTCCAAATGAATTTTTATAATATCATTATATATTTCATCAATTCAATCCTCCACTTCAATTCCTTATTGATGTAAAAATCTAATCTGCCTTTGTATATGCAATTTTGCTCCAACTTCAACACTTATTGTACAAGATAAAAGAAGAATGCTCGTGTAAAATTCCATTTGATAATGGCTTTTGTAAAGCAATCCATTAAATGTTTTGGCTTTATCAGCAAACTTTGTTTCATTCTTTTCGAAATCAGATTGTTTGAGTTTTTTTAAATCTAATGGTATAAGGTACATAAGTTTCTGACGATCGAAAACTATTCTTTCTAAAAGATTGGAAGGAAATTTTCTAAAAGCTATCCTGATTTTTATAAAGAAGACACCGTTTAAAATATTTCTGCTTCATTTTGTTCTTTTTGAAGTTATTAATAATACATTTTTAAATAAATGTTTTTTTCAATTATTTCTCTTTGCTAATCATTAAACTTTGAATTTAACAAAATAGGAATAGCTCTTGTGGTTGGTCTAAAATGCTTTGAAATCGATGTTTATTTGGGTATTCCAACTTAACTATTTTTCTTTTTGAAAAAATCCACTTTTTTTTGCTCCTCAGAAAAAATAATTAAATTCACTTTTTTTCAAAAAGTTTTCAAAGAAAACCCTTCTTATTAATCTTTAAAAAAACAACAAAAGTTGAACTATTTCTTTCTTATAAGTTTTTTCTTTTGAATCCAAAAAAAATTTGGAAATATCCATTGATTCAAGCAAAAAAACCCTAAATCAAAAGATCGAAAAATTCTTTCAAATTTCGTGAACTTTCTTCAAAAAACTGCATAAAATTCCAAAATACGGTTTTGATAACACAATCAGCAAAATAAGCTTTCAGCTGAAAAATTTCAATGAACTCAATTCAATAATAATCTTTTTGAAGTTTCTGAAAATCTTTGGACTGAGGGATAGGGTTTTTTTTATAAAACAGTGTTCAAATTTATTGAAAAAAGCATTTTAAGCTCAAAAAAACTCTTGAATTTGGTATTTCAAAAAAAACTTTAATTCAAAATGTTTTTTGGAAAACTTCTATAAAATCTTATCAAAAACCGTTTAAAACTTCTATTTGTTTGCTTCCTTTAATTGAGGCGGGCTGGCTGAATGTCGTCTTCAAACAAATAGAAAAGTTCAATGAATCAATTCAAAACAAATTCCTTTGAAGTTTCCAAATAATTCTAAGAGATTTCTTCGCGCATAATTTTTTTTTTTTTTATTTTCACAGCAAAATATGAAAATTAGAATGAAAAAAGAAATAAACAACCAATTTCATCAATGAAAAAAAAAAAAAATTATCTTTCAAACTTTAAATTAAAAAAAAAAAAAATTAAACAAAAGAAAAAATAAACAAAAACTTTTTCGGATAATATGGGCTGCACCAGCTCAACATGTTAATAATAAAGAATTTTTCCTTTTATTAAATTTCTTTTCATTAAATCAAAAAGCAAAAAACCACAATCCTCAAAAAAAAACAGCGATTCCTTTAAATGGTTTGAATTATCTTCTCTTTTTTTTTATATAAAATGATATTTTTTTAGATCCTAGAGAAAGCAAACAAGGGGAAATCTGTCCTAATACAACGCCTCAAGTTCCTGTTCAACAAAAAGGTTAACTATTTAAAATAATTTCCATTTCAAAAAAATTGAATTTATTGTTAAAAAATAAATCATCAACATCATGCACCATTTCTCATCTAATTTTCGCAAATAGTTACAATTGATCAAACAAAGCTACAAAACCAAAATCTTTTAGATAAAGGGAACAGACAAAACCCGATAAATTTTGCCATAAATGAAGGTAAAAACAATATTTAAATATATTTATTTATTTAATTATAAAAAAATAAAATATATATTTAAAATGATCAAGATTTGCAACATCCTAATATCGAAATCAATTCAGAGGAGGGTAGGAATCAAAATAAAGAAATAAAAACTGAAATAAAAAATGAAATTATTCCAAATGAAGGTAAAACAAAAAAAAATAACTTAGTAATAATTGAAAAAAAACATCTATAAAATTCACTTTTATTTTTCTTAAATTCACTTATTTAGATATCGATATCGATCAAATAGATCAAAGAAGCCAAATTCAAGCAACAATGGTCAAAAAAAATAATATTTCTTCTATGACACAAAAAGAAGGTAAATAATTTATTTAATCGAACAATTGATTAGAGAAATTAAAATATACAATATTATTTATCACCCCCTAATTCTCCTCTTAATTTATCGAAATTAGATATCGAAAAGCAACATCCTAACATTCAAATTAAGACAGAAAAACCAGAGAATCTAAATCAAGGAAATATGAAACTTATAGAGGGTAAAAACTATGATTTTAATTGATAAAATAAAAATAAAACAAAACAAAAAAGACATGAAGAACCTCATGCTCAATATTGAACACTTTCAATTGGAAGGGGACTTAGAAACTCCAATGAATGATTTATTTTCATCGTTTCAAAAGGATGAAACGATTATCATAAAAAGTAAATTTTTTTTCTTTTTACTCAATCAAATTTTATAATAAAATAGAAATTCACACGAGAGCCTACAGTTATCAAAGTGAATCTCTCTTGAAGAATTCGAAAATAAGAAAAGATTTATCCATAATACCCACATATAATTATGATGAAGTTATTCTGCTAGAAACATTGGGAGAAGATTTTTCGGTGAAGATGCAAAAAGCTTTTCATAAGCAAAAAGAGAAATATGTTTCGATCAAAACTTTCAATGAATTTACTGATGAAAGTGTTGATCAAATCATTTTGGAGGATGAAATACTCAAAAAAATTGAGAAAATAAACATTCAAAATTCATCTGATTCAAGTCAATTTCTCAAATATTATGGTGCCTTCAAAGATCCCAAAGGAATTCATCAGAAGGCTGTTCTATTTGAGATGGAAAGCGGGCTTTCAACATTAGATGATATTTTGAATGCTGGAAAAAAGTTCGGTTTGCCGGAATTGCTTCATGTACTGAGAGGATTGATCAAGGATTTGGCGCTTTTGCAACAAAATGGCATCGCAAACCGAAATATTAAGCCTGGAAACATCATTTTGGTTGAAAAAGAAAAACTTGAAGGTCAATTCTTTTACAAAATTTCTGATTTCAGCATTGGATGTGAGCTTCAAGAAAATTGCAATGTAATTAGCTGCAGTGATTTAAGCGGATTTGCAGAAGCATATGCTGCTCCAGAAATTATAAAAATCAACAATGATCCAGGTTTTTTTGATAGTTACAATCCTTATGTCGCTGATGTTTATTCATTGGGAATAGTTGCTCTCAAGATGATTGAATATTCTTTAGGAAAAAAAAATTTGGAATCAAGTTTATTATCACGAAAAGAGGTTTTTCCTGAAGAATATGGCATCTTTTTATCCGTTTTACAACAAATGTTAGAAGAAGATCCAAAGAAACGAATGGATTTCAATTTCTTACATGCGTTTATTGAGGAAAAAATCCAATTTGGTTTTTTGAATAATGTCATATTCGACTTTCAAAAACAAAATAAAAATGAAAAAATTCAATTTTTCTATGATTTATGGGTTAAAAAAGACGAAGAAAAACCTGGTAAAACGATAAAAGATTTAGAAAGAATGTTTGAGAAGCATAAAAAATTATATGAAGCTTTTAACCAAAACTTCAGCAGGCAAAAACAAGCATTTCATCATTTGAATAAAGCTTGGCAGATCTTACAACAGCTGCAAATTCGAAGAATAGAAGTTTTAGAAAATTTAAAAAAATCAAATACATTTGATTTTGATTTAAAAGAAAATCAAGATCAAACCCAAAATGAAAAACTCGAAGAAATCGATTGTCTTATTTGTTTTGGTGAGCTTTATCGAAAAATGGGAGATTTGAAAAAAGCTGAGGAGCATTTGATTGGAAGTTTGGAAAAATGCGAGATTAACCAAAATAATACAGATGATTATGTTGATCGAACATTCAAAAGTTTATGCATTTTATATGTTAATATGGGAAATCTGCAAAAGGCTGAAGACTGTTATAAGAAATCGCTAAAAATTAAACTTGCTCTCTTCGGAAAAAATCACCCAGATACAGCTGATTGCTACCAAAATTTAGGTGTCTTGTCTTATAATATGGGAAATCTGCCAAAAGCTGAAATTTTTTATGAGAAATCATTGAAAATTAAACTTGCTCTTTTTGGGGAAAATTATTCAGGCACAGCTGATTGCTACCAATGTTTAGGTGTTTTGTATGATAATTTGGGGAATATGCTGAAAGCTGAAGAGTTTTATATGAAATCGCTGAAAATTAAACTTGATATCTTTGGGGAAAATCACTCAGACACTGCTGATTGTTACCAAAATTTAGGAGTTTTGTATTATAATATGGGAAATCTGTCTAAGGCTGAAGAGTTTGATCTAAAATCGTTGAAGATTAAACTTGCTCTTTACGGGGAAAATCACTCAGACACAGCTGATTGCTACAATAGTGTCGGCATTTTGTATTATAATATGAGGAATCTACCGAAAGCTGAAGAGTATTATATGAAATCGCTTAAAATTAAACTTGATCTCTTCGGGGAAAATCACTCAAGCACAGCACTTTCCTATAATAATTTAGGTATTTTGAATAAAAATATGGGGAATCTACTGAAAGCTGAAGAATTTTATATGAAATCGTTGAAAATCAGACTTGCTCTCTTCGGGGAAAATCACTCCGGAACAGCTCTTTCCTACAATAATTTAGGTATTTTGCATAAAAAAATGGGGAATCTACCAAAAGCTGAAGAGTTTTATATGAAATCGCTTAAAATCAGACTTGCACTCTTTGGAGAAAATCACTCAGGCACAGCTGATTGTTACCAATGTTTAGGCATTTTGCATAAAAATATGGGGAATATGCCAAAAGCTGAAAAGTTTTATCTGAAATCGCTGAAAATTAAACATGTTCTCTTTGGGGAAAATCAC
>JFJP01022151.1_pt1 | contig 12202 bp, 9 predicted proteins | sample 431651 | NCBI WGS metagenome assembly JFJP01 (sample SAMN02602958, study PRJNA72255) | Microbial mat metagenome, whole genome shotgun sequencing project. | biome: fresh water; feature: sink hole; material: water; isolation source: purple microbial (photo- and chemosynthetic) mats found in... | reverse complement strand
GCCGCGGCCGGGGTGGCATCGCCGAGAGGAAGAATTTCAGAGTTTTCCTTTTCAGCTTCACGCCACCACTCGGAATAGAGCCGGGCTTCGCTGAAAAACTGTTCCGCTTTTTCCTTTGTGACGCCCGGAAGCCCGCTGCGATCCTGCTCAGACCCCATGCAGTCCATAATCTCCTGAATGACTTTTCTGACAGCCTCATCTTCGGCAGCGATGGAAGGAATGATCCCGTCGCCGTTAAACTTTGTATTGACAAAAATTTTTGAACTGTCTGCCGTGTCTTCGGGTCTGATAACTTCCGCTGATTTCCTCCCCAGATTGGCGAGAATTTCCTTTGCACAGACAAGAATATCTCTGCCTTCAGGAGAGGCATCGTTAATAGCGGAAAGAGGGAGCGAAGCCGAGCTTAGGATAAGGTCATCCGAATTTTTAATCAGAGAAAGCGTCCACTTCAAAGCTTCAAGGACTTCCGGCGCGCGGATACGCCCGTCGCCGTTTATGTCTATATATTGAAGCGTCTTTGAGTCAAACTCAAGCCCCTCGGTCGGGCAGCTCAGAGCCGCCCAGAGTTTCTGGTCAAGCTGGTCAAGAGCGGCTAAATCCTCTCCGGTTTCAAGAAGCACATGGTCAAATCCTCCGACTCGGACAAACCGCCACCTGTGAGGAGCGGAAGTAACTTTTTTTTCCGTAATGATGCCATTTTTTGTCATTTTGCATTCTCCATAAATCCCAACCGTTAAAATGTATCCATAATTCAGACAGTTAAAATTCAACTGCCTAATTCATATAATAACTTCTATGTTTAATAGACACATTCTTTCAGAAAAATCAAGCACAAAAAATTTTTTAATGTATTTAGGAGTTATGCAGTTAAATCCTGCTTTTTTTGAACCGCAGAGTTTCGCAAAGGAAGACGCAGAGTTCCGCAAAGATATGTTTTAAACCTTTGCGGAACTTTGCGGTTCGTTTTTACGATGCGGAAATTCCGAATGCGTAACTCCTATGTATTTCCATCGCCAATCGGCTTTCAAATGCTTTGAGCATTTGTATTTTTTCTTGACTTTTGAATAAATAAAGATATAACTTATAGTTAATAAAAAAAAGAGGAAATTTTTTATTCGGAATAATAAGGAATGAAACAGCATTCTGATATGGAGGGTAAAAATGAAAATCATAAAAACTTTAATAATGCTGGTATGTTTGATTCAACTGAGCAGTTGTGTGCTGACCAAAATCGTCACTGTGCCGATGCGCGTCGGCGGCGCGGTTATCTCAATCATACCTGTTGCCGGGAATACCGCGCATGACGCAATTGATGAGGCTGCGGACATTGTTGATAATGTCCCTCTGTGAAACAAAAGTGTCTCGCAAAGATCGCAAAGGGCGCAAAGAAAAAGAGATAAACCTGGTTTTACAGTATGCTGATTTGTTCTTTGCGCTCTTTGCGCCTTGGCGAGAAACAATGAAACAAAAGTGTCTCGCAAAGATCGCAAAGGGCGCAAAGAAAAAGAGATAAACCTGGTTTTACAGTATGCTGATTTTTTTATAAAAAAGTTATTCTTTGCGGTCTTTGCGAGAAACAACAGACGAGAAACAATAAATGCCCGCGTGAAAGCAGTAAATGAAAGACTTCTATGCTCAAACCTTTTGATGAGAAAATACAGCAATTGGCGTTTGTCTATGCCCACAGCGGATTGAAAGCAGACCGCAACAACCGCATTTACGCTTATGCCGCAGCGATTATAGATACAGATAAGCCGAAAGCGGTGTCAGAATCTTTTGTCCGCTATTCCTTGCTGACCGGCAGGGAGAAATACTACTCCGGCATCTCCAAAGAAATGCTTGCCGCCGCGCCTGCGCCCCAAGCCGCAGCTGACCGGCTCGCCGCATTTCTGGAAAATCAGAAGTTTATTTTTGTCTTAGACAACCATAACCGCATCGAAGACCTGAAAAAATTCTGCGGCGATGTCCGAGTCATTGACCTCAGTTTTGCCGCGGAGTTTTTTCTTCCGCATCTCGAATCTTACACCCCCAAGCGATTGTGGGAATATCTCAACGGCAAACAGCGGGAAAAAGCCTTTTTCACTGCTGCGGAGATTGTTGATTTATCTGTGGAATTGGTAAAACATATCTGCGGGAATGTCTTAAACGACCGAATATTCCGCCGCGCTGCTGCCATCCGATACTACCTGAGAAAAAGCCGCACGCTTTTCGGAGAAGTATTTCTGCATATCACCGAGCATTACAAGGCTTATTTCGGCGGGCTTTTCGATCCCTGTACACTCAATGAGACAAAAAACTGGCAGCAGTTTCTTGAAAAAGCTGTCAAATTTCCCCCGGAGCAAAAGGAAAAATCGGCTTTTAAAAAAATATCTTCGGAACTGATGGAAAGCCTGTACCGAGCCATGTCAGACGCGGCAAAAGATTATGTGTTCAGACCTTCGCAAGTCGAATACGCCAAGCATGTTGGCGCCGCGCTCAATGACAACGCCGTTCTGACCCTCGAAGCCGGCACCGGCACAGGCAAAACACAGGGTTATCTCATACCGGTGATGGAATTTCTCTACCGCAATCCTCATGCCCGTGTCGTTGTCTCTACTTATACCAAAAATCTTCAGCAGCAGATTTTTCAGAGAGAAATCAGCTTTACAAAGGAAATTTTCAAGCTTTATCAGGATATTCCGGTGGCAGTGCTGAAAGGAAAATCCGGCTATATCTGTGCGGAAAAATTAGACCATGCCTATGAAAGCAGTCTGGAAGGCGAACAGCTTCTCACATGGCTCTATTTTGTCAATCTTGTTTTTCACTTCCGGGACGCGGACGGAGACGCAGCCGGAGAAAAAATCACGGCTTATCTCAACGATGATTTTTATTTTTACCAGCTTTTGAACGAAATCTCGGCAAAGGACGGATGCACACCCAAGCACAGTCGCTGTCCCGCGCAGGTCGTGACCGCGGAAGCGCAGGCGGCGCGTCTTGTCATCACGAATCACCACAAACTCGTTCTGTTAGACAAAGATGTCTCTCTATCCGGATTGTTCAAAATTTATATTATTGATGAGGCAAATCATTTTGAAAATGCCGTGCGGGGCGCGCTCGGACAGGAAGTCAATTCATGGGAAATCGGAGATGTTCTCCGCGCCCTGGAGCCGATGCTCAAAAATATATTGAAAAGAGCTAAAGGAGAATATGAACATGATCTCGACAAGGCATTGGAGCGTATCAGCACGATTCGGGAGACAATCAGACTGCTCCGAGCCTCTCTCATCGCCATCAATCCCAAAGCCAGTCTGGGGCAGGTCAAAGAGCTTCCCTGCGATCACCCGGCATTTGAGGAAGGACGCATCAAAGACCGCATGAATACGCTGAAACAGGCGTTTCAGGACATCGGCAAAGATTTGAAATGGATTCGTGAAAACGATGTTTGCCGAAGCCTCAAAATTGTCTCAAAGACATCGGAAAGAATCAGAATTTATCTCAACAAATTCGGCGAATACGCCGCATCTATCGGGGCAATTGAAACAGGGCTTGTCTCGGAAGATAAAGTCACGGCATATCAGTGTTTCCGAAAGAACTGGAGCGTTGTCTCCCAGTCGGTGGAGGTGGCGGAACTGATTCGGCGTCACATCTATGAAAAAGCGGACTGCATTGTTTACACGGCTGCGACGCTCTGCTATCGGGGGAGTTTCGACGCGTTCAGCAACATCACGGGTTTAGATCGCCCCCTGACTCCTGAGAACGGCGCAAAACCCAAAGCATTCCGGTTTGAACTGATTCCCTCGCCTTTTTCCAAAGATGCGGCGGAAATCGTTGTGCCGCAGGGCGCGGCAAACGGCAGATTTGAGAACAAAGCCGAATGGCTCGCTTCGGTAGTAAGACTTATTCCCGAACTCATTGAAAAGAATAAAGGGCGCACTCTGGTGCTGTTTTCGAGCTACAGCGATCTGATTGCGGCGGCGGAAAAAGCCGCGGAATCCATAACGACATATCCGCTGCTCATTCAGCAGCAGGGCGTTTCCACGGTGAATCTCTGCGATGAATTTCGGGAGATTAAGGAAAGCGTTCTTTTCGGCGTGGATACTTTCTGGTATGGCGTTGATTTCAAAGGAGATACGCTGACGCAGGTGATTATCACCCGCATTCCCTATCCTTCTTTTTTCGATCCGATTCAGGTTGCAAGGAAAAAGCTGATGTCTCCGAAGGCTTTCTGGATGCGCTACTACTACGACGCCGAGATCAAAATGAAGCAGGGAATCGGGCGTCTGATCCGCTCCGACACAGACCGGGGCAAAGTCGTGATTCTGGATTCCAGATACAAAATCGGCTCTGAAAAGTAGATGCTATCTCGGATGCTCGGCAATTCATCGCCGGAAAACATGAGATTTAAAAAATGGGTAGTGGTATAGAAGAGGTGATAAAATCTGTCCCTGTCATTGTTTCGACAGGCTCGACAACCTTCTGAGCGTAGCAAATATTTTTTTTTATAACAGTATGTTGAATAGACATTATCGGAAATAAGCGGCTGCCCCTTTTATTAAAATCGGTCCCGCAAAGACGCAGAGATCGCAAAGCCGCAGGAAACTGAGTGCCGGCAGAGGCTGTATTTCTTCTTTTCTTTGCGCCCTCTGCGCCCTCTGCGAGAAACTTTTTTATTTCCGATAATGTCTATGCTGTGTTGACATTTGTTGTGGTAGTGATATAGAACAAGTGATTATTTTATAATACAGATAGTTATTATATAGTACAACTATAATAAAGAGATAAGTAATGAGAGATATGATCTGCCCCCGCTGCAACTCGGGAAATATCGTAAAAAACGGAACCGCTTCCGAAAGAAAAAACTCGTCTGACAGCAGAATCCGATGAAATATGGTCATTTGTCGGGAGCAAAGAAAATAAGTATTGTATATGGTTTACAATTGATGTCGTAACAAAAGAAATTGTCGGCTTTTACGCCGGCAGTCGGGGAAGGGAAGGCGCGGAAGAACTCTGGAATTCACTCCCGCCGGAATATCGTCAATGTGCTGTTATTTATACGGATTTTTGGGAACCGTATGCAGGAGTTCTGCCTTCGAATCGCCATCGTCATGTAGCAAAAAACAGCGGAAAAACAAGTTATATTGAGCGGTTCAACAATACTGTGCGGCAGAGAATTTCCAGGCTTGTCCGAAAAACTCTTTCCTTTTCAAAAAAACTTGAGAATCACATTATGAGCAATATGGCTTTTTGTTCATCATTATAACGCAATGATTAGAAAAGGAATCACCAATACTATATGACTACCAAACAAGGATTGAAACATGTATTACAGGCGATACAGGCAAGAGTCAATGAGGAGTTTAAGCGCGACTTCCATTAAAACAAGGATTGAAACACTCCTTCAACACCTTCCTCACCCATGATTGCCTGTAGTTTAAGCAATACAATGCGGCAAAGAATTTCCCGGTTCGTCCGAAAACCGCTTTCCTTTTCAAAAAAACTTGAGAATCACATTATGAGCAATATGGCTTTTTGTTCATCACTATAACAATATGATTAAAAAAGAAATCACCGCTACTATATGACTACCCGCTTTTTATTAAAAAATCTTTGCGGACTTTGCGCCTTTGCGAGAAACCTTTTATCTCCGATAATGCCTGCCTCGGATTAGGTCAGGTTCAGCCACAAGGAAAATGTCAGCGCAGACAGCAGCGTGCTGAGGGAAATGGCTGATACCGCGAAATCCCTGTCTCCGCTCATTTCCTGCGCCATGATAAACACGATGGTGGCGGTGGGGGATGCGAGCAGAATCAGTCCGGGAACATATTCCTGATGCGGCAGCGCAAAAAAGCGATATAAAAAAAAGCCGATACCGGGAAGTATCATCAGCTTTGCCAAGGTGCTGAAAAACACGATTCCGAAATGATGTCTCGCGGAGGCAAAAGACAGGGAAGCGCCGATGAGAAGCAGCGCGAGCGGAAGCGACATGCCGCTCAGAATGTCAAGGCTGCGCCCCATGATCAGCGGCATCTGCGCGCCGGTCAGCGAAAAGAGAATACCGGCAATCGAGGCTACAATCACAGGGTTTCCGAGTATTTTCAAAACGATCCGTCTTTTGCTGAAAGAAATATCATCTGCATAGAACTGAAGCACCAGTACTGCCAGCAGATTTTGCAGAATCATGACAAAGCCTGCCAGAATACCGGCGCGCACCAGCCCTTCGTTCCCCAGATAATAAAATGAGACTGCCAGCCCGATATATCCGAGATTTCCGTGAAACGCACTCTGCACAAAAGTGGCAATCTGTCTGCGTCCGATACGGGCGATCAGAGCGGAAAGCCATCCGATGCCGAAAATCAGCAGCACAGCGGTCAGTGTGACGGCAATGACATCAAAATGAAAGCTGCCCGCGAGGGAAGCCTTTGAAATTGAGCGAAAAATCATCGCCGGGATTGCCAGATAGTAAACCAGCCGGTTTGCGGGTCCCAGAAATTCCGGGGGCATAAAACCTCTGCTTCGGGCAAGCCATCCGAGCGCGATGATCGTAAATATCGGAATGATGGTAGTGATGATATTCATGATGTTCTGTGCGACAGATTTAACCGCAAAGAGCGCAAAGATATGTTTCATTGGGAACCCTGTGTCCTCTGCGCCCTTTGCGACCTTTGCGGTTCATTTTTTTCCGGTGCGGAAATTTCAACTGCGTAACTCCTATCATATTTAAACATCTTTTGAAAATGAATTCGTATCAGTTTCCATGAGTCTGCCCTTACCTCATCAATCGGTGTTTTGGGCGATAACAGGCATAATACCAATTCGCTTTCAAAGATCGGTCTTTTCAGATCGTACAGCGATTTTTCAAATCGCTGAAACCGCTTGAAAAGCGGTTTTACAAATCGCTGAAACCGCTTTCAGATCGTACAGCGATTTTTCAAATCGCTGAAACCGCTTGAAAAGCGGTTTTACAAATCGCTGAAACCGCCTGAAAAGCGCCGAAGCTTAAAACAGATACGGAGAACACCGTTTTTGATAGCGAATTGGTATAAGTCAATATCCTGAGTCATCCGTATCTCACACCCCATCAGATAACAGCCAATCCGCCGATAAAACAGAAATCCCATTTCTGATTCACAATAAAATTCCGGGTAGCGGTGTAGAAGCAGATGACACGGAATGTCATTGTCTCGACCAGCTCAACAACCTTCTGAGCGCAACGGAACGGCACTTTAAAAACCATCAGGGTCTGCGGCTTCTGCCCGGAAATACGGAAGGCGGCTTTTATTTTCTGATAGCGAATTGGTATAAACAGCATCAGAAAGATTTTTCAATAGGGAGCAAGTTGGGTTATCAATAGTCCGGTAAAAATTTTCGGACTAAATGATTTCAGTATGTTATGAAATTCAAAACAAATTGTAAGTTTTAATAATTCCAGATACTTATTGAATTATAATTTGCTGAACAGAAAAAATTACCGAACTATTGGTTATGATAATAAAAAATAATCACTGTATCAGATCGCCCGGACAGGCAGCCTGCTTTTCTTACTTGACACATAAGCCTTATTTCTATATCTTTAAGCGTTACACACTTGCCCTGTTTTAATAAAATAGAGAATGAAAGCTGTAAACATCAGCGGGCGGAAACACTGTCTGAACAAAAAACGGCTGAAAAGACAAGGCTTTTTATTTATAAATGAAAAATTATCTTTATATTGCAATTAGTTCGGCATTCGGTTTGGGTTTATCCCCCATCGCTCCGGGAACTCTGGGCGCGTTGTCGGGTGTATTTTTTCATATTGTTATTGTTCTTTTTCTTCCGATAAAAATGCAGTGGCTGTCGCTGGTTGCCGTATTTATGCTTGTCTGCACGGCAAACCACCTGCTCACGCCTTGGGCGGAAACATATTGGCAATGCAGCGATCCCAAACATTTTGTGCTGGATGAGGTTGCCGGATATTTGCTGATACCGATTATTTTCCGGGGCGGGGAACTGTGGAAGGTGGCGTTGTGGGGATTCTTTTTGTTCAGAATCTTTGATGTTTTCAAGCTGATACCGCCGGCGAAATACATTGACCGGAATATGCACGGGCCTTGGGGAATCCTCTTGGACGATCTTGTCAGCGCGGGCTATGCTGCACTGATAATGTACGGAATACGCTGGATAAAACCGGAATGGTTGGAAATTTCGTAGGGGCACGCCGGCGGCGTGCTATCTGTAAAGCGATTTTTCAAATCGCTTTGAAGCGAATTAAAAATTCGCTTTACAATTTCGGCATGCCCCTACAGGCAATAGATATATTGATACTAAAAAAACTGATACTAAAAAAAAGGAGGTAATGTTTGATTAAAATCACAGGTCTTACGGAAAGAGAAGTTGAAGAATCAAGGCTTAAACACGGCACCAATCAGATTAGCGCTCAGGAAACAGAAACTTTCTGGGACAAACTCAAAGACAATCTGAAAGACCCGATGCTCATCATTCTGATTGTCGCGCTTTTCATTGTTCTGATGCTTGCGGCTTTCGGATATTCCGAATGGTATGAGGGCGTTGGAATTGCTGCGGCAGTCGTGCTGGCGGCGCTGGTTTCCACCGCTTCGGAATTTAAAAATGAACAGACCTTTCAGAAACTTCAGGAAGAAGCATCTAAAATTTTTCTCAATGTCTTTCGCGGGGACGCGCTGAAAATCATCGGCATTGACGATATTGTGGTGGGAGATAAAGTTTTTTTGCAGCCGGGCGATAAAATTCCCGCAGACGGCAAATTGGTTCAGGGAAAAATCCGTGTGAGTCAGGCAATGCTCACGGGCGAACCGGAGCCGGTCACCAAAACCCCCGGAGACGCGGATGAACGGACCATGGAAAATCCGCATATCATCTATCGCGGCACCGTTGTGGAAGACGGCGAAGCGGTCTTAGAAGTGGACCGGGTGGGGCAGAATACCGTTTTCGGACAGTTGGCAAAAGATTTGAAGGTGGAAGAGCGCGTCGGTCCCCTGCGTGTAAAACTCGGAAAATTGGCTGAGGATATTTCCAAATTCGGTTATATCGGTTCGACTTTCATCGCGCTCGCCTTTATGTTCAAAGTCATTTATCTGGATCATACAGGCACCATGGCGGCGTATTTTTCCGATTTCGGAATGGTGATAAAAGACGTTGTGACCGCGCTGATTCTTGCGGTTATCGTTATCGTGGTTGCCGTACCCGAAGGGCTTCCCATGATGATTGCCATTGTGCTGGCGCAGAATATGCGGAAATTGCTGAAATCGAATGTGCTGGTCCGGCAACTGCTCGGAATTGAGACATCGGGAAGCCTGAATATTCTTTTCAGCGATAAAACCGGAACTATTACTCAGGGGCAGTTGGATGCGGTGGGATTCCTCTCCGTGAATGAGAAAAACGAAGAACATCTCAATATTTACAAGTCCTTTGACGATATGCCGGAGAAACTCAGGAATCTGGTGAATATTTCCTTCCGGGAAAATACTTCCTGCGTGGTGAATCCCAAAGCGGAAAACGAAGCGGAACGCATTCTCGGCGGCAACACCACCGAAAGGGCGTTGCTCCGTTTTCTCAAAGCTGACAAAAACGGCTATTCTTCGGAAGGAATGGAAATGCTGTCGCAGGTGCTTTTCAGTTCTGCCCGGAAATATTCCGCATCCCGCATCAGAATGAAAGACGGCGCCGAGATTTCCTTTGTGAAAGGCGCGGCGGAAAAAATTCTGGCGGAATGTTCCTCATATTATGACGTTGACTGCAATATTCAGCCTTTGTCCGAAAAAACAAAAAACCTGCTTTCCGCTGAAATGGACCGGAAAGCCGAAGACGGATTCCGGATTATCGGCACGGCAACATCGGAAAAAGAGATTTCTGATGAAGGTCTGTCTCAGGGCTTGGCATTGCTGGGATTCAGCCTGATTCGGGACGAACTGCGTCCGGATTCCAAGCCTGCCATTCAAACCTTGCAGAAAGCCGGGATTCATGTGGTCATGCTCACCGGGGACCGGCACGGCACCGCGGTTGCCATTGCAAAAGATGCGGGGCTTATCACCTCGGATAAAGATGTGGCTGTCGAGTCTTCGCAAATGGGAAAGCTTTCCGATGAGGAAGTCAAAATGCTGATTCCGAATCTGAAAGTCGTTTCCCGATGTCTGCCTCAGGACAAAACCCGGCTGGTGAAACTGGCTCAGGAACTCGGTCTTGTCGTCGGAATGACGGGTGACGGCGTGAATGACAGCCCTGCGTTGAGCAACGCGGACATCGGTTTCGGTCTGGGCAGCGGCACCGAAGTGGCAAAAGAAGCTTCGGATATTGTCATTCTCGATGACCGGATCCGCTCCATTGCCAATGCGGTGCATTACGGCAGAACGATTTACCGCTCCGTGCAGAAATTTATCACCTTCCAACTGACCGTAAGCGTCAGCGCGATTATCATCGCGTTTCTCGGTCCTTTTCTGGGTTTCGAGCTTCCGCTGACCGTGATTCAACTGCTCTGGATGAATCTCATCATGGACACGCTGGCGGCGCTGGCACTCAGCGGCGAGCCGCCGCTTGACAAACACATGGAAGAAAAACCCAAAGCCAGAGAGGAAAAAATTATCACCAAAAGCATGTGGGCGGCTGTTCTGTGCAACAGCGTTTTCATCGCTTCGATTTCTATTTTTTTCCTTAAAAGCGAATGGGTTCACTCTGTTTTTTTCCGCGCCGGCGCGCCGGAGAAACTGAATGAACTTGTGTTTCTGACGGCTTTTTTCAGCGTGTTCGTTTTTATCCACAATTTCAATTCAACGAATGTCCGGGTGGAAGGAATGAACCTGCTTGACCATATTTTTGAGAACAAGGGATTTCTGAAGATTTTCGGGCTGATTTTTGTGATTCATCTGCTGATAACTTATTTCGGCGGAAATATGTTTCGGACCACGCCGCTTGAGTTGAAGGAATGGATTTACATTATTCTGTTTTCCGCGTCCATAATTCCCTTTGATCTGGCAAGGAAATATGTTTGTAAGAATTTGAATTAACAGGTCAGAGGTGAGAGGTAAGGGGTGCGGGGCGGCTCCCTCTGACCTCTGACCTCTGACCCCTAACCTTTTTTCTGGCAAATTGAAAATGAAGTTCCAAACGGGTAAGAAAACAAAAGTCGGCAGAAACGATTACTGTCCCTGCGGCAGCGGTCTCAAATATAAAAAATGCTGTCTTTTCAAGCAGACGCCGGATATCGAAAATATTAAAGAGTTCTATCAGAAGCAATATAAAATCCGACTGAAGGAAAAGAAAGACATTGAAGGCATCCGAAAAGCAGGAAAAATGGTGCTGGCGACGCTTGATCTCGCGGAAGCGGCAATCGCTCCGGGAGTAAAGACAGAGGAAATCAACACGCTTGTCCATGAATTTACTGTCAAAAACAAGGGCATTCCCGCACCGTTGCATTATCGGGGCTATCCGAAGAGCGTATGTGTGTCTGTGAATGAAGTCATCTGTCACGGAATCCCCGGCGACAGGGTGTTGAACGAGGGAGACATCGTGAATGTGGATGTGACCACGATCTTAGACGGATACTATGCTGACGCCAACAAAACTTTTTTTGTGGGAACACCGAGCGAAGATGCCAAAAAAATGCGAAGATGCCAAAAAAATTGTGGAAATCGCCAAAAAAAGCATGAAACTCGGTATTTCGATGGTCCGTCCCGGAAACACGATTGGAGATATAGGCTGGGCAATTCAGAATTATGCGGAAGGAAGAGGCGGCTCTGTGGTCAGGGAATTTGTGGGACACGGCGTGGGATTTGATTTTCACGAATCCCCGCAGATTCCGCATTACGGAAACAAAGGAGAAGGCATTGTGCTGGTGCCGGGAATGGTTTTTACTGTTGAGCCGATGATTAATCTGGGAGACAAAGACCTGCGGATTCTGAAAGACAAATGGACAGCAGTTACCAAAGACGGCTCGTTTTCGGCTCAGTTTGAACAGACCGTTCTCGTCACGGAAGAGGGCTTTGAAAGTCTCACGCCTTATGAGTGAGAAGTGAGAAATAATAGGCAGGTAACAGGTAACAGGTAACAGGTAGCAGCCGCGTCAGCGGCGGAATATTTGTAGCAGAAATCACACTACCGGACAATTTTTCAGACTGTTCTGCCGAAACGGACAGGAAACGGCTTGCAAAGCCGTTTTACAGTAAAACGATTTTGCAAATCGTTTCTGTTTCAGTCCGAATAAAATCAGAATGTT
>JFJP01019857.1_pt1 | contig 12202 bp, 10 predicted proteins | sample 431651 | NCBI WGS metagenome assembly JFJP01 (sample SAMN02602958, study PRJNA72255) | Microbial mat metagenome, whole genome shotgun sequencing project. | biome: fresh water; feature: sink hole; material: water; isolation source: purple microbial (photo- and chemosynthetic) mats found in... | reverse complement strand
CGGCCTGGCGGAGTTGTGTACCTCCGCCACCGGCGCGATGCGGGCAGAGATTGAAACCTAAATTTTTCTTGACGGTGGATGTTTGATCTTGCGAGATGGCGGATGTTGCCGTGACCAATCAAGGATGTTCACAAACTCCGGCCTGCGAAGGCTGTTTAAGGCAGGAAACGGGGTGTTCGGGAGAATTTGACTGATATGAAAAATACCATCTTGCGGTTGTGTGTGATGTGTTGCGGCGTTCTGTTGACCGCATCTTTCGCCTTGAGCGCGCCGGTCGCCGATCTTGAAAAAATTATCATCCGACTGCCCTGGCTGCATCAAAGTCAATACGCCGGCGTCTATGTGGCGCAAGCCAAAGGCTTCTTTGCGCAACGCGGCCTCAAAAACGTGGAAATTCTGCAAGGCGGCCCGAATATCCGCCCCATTGATCTGATTGCCAGCGGGACCGAGCAATTCAGTATCACGGGTTCAACGCCGTTTCTCAATGCGTATCGCGAAAAACGCCCGCTGAAAATCGTCGCGACGCTCGACCAAACCCATGCGTTTTGTTATTTCGCGCGTCGGGATCGAGGCATCAACGCGCCCAAAGATTTTCGCGGGCAGCGCGTCGGGCATAAAATCATGCACGAGCATAATCTGCTCGCACTGCTGGCCTCGGCTGGCCTCGCCAAAGAAGACGTCACCCTGGTGCCCGCGCCGCCGCAAATGACCTTATTTTTCCTTGACGATGCCAACGAGGGGGTGCCGATCTGGCCGGGACATGCGGCGGACGAGCCGTTGATCGCCGAAGAGCGCGGCATTGCGGTGAATTACTTTTTCCCGGAAACCTACGACGGCATTCCGCGAATCGGGAATCTGCTGTTTACGTCGCAGGATTTTGAACGCGCGCATCCCGATGTCGTGGCGCAAGTAGTCGGCGCGATTCTGGCTGGCTGGCAGGAAGCGTTTGCCGATGTCGAAGCGGCGGTGGATGTGACCATGCAATATCGCGGCTCGACCGATGCAAACGACCGCGTGCATCAGCGCAACATGCTGCTGAAAATGCAAGCGTTCATGGTGACGCCGCCGATTGGCAAAAAAATTGGATGGTGCGATCCGAACCGATGGCAAGCCGTGCTGGACTATTTTCTCAAACAACATCCCGATGTTGCCTTCACCTTGAGCGATATTTTGACGAATCAGTATGTTGCAGCGTTTTATTAATAATACATGTTACGCACCCCACAGTTCGTGTCATTGCGAGCGCTTTTCAGCGAAGATACTATATTCTCCTGTCAAGAGAAATGTGATGTTTTTGGGTTCTTTGAACGATGATACTCCGGATCAAAGGTGATGTCCTGTTTCACCAGGGCAAAGATCACGCGTAAGATCTTGCGGGCGACGGCCACCAGAGCCACTTTTTTGGGCTTCTTCCGCTCCAGCAACCGCTGATAAAATGCCCGAAACGGGGCACCGCACCGGATGGCACACACCGCGGCTTGGTACAACGCTTTGCGTCAGCGTGGGTTGCCGATTTTGGAAATCCGCTCCTTCCGGTGGACACTGGTGCCGGACTGAAAGGGCACCGGAGTCATGCCCGCGTAGGCGCAGAGTTGGCTGCTGGCCGCAAAGGTCGCCAAGGCGTTCGTCTCGGTTAGCACCGTCCCCGCGATGACCAGCCCCACCCCGGCGATGCTCATGATGCGCTCCACCATCGCCTGCCAGGCCGGAAGCCCCTGTAGATTCGTGGTGAACTGCTGTTCCAACGCGGCCATCTCGGTGTCCAGCGTGGTCAGGATCCGCCGCACGGAAGCGACCACCTCCGGATTCGGATGGGCATGATGTTCCAGCGCATGGAGTTGGTTTTTGACCTGACTGCGCAGATGCACCGTGGCGTCGCGTTGACGCATGATCTGTTGGAGCGTCTCCATCTCCACGGGGGGCGGCGTCCACCGCTCCAGATGCAGCATCAGCGCAAAAAGCGCCAGCAGCCGGGCATCCAGCGGATCGGTTTTGCCGCGCCGCATCAGGGTTTTGGCAAACGCGGACACACGGGCCGGGTTCACGACGCTCACCCCATACTGGTGGGCATGGAATCACAGGGCACAGGCTTCCCAATACACCCCCGTGGCTTCCATCACGATCAGACTGGCCGCAGGCACCACGCCCTGCGTCACCAGCCAGTCATGGGCGGCCTGACTCCCGTCCTCGGTATTCGCAAAGGACTGGCTGGGGCTGATCGTCTGGGGCGCGTCGTGAGACGCCCAACGCATTTCGAAACGGTCTTTGGCAATATCGAGACCAATCGCAAACTGAAACGGAAGAGACATGGTGACGCTCCTTTCATGAACCTGAGTCTTATCAATGCAGACTCTTGGTCTGGTGATACTATGCTGTTTTAGAAAGGACTGAGGCGGCCTTGATCTTCGCCCCCATCTTGGTGGATGTGCAATCTCCCAGGCTTAGTGCCTCAGCGAAAAATTCGATACGGTCTATGTTGTTCACAATTTCTCAAAGAACGCAAGTCTCTAAAAACAATGTATAAGCAATCTCCTCTCGCGCGGGAGATTGCTTCGTCGCTCCGCTCCTCGCAATGACATCTGACGTGAGAACTTAACAGCCCTGCCCTTGCGGGGAAGGGTGGGGGGGCGTAACGTGATGAGATAAGATAGACGGATGGATATTAAACAGCTATTGCAACGCTGCGGAAGTTCTCTGTCTTCATCACAGGACTGACGCAAAATTTACGAGACATCCTTCGACGTCGCTCAGAACGCCGGCGTTCATGACGCGGACTCCTGCTGCCTGGGCGTCTGAAGCCGGGCGTTCTGCCGACGGGTGCGCGTCGGCATGACCCCGACCCCGCGCCGCGGGTTATCCGCGCATTATAAATTGACGACTTTCGAAGCAATCCAGGTCCAGCTATATTTTGTCAAAAAATACCGCGCGTTACAGTAACCTTCCATCGCCACCGGGCTGATGACCTTGCCAACGCAGCGCACCGATCCGCCGGCAGTACGAGTCACGCCGATGACCTTATTTTTTCTGAGTGAGTACCGCAAATTCCACTTGAACGGCGTGCCCCATGCATCCGTCAACGTGCGTGACGTGATCTCCCAGTTCCGCTTACCGGCGTAATTCGTCAAGATGTAATACGCCCGCCCGGTGGTCGCTTTCGGGGAACTAAACGTTTCGACAATCTCCCAGTAGCCAGCGGCCCCGTCCCCCTGCGCCGCGGCCACACTGGCGAGCGGGGCTGGCAAGGTTGGCGCAGCGTCATTGACTGCGGCGGTTGACGGATTTGCATACGGCTCGCAGCCGACGAGACTCATGACCAACAACAGCAGCCCGATGGCACTGAAACATCTTTTGCGGTGGATGTACATACGATGTGCCTCCTTTGCGATCTCAGGATAAACAACCGATTCGTTCCACGTGTCAAGAACGAACATCGGAAACAAAACGAATGATGATATTGTCGCCATCTCGACCGCCTTGTCAAGAAATAACGCGCCTGAAACGCAAAATCAAGGCAGAACGACAAGAACGTTGATAAGCAGGCAGACACTCCATCCCCGTATCGCGGTTCTTCCTGCTTATCAACATTCATAGAGTTGAGATGGTTACGCTTTGCGCGGACGGCCTAACAGTGTGACATGCTTGTTCAGATGATCGCGCACGAGTTGATAATGCAAATCTTCATGCACAAACAGGGCGTCGTAGAGGCGCGCGCGCAGCCCCGCGTCTTGCATGACAAAGCCGTAGATGATATGCAGTAATTGACGCGCTTCCGGCTGTTCCAAATAGCGCGGCAAATCGTCATCTGCGACACTGGCGAGCGGCGCAATCTTATTGAAATCGGCGGTAATGTGATAATATTTCAGGGCTTCCGGCGCAGCTTGTAACGCGACTTGATGAATTTCACGATACAACTGCGGCTCGCGCCGGGCGATGACGCGCACCGCTTCCAGCCACGACGTGCCGGCGGTCTTGACATGCAGCCGGCCATCCGTCCATTTGCCGATGGCGGGATAGACCGAAAATTTATCGCTGCCGGAATGAATGGAGACCTTGTAATTGCCATAAGTTTTCGCAATCTGACAATGGACGCGAAATTGTTGTTCAAATTCCGGGATCGCGCCGATATAATCAATCGCTTTCTGGAATTCTCCGATAAAACGCGGCGCGAGCGAATCCACGACGACGCCTAAATGTTGCAATTCGCGAATAATAAACAGATGATGTTCCGGCAAGGTCGGCGCCGCCGTTTCGTCAATGGACATTTCGAAATCAAAATTCCCCGCGCCGCGCTGTGCTACTAAAAGGTCATACACTTCTTGCGCAAACTGAATCGCTTGCAGGTACATCACGCCGCAGCGGTGCAATTCCGCCGCCGTCAACGCGAGCGTGGTGCCGTCCTGAAGCGGAAACGACGTGTTCAGATAGGTCTGATCGAGGCGCGTCTGTGCGGCGGCGGGAAGTTGGCGATAGGCCGCCGTCACCTTGTCATCCGGCCATTGCGCGGCCTGGGCGTTCATGACTTCGCTCAAATCCAGCGTGATCATCGTCGCGCCGCACGCTAAGGCCATTTTAATCTCATCGATCTTTTTGAGATGATCGCCGTCAAAACCGTAGCCCGCCTCGTAACCTTCCTGAAATACGGCAAACGTCGCGGCGTCCACCACCTCCTCATACGTCCGTTGCGTTAAGTTCAATTCCCGGATGGATTGCTGCGCTAAAACCGGGAAAATATCATAGTCGCGCACCGCCCGCAGATGCGCCGGATTCGCCAAACCCAGGCGGTCGCCAGTTCCCAGCGTGGCGGATTTGCCTTTGAGCGAACGCGGCGCGGTGAAAGGGAATTCCTGACGTAAAAAGAGAGCGGCTTCATGGGTAAACGCGCTCTTGGCGATGACGTAACCCTCCAGCGTCTCACGCGCGGCAGGGAAATCGGGGAACTCAGCGTCCGCCTGAGCGATCATGATGACCTGCTTCGCATGACGTTCCTCGTCGCGGGCGATCAAAAAAAGCGCGCGGCCTTTACGGCGCAGCGAGGCCAGATAGATGCCGTGTGCGACCGCACCTTCGGCGATCTGGCGATCTTCAAGGTTGGTCGTAAAAAGCTGGTTGGCGCTGACATATTGCAACAATGCTTGATTCGTCATAGTTTCGGCTCCTGAAAAATGAAAATCGCGCTAAAAGTTACCTCATGAGGGGACACAATGACGCATGGTAATCGTTTACCATCATCGTTTTGTCAAGAGATTTTTTTGCCCGTCGCGATTTTTATCCAATCACAAACAGCGGAAATATTTGACAGATTTCCCCTTCTTTATTTAACGTCTATCGAAATCGCAGCGCGAGTTTGGAACACTCGCAGACGAGCCTCCGACAACCTGGATCGTTTCATCACACAATCCCAGGGCGTACGAGCGCCCGGCGTGGTCAACTGTGCCGGCTGTTCATGCGCTTTGAGTCCCGAACGCATTCGTATGGTAAAAGCACACGAGGAGCATTGGAGTTGGCGTTTAGAAATGGCGGCCATGATTGCCAAGCAAACCGATCCCCTGGAATTCGGGATCGCCGGATTTTATATCATTGGCAGCACGCGCACTGGCACGGCGGGGCCAAGCAGCGATATTGATCTGCTGTTGCACCTGCACGGTACGCTTAACCAGCGTCAGGCGCTGGAAGCCTGGCTGCAAGGGTGGAGCGTGTATCTGGATGAATTGAATTACCGGCGCACCGGCTATCGGCGCGGCGGGCTGTTGCACCTGCATTTTGTCACGGACGACGCAGCCGTTCAGCAATTCAGCCGCACGGCGCAAAAACTGCCGATGCTGAACGAATAATCGCATGCAAATGGTGAAAAAATACAAAATTGTATTTTATTCAGCGATTCATCTTCACACGGGTCACTGCGCCAAGTCGCAAGATCCGCGTAAGGCTAACAAAAAAATGATGTTGTACGCGCTTTTCTACTTGACAGGCCGCGTCTTTCCTCTCGTAGATGTCCGACGCTGTGAGTCACACGAGAACGAACCTGGCTTGAAGCGCAGCGTTCATCTCATTCGGAGGAAAAGTTTGCATCGCGTGAATTGCGCGTTGTCTGCGTCGGTTGGCAAATTGTCGCCGCAATTCACGCCCGAACATGCCTGAGGGAGGCATACATTTATGAATAGTTATGTTCAGCGGGTGCTTAATCAGCTTCACGAGACGTATCCTTGGGAAAAAGAGTTCTTGCAAGCGGCCACGGAAGTGTTGGAATCGCTGAGTTTAGTCATGGATCGTGACCCGCGTTATGAACGCGCCAAAATTTTGGAGCGCATCGTCGAGCCGGAACGCACCATTTTATTCCGCGTCGAATGGGTTGATGATCAAGGCAATGTGCAGCTTCATCGCGGCTATCGCATCCAGTTCAACAGCGCGATTGGCCCGTATAAAGGCGGCCTGAGGTTTCATCCGTCGGTGAATTTAGGCATCCTGAAATTCTTGGGCTTTGAGCAGATTTTCAAAAACAGCCTAACCGGCTTGCCGATGGGCGGCGGGAAAGGCGGGAGCAATTTTGATCCGAAAGGTAAATCGGACAACGAAGTCATGCATTTCTGCCAAAGTTTTATGCGGGAACTATACCGTCATATCGGCCCTGACACGGATGTGCCGGCGGGCGATATCGGCGTCGGCGGACGGGAAATCGGCTTTCTCTTCGGCCAATATAAAAAGATTGTCAACGCCAATGAAAGCGTGCTGACGGGTAAGAAACTGAATTGGGGCGGCAGCTTGATTCGCCCGGAAGCGACCGGCTACGGCAGCACCTATTTTGCCGAAGAAATGCTGGCAACGCGCGGCGAAAGTCTCTGCGGCAAACGGGTGTTGGTTTCCGGTTCCGGCAACGTGGCGCAATATTCCGTCGAAAAAGTCAACCAACTCGGCGGCAAAGTCATTTCCTTATCCGATTCCAATGGCACAATCATTGATGAAGACGGGATCAATGATGAAAAATTATATTATGTGTTGGAGTTAAAAAATGTGCGACGCGGGCGCATTTCGGAATATGTCGCCAAATTCCCGAACGCCAAGTATTACGATGGCAAACGCCCCTGGGGACTGGTGCAAGCGGACGTCGCGCTGCCCTCGGCGACGCAAAACGAAATTGACGCCGACGACGCCGGCGCATTGGTCAAAAATGGCTGCATCTGCGTGTCGGAAGGCGCGAATATGCCCTCGACCTTAGAAGCGACGAATGTCTTTTTGCAAAACAACGTCTTGTTTGGCCCGGGCAAAGCGGCGAATGCCGGCGGGGTTGCGACCTCTGGCCTGGAAATGTCGCAAAACGCGATGCGCCTCAACTGGACGCGCGCGGAAGTGGATGAAAAGCTGCATGACATTATGAAAAACATCCACCGCAACGCGGCTGAAGCCGCCGCTGAATTCGGCACGCCGGGCAATTATGTCAACGGTGCGAATATTGCCGGTTTCCGCAAAGTCGCCGATGCCATGCTTGATTTAGGCGTTTAAGGCAACCGCGGACGATCTGCGGAGCGACCTGATCAAAGTCGCCGATGCCATGCTTGATTTAGGCGTCTAAAACGATCTGCGGAGCGACCTGAGATTCTGACACAAAGACAGGCAGGAACGAATGTTCCTGCCTGTTTCGTTGTTACGCGCACCTGTCAGACACTTTCAACGTGCCTGACAGCTTTCCTATTTGCACGGCGCGGTTGATTCGCGCACGACTAACGGGCATTCCAGCAGCGTGAACCCGCCTTGTGACATGTCGTCCCGATCTAAACTGTTGTAGATTTTTTGGATCGCCAGTTGGCCGATTTGATAACTCGGCTGCGACACCGTTGTCAGCGGGGGATTGGTATGGGCGGTCAAATAAATATTATCAAAGCCAATCACCGACAAATCGTCGGGGACGTTCAGGCCAAAGGTGCGCGCGGCATGTAACGCGCCGATTGCAATCAAGTCGTTAAACGCGATCAGCGCCGTCGGACGTTTCCCGGAAGATTGATGGAACAGGCTGCTGACCACCTGAAAGCCCCAATCAATGTTCGGAAAACACCAGCGCTGTAATTTCGGATCAAGGCTTAAATCCGCTTCGGTCAGGGCGCGTTGAATCCCGCGTAAGCGAATTTTGGACAGTTCCCAATCCGGCGGCCCGGATAAATACGCGATGTCGCGATGATTCAAACTGAGCAGATATTTCGTCGCCTGATACATGCCGCCTTCGCGGTCGGTATTAATGCAATAGACATGCGGCGCTTCTACGACGCGCCCCAACACCACAAGCGGAATCTGATGGCGCTCATACAACGCCAGAATCGCCTCGGTTTCGATATGGCTATGAAAGAAAATGATGCCATCGAAGGCCACATCGTCTAAGACTTCCAGATTGCGCGGCTGATAGCCGGGCTTATCGGTCACTTGCAGAATCACTAAACAGATGCCGAGCCGATCCGCTTCTTCCTGCGCAGCCGTTGCGACGGCAGTTAAGGCCGGATTCACCAAATCTGGCATCACAAAGGCAAGCGTGACCGGTCGGGTGCGGACTTTCGCGCGTTTCGGCGTCAGACCGACGACCGCCATCGCCTGCTTGACCCGCGTTTCTAAATCCGCGCTGACCGGGCTGGACTGATTGATCACGCGCGAAACGGTCGCGACCGAGACCCCGGCCTGCGCCGCGACATCTTCTAACGTGGGCTTTTTGATCTGATCTTTCGCCATGACACCTTCCTCGCAAATTTTTCAAGCATCTTTCAGCAATCTTTGTAAAACGTTCTCGTGCGTTTCTCAAACCGTGTCCCGCGAACGTCCGCGTTCGCAAGCCCGACGCGGACGTCCGGGGGGACGAAAAATTTATCGGACAATAGACATTATTTGGAAATAATTTTTGCACATCGCCAATGCTTATGGTAGGGGCGTTCAATTGAACGCCCCTACCATGAGCTACTACCGGAGAATCCTTATTTCCGATAAGTCTAATAGGCATGCTTCTTGCTTATCGATCTTCTTGTAGTTTCAACTTTTCCGATAGCGAACTCAAATATGCGTGATTGTGAAAAAAGGCAAGAAAAAAGATATTGATATAACTGAAATTTACAAGAAATTTCAAAATATTTCTGAAATATTACATAATTTTTACGAAAAAATTATTGACAAAGAGCGCCGCGCTTGCGTATCTTGACCGCGCTGTGCATTTTACGACCAATCAAGGTTAACCATGTCAGAGAACACGGGGGTTGGATTATGAAAAAGTTGCTTGGAGGCGTACTTGTGCTTATGATGTTCAGCATCACGCCATTGCTGGCTGCCGCTGAAGACGCCATCGAATTGCGTTTTGCCTGGTGGGGTTCGCAGGATCGGCATGAACGCACGATAAAAGTCATTGAGATGTTTCAAAAGGAACATCCGAATATTAAAATCGTGTATGAACCGTCGAACTGGGATGATCATTGGACGAAAATGTCCACGCAAGCGGCGGGCGCGAATTTGCCCGATATTATGCAGCAGGATTACGCGCGCATTGAGGAATGGGTCGCCAGAGGTTTTCTGTATCCCTTAGACGATTTTATCAACGAAGGCGTGCTCAATCTGTCGAATGTCGCTGATAATGTGCTGGCCGGCGGGCGCATTGACGGCAAACTCTACGCCGTCAATATCGGCAGCAATTCACTATGCTTGATGCTTGACGTTGATGCATTCAAAAAAGCGGGCCTCGAACTGCCCAAGCAAAATTGGACCTGGGCGGAATTCGAAAAAACGCTGCTGACGTTGCATGAAAAATTAGGCATTCTGGCGATGGGCGGGCAATTAACAAGCGAACAAAACTGGAAATCGTTGTATTTGAGCTTAGGACAGTGGGCGTATGCCAAAGATGGTAAATCGCTGGGATACACGGACGATCAGCCGTTTATTGATTATCTGAAAATGGCACTGCGACTTCAGGAAGCCGGCGCAATTCCAACCATGGCGGAAGAGATCGAAATGTTCAAGCAAGGGATCGAAGCCGAGCCAATGGTCAAAGGTCAGGCCGCGATACAATATGTTTGGAGTAATCAAATTACTGCCGTCTGGAAAGCGGCCGGCGCCGAGCGCAACTTCACGCTGATTCATTTGCCGCGCGTGACCGCCGATGGTGCGTCGTCGAACTACGTCAAACCAGGCCAATTTCTGTCTGTCACCGCCCATTCCAAGCATCCGAAAGAAGCCGCGATGTTTCTTGATTTCTTCACCAATTCCGTTGACGCCAACAAAGTCTTGCTGGCGGAACGCGGCGTTCCGATTTCCTCAGTGGTGGCGAAAGAGTTGGAACCGTTGTTGACGCCCGCGCAAAAGGAAATGTTTGCGTACATGGAACGCGTGGCCGGCGACAGCAGCCCGCTTCCGCCCCCGGATCCCAAACTTCATGCGGAATTTATCAACAGCGTGTATTTCCCGGAAGTCGTCCAGCCGATTCGCTTTGGCAAGCTGACGCCGGAAGATGGCGTCAAGCTGTTGCGTGAACGCGCTGAAGAAATGTTAGCGGAATAGCGCTTGTGATCGCGCTCGCTCAGGCTGGCAGCTCGCCTGAGCGAGTTCTCCCTGACAAAATCCCCTTGCCATTCACCGTGCGCGGGGGATGTTTCTCACGAGGACAGACAGCATGAAGCAATCAAACGATCTCGCTTGCGCCGGCGCCGCCTCAACGCCGCCCCCCGTCGTCGGCAACCAACGTCAACGCGCGCTCAATCGCGTTGGCTATCTGTTTTTAGCACCCTGGTTAATCGGTTTTCTGATCTTTACCTTCCTGCCGATTGCCGCTTCGTTTTTTTTAGCGTTTACCAAATATGATATTCTTTCGCCGCCGAAATGGATTGGGCTGGCGAATTTCGAGCGCATGTTTTTGCGCGACGCGCGCTATTGGCAATCTGTCAAAGTCACGTTGCATTACGTGCTTACCGCCATTCCGCTGCGCCTCCTGTTTGCACTGATCGTGGCGATGCTGCTCAACACGCGCCGCCGTTTAGTGCCGACGTATCGCGCCATGTATTACGCCCCCTCGATTGTCGGCGGAAGTATCGCCGTCGCGGTGATGTGGACGCAGGTGTTTGGCAAAGAAGGGCTGGTGAACTTTATGTTGGCCGGCTTTGGCATCAAAGGCCCGACCTGGCTGGGCGATATTGATACGGCGATCTGGACGGTGATTATTCTGGCTGCGTGGCAATTTGGCTCGCCGATGTTAATCTTTTTAGCGGGCTTAAAACAAATTCCGTTGGAACTCTATGAGTCGGCGGCCATTGACGGTGCCGGCCCCTGGCCTTGTTTCTTCAAAATTACGCTGCCGATGTTGACGCCGGTACTGCTCTTTAATCTGGTCATGCAGATGATCTGCGGCTTTCTCGTTTTTTCGCAAGCGTTTATCCTCAGTAATGGGCGCGGCGATCCGATGGACAGCTTATTGGTGTACGCCTTATATCTCTATCAACAAGCCTTTGTGAATCTCAAGATGGGGTATAGTTCCGCGATGGCGTGGGTGCTGTTGTTGGTCATCGCATTTTTTACCGCCCTGGTGTTCAAATCTTCGCAATATTGGGTATTTTACGAATCCGAAGGAGGCGAATAACATGTCCGTAGTAAATTCGGCGTCAAGCGTCGATCTGGCCGGGCAACATCGCAAACGCCGCGCGCAACAGAAATTTATCCGCACGTGTGCATATCATGGCGTCGTCGGCGTCCTCGGTTTTATCATGATTTACCCGATTTTGTGGATGTTTGCCAGTTCGCTGAAAGGCCCGGAAGAAATTTGGCAAAACATGAGTTCGCTCATCCCGCATGCCATCGCGTTTGAAAACTATCTCGTCGGCTGGAAAGGCTTTGGCGGAATTACCTTCGCGACATTTTTCAAGAATTCTTTCTTGTATGCCGGCGGCGCGACCTTTGCTTCCGTCATTTCCTCGGCGGTAGTGGCCTATGCGTTTGCGCGTATTCCGTTCAAAGGCCGGGGCATCTGGTTTACCGTGATGCTGTTGACCCTCATGCTGCCGCAACAAGTGTTGCTCATTCCGCAATATATCATGTTCAGCAAAATCGGCTGGCTGAACAGCTTTAAGCCCTTGCTGATTCCCCGCTTTTTCGGCCATCCGTTTTTCATTTTTTTGATGGTGCAGTTCATTCGCGGGATTCCGAAAGATTTGGATGAAGCTGCGGAAATTGACGGATGCAGTAAAGTGCAAATCTT
>JFJP01028548.1_pt1 | contig 12204 bp, 13 predicted proteins | sample 431651 | NCBI WGS metagenome assembly JFJP01 (sample SAMN02602958, study PRJNA72255) | Microbial mat metagenome, whole genome shotgun sequencing project. | biome: fresh water; feature: sink hole; material: water; isolation source: purple microbial (photo- and chemosynthetic) mats found in... | reverse complement strand
TTTTTTTAAATAAATTTAGATATGCAAACCCTCAAATGCCAAGAAAAGGATGGGTGAGTGTTTGTGAAAATAAAAGCCAAAACGTTTAAATTTCAATATGAAAATTTAATTGTTTTTAAAAAACATTTAAAAAAAAAAAAAAATTAATAGTTTTTTTTAAATAAATATAATTTTTTTGCCTAAATAGCTTAAAAGCTCTTTTATTTTCTTAATCAAATTTTATAAGACAGTTTTATTATTTCACCTTTTGATTTGAAAACTTTTTCCTTTTTATTTTAACAACATCTATCAAATGAATCCGGAAAACTGGGATTTCATGGCTCAGCCCAAAGTGATGAAAGCCAAAGGTAAATTTCGTGAATCTGAAAACAAAGAACAAGAGGATCCATACGACGCGTATCAATCAAAAAACAAATTTTCCTTTATTTAAACTAAAGCCCCCCTAATAAAGTCCCAACCATTATTATAATTTAATGTGGGAAAAACGTGTGATGCGAGGAAATACCTATGCCACAGTCCTGACCGAAAAAATCGACATAAAGCCCAATCTTTCACAAATTCAAAGAATTTCTTCTGAAAAAGTAAAAAAATAAAACAAATTTCTAATCAAAAAAAACTTAACAATTTTTGATAAAAAGTCAAAAGAACAAGAAACCGTACCACTTGTAATATTAGAACCAGGGACTCCAAGGGCTTTAGCAGGTCGAGAACATGTATCTGTTGAAACTGATGAGTTTGTGGAAACTCTGACTGATAAACCACCTTTTTATGAGAAAGAAATCCAAACAGAATTCAACATTGAGAAACCTCCTGTCAGACATTTTATGCCAGTGAAAACTGGTTTGAGTAAAGAGACTCAGATCTGGGATGGGGATTTGTTTGATTTCGATTATGAAGTCGAGCCTATTTTACAAGTGTTATTGGGGAAAACTTTGGAACATAGCAGAATGGAGGTTCTTGAAGAAGAAGAATTGAAAATGATGAAACAACAACAAGAACATTATCAGAACTTGAAAAAAAGCGAAATGGAAAAAGTTCATAGATTGGAAGAAAAAGAAAGGTGTCTTTTGAATGAAATTGTAAAAAAAAGAAAAGAAATGATTAAAATTTATTTTGGTTTTGTTTAGGAAAAGAAAAAATTTGAAAATAAAAAAATCAGAGAACAAAACATCAACAGTCATAAAAAGCTTATCTCGAGAGTTATTGGCAAAAATTTCCTAACCTTTCTGAAGCAGAAAACCTTTGATAAATTAGAAAGCTTAGGGGTTTTCAGAAGACCTTTTGAAAGCTCATTTTATCAAGATTTTGTACCTTGGATTAGCAAATCTATTCAAACTGATTTGCAATCTGATAAAAAAATCGAAATAAATGTTGAAAAATGGTTGATTCAGCTTCAAAACGCAGAAATCTTGAGAAATAAAGAAAGAATGATTGAGTTTTTTAATGATCGGGAGGCAAAACGTCGTGAAAAAGAACGGTTACAAAGAGAAAAGGAAGAAAGGATCAGAAGAAGAAAAGAGGAAAGGGCAAGGCTCGCAGAAATAAGAAGAAGAGAAGCATTGAAAAGTTCTATTTTTATTTATAATTTTAGTATTTACATATGAAATTTTAGATGAAATTCAAGAAAAATTAATATCTAGAGGAGAAATAAGAGAAAAATTTTCTACTCAAATGTTTAGCGATATAGATGGATGCGAAAAAGAGACTCCATTTGGTATTAAAACTTAAAATTCTTCTGTAATTAATTGCTTTTTATCAATAGTTGGCTTGTTCGGAGGTATTTTAGGAGAAATGATCCTTTTTTTTAACACTTTGAAAACTATGGGATTCGAAAACATTTTCACAGCGAAAAAATTCGAAAAATGCATGATAAATTGCTTAAATTTAATGCTGAATAATGGAACTGTGGAAGTGGCTATTGATGAGAAAATAGTGTCAGAACTTCCCAAATTAGATGAAAGTCTTACTTTCGAGAATATTTTGATTATGCAAATAGAAAAAGTGAACGAATTAAAAGAATTATTGATTATGAATATCGGATCGTTGATTGTTACGAAAATGATGGAGGATTGCAGTTTATTGGATTTGGATGAAAGCTTAAGCAAAGAGATTCTGGCTTTATTTTTTAAATATGCCTTTGAGCAAGAAAATGGTAAATAACTGTGAATTTAATTAATTTTTTTTTATTTTTTTCAAGCTAAAAACATCAAATTCGTCAAAATTAGCAAATTTGCAAATTACAAAAAGAAAAATGCGTTTTGCCATATATTTCCTCCTCTAGAAGAACTGATTTTCGCTGAAGAAATTGTTGAGAAAAAAGAAAAAGAAGGCAAATATTTTTTTTGAAAAAAATTAATTTTTTTTCTTAATTAAAATGAATAGCAAAAGAAAAAAGCAATCAAACAAATAGAAGCAAAGATTCTGCAGGAGAATCACTTGAAAAAGAAAATATAATCAAAGTAGAAAATCTAACTGAAGCAGAAGTCGAAGAGAAATTCACGGTTTTCCCTGCAGTCTTAGAAGAGTTCAAAGTGCTGACCTTGCATAAAGTCGCCCAAGAAATAATGAGAAGAGAGTTCATTGATGAATTAAAAATCGAGAACAGTGAGTTATTGGGTCGTGAATATGAGGTTTTAAGAAAACTAGATGAGAAATTCATTGAATTGGAAGCCATCATTATAAATTCAATTGCCAAAGGAATCGATATTTTCCATATTGAAATGTATTAAACAAAAATTTTAAAAAAAAAACGAAAAATTATTTTTATTTTTTTGAAAATAATCAAAAAGTTTATATTTTTTTCATTCTCATAAACCAATGTGTTATATAAATCCACTGCTATCTATTCCATTTTTAAACAATGGCCTCGAACTTCTTATCTTTCTTGCCTCCTCTAATCTTACCAGTTCTTCTGGCGGCACACAATCCGACCTAAATTACAAACATAACCATCAAATACCATTCATAAAAAATAAAAAAAATTACCTTTTGTCCAGGAGGAGCATATCTACTCTTAGTTGAAGCTTTACCAATATGTTGATGGTTACCACCACCGAAAGGATGGTCGACGGGGTTCATAGTGACACCTCTAACCTTTGGCCAAACTTTCCTCTTCCTTTTGAATAAATGATAGCAATTTCCTGCCTTTAAGATTGGTTTTTCAACTCTGCCACCTCCAGCAACGATTCCGACCATAGCTCTTGCATCTCCTGAAAGGGTTTTTCTGGCTCCTGATGGTAATCTAACTCTGGTTTTATCTCCATCATCAGAATGTCCGATGATTGTGGCATAACATCCAGATGCTCTGGACATAGCTCCTTTATCTCCTGGTCTTCCTTCAACGTTACAAACTGCTGTACCTTCTGGAATTTTTCTGACTGGCAAGACGTTACCGATTGCCAATTGGGCTTAAAAATAAAAATTTATTCGCGTTTATTCAGAAAATTATTTTAGAAAAAAAATAATAAAAATAATAAAAAATTATGGGCTTTACCTTTAGCTCCGCAATAAACGTATTGTCCTGAATGAAGCCCCTCAGTGCATATAAAATATTCATCCTTGTGTCCATATTTATAAGGATCACGGAAGGTAACCTTTGCTAAGGGGGCACCTCGACCTGGATCATGAACGATTTCCTTTATAACTCCTTTGACATATCTACAAAGAAGTTAGGGTCATAAAATGAAGAAGCAGAATAAGATAAGATTTGAAAAAAGATCGTTTACCCGTATCTTTCAGAATAATCTAAATGTCTAAATCTTGGAGCAGCCACTCTTTTGCAGGTATGAGCTTTAAAGACATTATTTGGCGTACCTTTTCTTTGGGCTATTAATTGATAAATTTGTTAAGAAAGTTATGAAAGAAAGCTAAAAACCCCTGATCACTTTTCCCATATTTTTGATGTTTTTTAAGAAATTATCAAATAAAGAGATTTGATTTATAAAACGAAAATTAAGATTTGACTAAATAGTTTTTTGCAAAAGGATATATTTCAAAAAAAAAAAAAAAAATTGAATTTTTTATTTATTTGAGATATTTTTTTTCTTCTATTAAAAAAAATAAATTATTTATCAATATTCTTAATTTCTTATTAATTAGCCTCAAATAATCTGTTCAATTTTTTCTTTCTTAATATTGTATCGATGGTATTTCTTTCTCGTCTCGAAATATTCTGCTAGTTTCTCATCAAATTGGTTCAATTGCATTGATGAGGAAGTTTTTTTGAAATTAAATTCAACGTTATCACTGCCTTCATCATCAAGTTTCCCTATTTCCTGTTCCAAAACGTTCAGAATTTTCGTTTTATTGAATCTCTTAACAAAAAATCAATAAAAATGGTTTTCTATTTTAATTAATAACCTCTTTGATCATATTGGTCTGATTGAATTTACTGACTAAATTTTCTTTCTTTAAATCAAATAATTGGGCCATTGACTCCAGGTCTGCTTTTTTACTTTCCAGGTTTTTTTTTTTTTCAGAAAGGTTGCCTTTCAATAAATAAAGATTTTTTTCATTTGATAGAAAAACACTATTTACAGATAATTTTTTGGTTAAACTCTATTAAATCTATCATAGATTGTGCAGCTTTTTTATAGTTTTCGTTCTGCAGGATGCTATTATCTAGAGCGGTTTGTGAATAATTCACCATTGTTCTTAATTCCTCCTTGCTTTTTAAAAGATTATTTGTTAGAAATATAATAAGATTTTACTTTTTGTTTGGAAAAAGTGCATAACAACTGATTTGTTCTAATGTTTTTAAGTCATTATTACATTCTTGTTGGAGATTCTGGTATTGTTCAAACAAAACACTGCAAATAAAATTTAGTTTTTTTAAAGAATATAGGTGATAAAGACTCAGTTTTTGGAGGACTCTTGTAAAATGATGTTTGAATAAAGGTGAGCAAATTCATTAGATTGCAGCCCGCTTTATTCTTTTGATAATTCCAGTTGTAATCATTGTAAAATCTATATAGAAATAATAAGAAAAATATCTAATATATAAAATTGAACTGAAATTCCATGGTTTTCGGATCTATTTTCTCATGAATTATTTTGAGTTTTATCGTGATTCTTGGGCAAGTATAAGGAAACATATCATCACAGGCTCTTTTCCAAATAAAATTTCAAATAAAATACAAAAAATTTATAAAACATCTCAATTGGCAAGATTAAATCTTCTTTTATAGGCAGATTTAAGTTTAAAATGTCCCCTTTTATATTGTTAATCATCTGGTTTTGCAAGGTTTTGACATTGAAATTCTTCTCGACTTCTTTCAAAATCAAGGATTTCTCTTGTGCCAAATTTGCAGTATTCATAACAGGTTTGCCGTAGATATCAGTAGTGGTGTTAGCAGGATAGCCTTTATTGCTTGATTGGCCATGAGGTATATTTTGATTGTAGAAATTGTTCGGTTTGGAATGCATTTTTGCTCCTAATCAGAAACTCTTTTGAATTTAATAAAAAATTTAATTAAATTCTTTATAATCATATAGAAAATAATGAATAATTTGATAAATACAAGAAAAAACAAAGAAAAAACAGCAGCTTGAATTTGAATTTTTATTAATTATTTGAATTTTTTGAAAGAACAAATGGAAAATAGTAGATTGTTTTCTTTAATATATACATAGCCTTATATATCATGAATTAATATATTCATTCAAAAGATAATAGAAAACAGGATCTGATTGATCTTCTGCTAACATATGAGTTCAATTTGAAAAACGATTTGGAATCTTTGCAATTATGTATGAGCAGCATGTGTAAAAGAAATTTTCAGAATATAATCAATAAATATGAATAAATTGAAGATAATTCAGAAATGATTCCTGAAGATAATAGGATGAAATTAGAAATTCTGATCGAGAATTTAATCGAAAAAATAGAATCAGAAGTAGCTTTTTATAAGGAATCAAGAAAAAAAGTAAAGATTTTCTGTTAAATCTCAATGAAATTCATTTTTTAGCTCAATAAATCTGAAAGAATTGATATAGATTTGATAAAAATTCAATATAATAAGTTAGTTCTTCAAATAGAGAAGGTTTTTTCTTTTTTTTAGAAGAATTTCATTGAATTTTGATAATTTCATTGCAGGTTTTTTCAAGCAATGCTACTTTTTCTGAAAAAAACAACATCGAGCGAATACAGAAATCAACACTTCTGATCGGAACTTCAATCCAAAAACTCACACATATAAGCAAAACAGTCAAAATTCTTTAAGAAGTCTCTCAAATAACACTATAAAAGAGCCATTTCACAAGCAAATTCCCAAAGGAACGCCACCTTTAGATTATAAAAGTAAAGTTTATTTATGAGAATTCATTCAAAATTTTGTGATAAAAGCCAAGGAATTTATTAAGAAAGAACTGATTTCTTTGAAAGAACTTATGGTTGAATTGAAACAGAAAATGGAGACTCATGGACATGAGGAATATGGTATTTTTATACAATTTTAATGAAAATCTATTGTTTTTTTCCGAAGAAAATGAACTAAATCACATAAAAACAGACAATATGAAGATTTGTTCTGATTATAAACTCATTAAAAGAGATAATACGGAAATAATGCATTCCTTGCATAGTTTAAGTATTTATTCTGACAAAAAACAAATACAAATTATTTATTAGTCAGAAAAGCTGATAATATCAATTCTGAAAATAAAGCCTTAAAGAATGAAATTCAAAATTTGAAGAAATTCGTCAAATTCGAGAATAAGAAAGAAACGAATTCTCTTTCTTTCAAAGAAGAAAACCCAGAAAAACCGAAAAGAACTCTTCTGAATGAGAACAATATGAAAGAATTCGAGAAAGATATGTATGATTTCTTTATTTTTCCCTTTGTTTTTATGAATATTTCAAAGGCTTTCAAGCTGGGCGATCAGAAAATTGCATGAAGGATAAAAAACTCATTTTTTTAAATATTTGTTTATTTATTTGTTTTTTTTTAAAAAGAAAATTATTTTTCACGAAATTTAAAGCTTTTTATTCAAAGCCTTTTCTAATTTTATCATATCTATTTCTTAATGGAATAAAACACTTGATCCTGTTTAAAGTCGAAATGGATATCCTTTGAGGTCAATTTCTTATAAACCGAACTAATCATTTCTGTTCTGTCTTCAAGCAAGTCCTTGTCAGTTGCATCTAAAGAGCTTTATGCGAAAAAAAATCAAAATTAATTTAGAAAACTCAATATAAATTAAAAAAAAATGCTCCCAAAAGAAAAAATCAAAGAAATTTATAAAAAATTTCATGAAATTTCTTGGAAAAACTCAAGAAATTTATAAAAAAAACACAAAATTCAAGAATTTTTATCAAAGAAAAATAAAAAATCACAAAATTTGCTCAAAAAATTTGCCCTAAAAATAAATAAATTTTAATATATATTCATACATTTTGTAGAATCTTGAGCCATCGATTCTGCATCTAATTCTTTTGGCTGTGATAACTCCAGGCATGACCAAATCTTCCAAGATGCCTTCATGAACAGCAGTCAAAGTTCTATTTCTGGGTCTCATTTGTGATTTATGAGTTTTGACCCATTTGGATTGGATGTTTCTTTTGGCGATGAAAAGGACCTGTGTCTTGAGTTTTTTCTCAACATCGAGCAGAATTTTTTTCTGGACCTTTTGCAATAATTTTAAGCAGATAAAAGGAACGAAAATGAGGTAAATGTTCTTGGTCTTGCCCTTTGAAAGTACCACTTCTACTTCTTTGACTGAGTCTAAGTAGAAATCCTTTAGATCGGTTTTTAAATCTGAGGAGGAGTTTTCAAGCTCTTGAATGATGACACCCACTTGTTCTTCGAGTTTGGTGAGGGGTTTCTTCAAATTTTAAAGGTGGGGGGGTTAATAAGAAAATTATTCAATTAAGTTAACATCTTTGCGTTTCCAGTATTTGTTTGCTGCCATTTGAAAAGTCAAAGGAAAGAAGGGATTGTTTGAATATTGTTTTCTTTTTGTTTAAAAAGATTTAATTTCTTTTGTTTAGCAGGCTTATTTAAAATGAAAATTAAGAGGAAAAGATTTAATTAAAATCGAGCTTTTTTTGATATTAATTAAAATTTAAGTATTTTTATTTAAAATTCGATTTTTTCAATTTTCTTGATTATTTTCTTCATGCTTCAAATTCGAAAAAAACCAACTTTTTTTGCTTTTTACGGCCTATGGGTAAATTTACTGGAGATTCCAGTTTTATGTGATCTAAATGGCTAGGGCTTTGTTTTTTCTCGATTTCTAAGTCCTTTTTCATCGATTTTTTGTTAATTTATGTGATTTAATGAAAAAATATCAAAGATATGGTTACTTTTTCTTTTAAAAAATCTTCAAATGAGACTCTTTTACGAGGCTTGCTATTATCTTTGTCATTTTCTTCAATTTTTTCGAGTTTAGAAGGCTTTCCTAAGAAAAGGGTCTCTAATGTATGTGCTATTTCAGAATATTTTCCTAATTTTCCTTTATTTTTATGAAAGGAATTCAAAATTATTCAGTATTTAATATAATAAATAAAGAAAAAATATGAGATTTATTGAGTATTTTACGATATTTATCGTTCTTTTGAACCGGTTCTTTCCTTCCAGCTAGAAGTTCTTCTAAATTCAGTGCTATTTCTTTATATTTTCCTAATCGATCTTAATAAAACAATGAATTTAATGAAGAAATATGATAAATTCTCACTGAATTTCTTTTGTTTTATAGCAGTTGGAGTTTTGTTAGGACTGAAAGTGTTTATTTGATTTTTTGATGGGGTTTCGAATTCTGGCAAATCATTTTCTTCATTAAATTTCGAAGTTTCCTTTGATAATTCCACATTTGTAAAGGTTATTTTTGCAATTTTAGGCTTTATTGGAGAAATTCTTCGGGAATTATTATTATTTCCATTGATTTCTTCAGATTTTATACAGGTTTCTTGAGGTTTTTCGAGGATTTCTTCGAGGAATTTGATTTTCTGATGATTTATTTGATTTTTAGGCTGAATTATTAATTGATCTTCGAGGAAACTGTCTTTTTTCTGATCTTTTTCTTGAAGAATCTCTTGTTTTCTGTTGTTTTTCTGTGAATCTGAGCTTTCTGATGAAGAAATGATGCCTTTATTTGAATTTTCTTCATTTTTTTCAAGTTTAATTTCAATTTTTTCTTTAATTTCTTCGGTTTTTTCTTGTAAATTTTTTTTCGAGACGATTTTTAAGACTTTTTCTTCATTATTATTGGTTTCTTCAAAAGAATCTTCATTTTCTTTTGATTTGTTTTCAACAGGCTCAATTTCTTCAATTTGTTGATTTTTCTCATCTATTTTTTCATTATTCTCATCTTTCCTTGTTTCTTCAACTTTTTCTTGAATAATCTCTGCAATTTCCACAATAATTTCATGGAAATCTTCAAAAGGAATCTCTTTTTCTTTATTTTCTTCAAGTTTTTCTGATGAAATCTCCTCATTTTCAATTTTTTCAATAGAAATCTCTTTTTTTCCTTTAATTTCTTCAAATTCTTCACAAGAAATCTCTTGTTCTTCATTAATTTCATCAAATTTCTTTGGTTTTTCTTTATTTCTTCGCTTTTTTTCTTCGAATTTGTTCTTTCTCAACAAAGAAAAATAGTTTTTTCCTTTGTTTTTTTTCTCTTTATTCTCCATTTCTTCACAAATCTCATTTGTTCTTTTTTCCTTTGATTTTTTTTCTTTTCACTTTTTTCATTTTTTACAATATTTCCTTTGTTTTTTATGATTTTCTCCTTTAATTTCTTATAAAAACCCCCAGTTTCCCTTCTTTTAAACTGAAATTTCATTTGTTTTTTCCCCAATTCGCGTTCTTCCTCTTGGATTTCACTGAGACTTTCTTCCCCTTCAAACGAGAAATTCGCTTCTTCGAAAATTATCAATTTTTCAGCATCAAAACTTTGTTTTTTCGTGCTTTTTCTGTGAATTAATATAATTGAATTTTCCGATATTTCATTTGATTCTTCAATGGATTTCCTCATTATTTTGTGGAAATCTGACATTGATTTCGGTTTTTTTTCAAGTTTTTCCTTTGAATTTTCTTCGATATTTGAATTTGATTTCTGTTTTGGCTTAATTTCTTTGAGTTCATCATTGATTTTCTCGATTTCTAGGTTTTTCACCTTTGAATTTCGAAATAAATTCAAAGAGTTTCGGGTTTTTAAGCTTTTTTTTGAATCTTTTTGGATTTTTAAAGGGTTTTCTTCGATTTTTGCGATTTTTAAAATTTCTTCATCAAAAGTCAAATTTTGAAGATTTTCAGCGATTTCTTCAGTAATTTCTGATTTACTGCCAATTTCGCATTCGATTTTTTCATTGCAAATTTCATCGTTTTTGGCAAATTTTCCATTATTTCCTATGGTTTTTTCTTTAAAAAGTGGTGTTTCCTCTATAATATTGTTTTTATCTTGCGAAAAACTTGGTTCAGTGTTATATTTCGATTTTTTCAATAAATCAAGAACTTCATTGAATATTTTCTCATCTTCTCTCTTCAAATTATCTTGATTTTCATTGTATTTTTCGAAAGGTTTCTTCATAATTTCATTGTTATTTAATGAAGTTTTATTTATGAATAAAGGTGGTAAAGGCTTTTTTATGAATGTCTTTACATAAAAGGCATCAGTTTGAGCATTATAGGAAGGGCAATTATATTTCAATGGGGTTTCATGGGTATTGATGGGTATTGATAGGAGATGGGGATTGATGGGTATTGATGTGGATTGATGGGGATTGATGGGAATTGATGAGAGTTGAATATTTGAAGAATCAATTTTTTTTTCATTTGAGAATAGAACCTCTTTGTATAAAACTGAAGGAAATGTGCTCTTTTCATTGCTTTCAGAAGTGGTGAAATCCTTTGATTCCGAGGTTTTGAAAGAAAAAGCTGCTAATGGATTTGATTTCGGGGTCATTTTTCCTTTGTTCAGATATAAACATCGAGGGGTTTCTGGCTTTGAAATATTCTCAAAATTCTTAGGTAAACCCATAAAAGGATTTGGCAGGAATCTTTTTTGTTTTGAAAGTTCTTTTGCTTTTGTTTCAATGGGATTTATTTCATTGTAGTTATCAATTTTTTCAGGTTTATAAGTGTGATTATTTAGGGAATTTTCATTAGAAATATAAGAAACAGGCTTATTTTCAAACTTATAAAGAGATTCTATTGATTTTATGGGATTTTGAAGAGGGTGAGAAGGTATTTCTATTGATGGTTTTGTATATTGAGGTGATATTTCTACAGTTTCAACTTTATATAAAGGTGTTATATTGTAAATATTCAGCGATGTAGGCTGTGGTTCCTGAGTCTGGTTGTATTGAATTGGCATAAAGCTTTGAAAATTCGAATACTTGTCAGAAGTATTGAAGTTTTTCTTTTGATGTTCTTCATGCGAAAAAGTTTCGAATTTCTCAGTATAATCATATTTTTGTAAATAGGGCTTTAAATCGTCAAATTTCCCATTGCGGGTTTCATCCTCGAAAGTGAATAAATTCGCAACTCCTTTATCTTTATTGTGGCCATTTATAGCCATTTTCTCTTGTTTTTCTTTCATTGAAAAAGGCTCAGAATAAATCTTCGAAAAGTTTGATTCTGAAGAAATCTTCTCTTTTATCTCTTTATTTAAAGGTCTTTTAGTTGAAGAATTCCCATAAGGATTTATCATTGTTTCTTCAAATAAATTCTCAGAGCGATTGGGTATTCCTTCATGATTTGAATTTAATTGAAAAATTTTCTTAGAAGAATTCTGGTTTTTCTTCTTTTCGAACCTTTTTTTTGAAGCGGAATGTTTACTGTTATTTACGAAGAAATATTGAGGCAAATTGTGATCAGATTTGCTAGAGATTACGGATTTTATCTCAGAAACATAGTTTTCAGCTAAAAAACAAAAGAATTCTCAAAAGAAAAGAAAAAAATTGCGACTTTGTAGTGTTGTTTGAATATTCGCATTTTGAAGACATTTATTATGCATGAAATTGCAGGTCTGTTTTATTTAGTGAATTAGAGAAATAAAGAAGAATATTACGTTAGTAGATGGCGAGTTCAAAGACTCATTAGAGTTACCCATTTTACAAACAAAATTCAATAAAAGTAGTTTTTTTTCTGTTAATTTTACAAAAAAAAATGCAAAAAAAAAGTTCCGAATTGTTTTTAAATTCAATAAAATTTTCAAATAATAAAAAATTTCTTTGTTTTGCAGTTCGTATATTGATCTTTTATA
>JFJP01034108.1_pt1 | contig 12205 bp, 7 predicted proteins | sample 431651 | NCBI WGS metagenome assembly JFJP01 (sample SAMN02602958, study PRJNA72255) | Microbial mat metagenome, whole genome shotgun sequencing project. | biome: fresh water; feature: sink hole; material: water; isolation source: purple microbial (photo- and chemosynthetic) mats found in... | reverse complement strand
TGTTCCGCAATTTGGGCTACACGCTGCTGTCGTTGGCCTCGGTGGCCATCTTCCTCTCCACCCTGGCGCTGACGTTCCCTTCCTTGGTAGGTCAGTCGGAATTCTGGATCTGGTTTGGGTTCAGCTTTGTGGCCTTTGCCGCCGTCAACGGTTTGTACACGGCTCTCCCCACGATTTTCTACAACCCCAAGGCTATGTGGGGCATCCGGGTGGGGACCATCCCGCTGGAGGACTTCTTCTACAACCTCAGCTACCTAGGCCTGACCCTTTGTTTCTACCTGCTGTTTGAGGGTTGGTTCGCCCCGCCCTTGGCCCCATGAAAAAAGCAGCGGTGGTCGGTGCCGGTCTGGGAGGCCTTTCGGCGGCAATCCGGCTGGCCCTGGCGGGGTTCCAGGTCGAGGTTTTCGAACAGGGAACCAACCCCGGAGGCAAGGCCGGCCAGCGGCGGCTGGGCCCATTCCGCTTTGACACCGGCCCCAGCCTGCTGACCATGGCCTGGGTGTGGGACGAGTTGTTTGCAGCCGCTGGTAAACGCCGCGAAGACTACTTGAAAATCACTTCCCTGAACCCCGTCACCGAGTATTTTTGGCAGCACGACCGCTTGAGCGCGCCTTCGACACCCGAGGCTTTGGCTCGGGCCTTCGCCGACAAAGGGTGGGCTGCGGAAAAGACCACCGGGGAGTGGTTCCGGCACATCCGCGGGTTGTGGGAGCTGGCCGGACCGCTTTTTTTGACCAAGTCGCTCCACGATGCGGCCACCTGGCGTTCCCCTGCCACCTGGCTCACCCTGCTTCAGGCAGGCCGCTTGGACTCCGGGCGAACCCTTCAGCAAGCTCTCGAGGCCACCTTCGACGATGCCCGCATCCGCCAGTTTTTTGGCCGCTACGCCACCTACAACGGCTCGGACCCCAAACGCATTCCTGCCACCTTCGCCATGATTCCTTGGGTGGAGTTCGGCTTGGGAGCCTGGGCCGTCGACGAGGGAATCCACGCCATCCCACGGGCCCTCCAGAAACTGGCGGTAGAATTAGGTGTGACCTTCCGCTTCTCGACACCTGTCAAAGCGATTGTCCACGACCATGGCCGGGTTCGCGGTGTGACGGTGCAAAAGGAGCTGCTTCCGTTTGACCTGGTGGTGAGCAATGCCGAGGTGCAACGAACCTACAAGCTGCTCGAAGCAGGCGGCAAACTGGGGCAACGGCCGCTGAAATGGAAGGCAAAGTACGAGAAGGGAGAGCCCAGCAGTTCCGGGGTGGTGTTTTTGTGGGGTATGGATGCTGCGTTTGCCGAGCTGGGGCATCACAATATCTTTTTCAGCCCCGATTACGCCGCCGAGTTCCAGGCCATGTTCGACGAAGGCCGGCTGGCCGACGACCCGACGGTGTACGTCAACATTACATCCAAGCACACCCCCGGCGACGCGCCGCCCGGCCAGGAAAACTGGTTTGTGCTCATCAATGCCCCCCACGATGCCGGTCCCACGCGAAAAATCGGGGCTGAGGCCCTGGCCACCCTGCGTGAAGCGGTACTCCACCGCGTCGAAACCAACCTGGGGCGGGAGATTCGTTCCCATATTGTGCAGGAGCAGGTTCTTTCCATGGGAGAAAGCCTCTATGGACTGGCCAGCCACAAGGCTCTGGCCGCCTTTGACCGTCACCCCAACCGCGCTCCCGGACTAAAGGGCCTGTGCCTTTGCGGTGGCAGCGTGCATCCCGGCGGGGGCATGCCGCTGGCGGTGTTGTCGGGCAAAATTGCCGCCGAGCTTGCCACAAGAGACCTGCTCTAGTAGAACAGTGGGATGGAACTTCGAGAAGATCTGCGCGACATGAAGCCCTACGCCCCGGGAAAAAAGAAATCTGGAGCGCTCAAGCTGTCCTCCAACGAAAACCCGCTGGGACCCAGCCCCTTGGCCCTTGAGGCCCTGGTTGCCGCTGCGGCAACAGTACACACCTACCCAGACGGGGCAGCGACCGCTCTGCGCGAAGCTCTTTCGGTTCAGCTGGGAGTTCCCGAGGACCAGATTCTGCTGGGCAACGGCTCCGACGAGGTGCTCACCCTGATAGCCGGAGCCTACCTGCGGCCGGGCGACAACAGCATCACCGCCAACGTCACTTTTTCGGAATACACCTTTGCCGTGCGGCTGTTCGGGGGAGTTCCCCGGTACGTTCCGCTGAAAGACGGGGCCTTTGACCTCGAAGCCCTGGCCAATGCCATCGATGACCGAACGAGGATGGTCTTTGTCTGCAGCCCTAACAACCCCACAGGAGGGTACGTCACCCACAAGAATCTCGAGAGCTTTTTACGGCGTGTGCCGGCCTCGGTTCTTGTGGTGCTCGACGAAGCCTACGCCCAATACGCCGAGGCAGCCGACTTTCATCAGTCGATGCAGCTGCTCGGCCGCTACCCCAACCTGCTGGTGATGCGCACCTTTTCGAAAATCTACGGCTTGGCCGCTCTGCGGGTCGGGTATGCGGTGGCCAGTCCTGAAATCATCCGCCACCTGGCCGTGGTCAAACAGCCCTTCAATGTGGGAACCCTGGGACAAGTTGCCGCCAAAGCCGCCCTCGGCGATACCGCTTTCTACGAGCGCTCACGCCAGGTCAACCGCGAGGGCCTGGTCTTCTGGCAGCAGGCCTTCACCCGTCTGGGACTGTTTTTCTACCCCACCCAGGCCAATTTCATTGCCGTGCACGTGCGCCGCGACAGCCAGGCCGTGTTTGCCGCCATGGCCGACGCCGGTGTCACCATCCGTCCCCTGACCAGCTTCGGCCTGAGCGACTGGATCCGCATCACCATCGGTACCCGCGAGCAAAACGAACTTTGTCTCAAAGCCCTTGAAGGAGCGCTTGACACTGTGCCCTTCATTCGTTAAGGTATTCAACACAAACGACGCAGGGTGGAGCAGTTGGCAGCTCGTCGGGCTCATAACCCGAAGGTCATAGGTTCGAGTCCTATCCCTGCTAAAGAATAAAAAAAGGTCACCTTCGGGTGGCTTTTTTTTTGGTGGTTTTCGATTCTGCGAAAACCACGGCAGGCGCGAAGCGAATGCGCAGGAGAGAGGACTCGAATGGGAGCCGCGCCGAGGGCGGACCGTCCAGTGGACGGTCCGCAACTGTACTCAGGCGAGCGACGGCACGCCGGTGACCGAAAGGTCAGGGTACAGGGATGTTCGAGGTCCGAGGAAGAGGGCGCACGGATGCGCCCGGAAGCGGCGAACCCTGGGCCGCTGACTTCGCAGGATGCGAAGTCACGAAGCCCGAGTCCTATCCCTGCTAGAAAGTGCATACCCACCGACCATATCCACCCGATTTCGTGCTATATTACTAGCATTCCGACCACGCACCACGAGGTTACCATGGCCCTGAAGAAGTCCGAGCTCTACTCCTCCCTCTGGAAATCCTGCGATGAGTTGCGGGGAGGCATGGACGCCAGCCAGTACAAGGACTATGTCCTCGTCCTCTTGTTCGTGAAGTACGTCTCTGACCGGTTCGGGTCGGACCCCAACAGCCTGATCGAAGTGCCAGTCGGGGGCCGGTTCGCCGATATGGTGGCTGCCAAGAACGATAAAGAGATTGGCGACAAGATCAATAAGATCATCGGGCGCCTGGCCGACGCCAACGAAAATCTCAAGGGCGCCATCAACGTCGCCGACTTCAACGACGAAGACAAATTGGGCAAAGGAAAGGACATGGTCGACCGGCTGACCAAGCTGGTGGCCATTTTCGAGGGTCTGAACTTCGGCCAGAACCGGGCCGAGGGCGACGACCTGCTCGGTGACGCCTACGAATACCTGATGCGCCACTTCGCCACCGAGAGCGGTAAGAGCAAGGGGCAGTTTTATACCCCTGCCGAGGTGTCGCGCATCATGGCCCAGGTGATTGACCTGGGGAGCGCCGGGTCGAGCGACCAGACCATCTACGACCCCACTTGCGGGTCGGGCTCGCTGCTCCTTAAGGCGCACGATGAGGCCAAGGGCAAGACCGGCCTCGACCTGGCCCTGTACGGTCAGGAGAACGACCAGGCGACCTCTGCGCTGGCCCGGATGAACATGGTCCTCCACGACTGCCCTACTGCTGAAATCTGGAAGGACAACACCCTGAGCCTTCCCCATTGGAAGGACGAGGAAGACCCAAGCCGGCTGATGACCTTCGACTTCCTGGTAGCCAATCCGCCGTTTTCGAACAAGAACTGGACCAGCGGCCTGAGCCCCGCCGAAGACCTCTTCGACCGGTTCGAACTCGGCATTCCTCCCGAGAAGAACGGCGACTACGCCTTCCTCCTCCACATGATTAAGAGTCTGAAGAGCACCGGCAAGGCTGCCGTGATTTTGCCCCACGGGGTACTGTTCCGCGGCGGGGCCGAGGGTTCCATCCGTAAGCGGATCGTCGACCTGGGGTACCTCAAGGGGATCATCGGCCTGCCAGCGAACCTCTTCTACGGCACGGGCATTCCGGCGTGCATCTTGGTGATCGACAAGGCCGGGGCGGCAGGACGGAAGGGGATCTTCCTCATCGACGCCAGCAAGGGAGTTTTGAAGGACGGGAACAAGAACCGCCTGCGGGCCCAGGACATGCACAAGATCATCGACACCTTCACCCGCCAGCTCGAGACCCAGAGGTACTCCCGCCTGGTCCCCGTGGCCGAGATCGCGGCCAATGACTACAACCTGAACCTGCCCCGGTACATCGACACCGCTGAACCCGAAGACCTGCAGGACATCGAAGGCCATCTCAAGGGCGGCATTCCCCAGCGGGACATCGATGCCCTGGGCGCCTACTGGAAGGTTTTCCCCAACCTGCGCGCGACGCTTTACGCCGCCGACCGGCCAGGGTACAGCCGAGTGAAGGTCGAACCGGCCCAGGTGAAGTCGACCATCTACGGCCACCCCGAGTTCACGGCCTTTCAGAACCAGATGGCCATCTTGTTCCAGACCTGGAAAGCCTCGCAGGAACCGCGACTTCGGGCCATCCAGGTCGGCGACCGGCCCAAGAGCCTGATCGGCGAGTTGTCCGAGGCTCTTCTGGCTGCTTTCGAGAAGGCGCCCCTCCTCGATGCCTACGATGTGTACCAGCACCTGATGGACTATTGGGCCGAGGTTCAACAGGACGACGCCTGGATGGTCGCCAGCGAAGGCTGGTCTCCGGTGGTGGACCGGCAACCCAACACCGAACTGATCCCCACCGAATTGGTGGTGGCCCGCTACTCCGGTGCCCAGAAAAAGGCCCTGGAGGCCTTGGAAGCCGAACGGGATGGCTTGACCCGGCAGGTGGAAGAGACCGAGGAAGAACTAGGTGGCGAGGAAGGTCTTTTGGCCGAAGCCAAGAACGACAAGGACAAGATCACGCCCAAGAGTGTCAAAGACCGCCTGAAGGACATCGTCAGGGACAAGTCCGCCGCCGAAGAACGGAAGGCTCTCGAAGCCCACCTGGCGTTGATGGACGCAGAGTCGACCGCCGCTAAGAAGGTCAAGGAAGCCCAGAAGGCCCTCGACGCCCTGGTGTTGGCCCGGTATGTCAGCCTGACTGCCGACGAGGTGAAGACCCTCGTGGTCAACGACAAGTGGTTGGCCTCCCTCGAAAACAGGATTCAGGGCGAGGTAGATCGGGTCAGTCAGGCCCTGGCCATTCGCATCCGTGACCTGGCCGAACGCTACGCCTCACCTCTGCCGACCCTCGAGGCCGAGGTGTCCACCCTGCAGGCCAAGGTGGACGAGCACCTGAAGAAGATGGGGTTTGCATGGACGTGAAGCCGGGGTACAAGAAGTCGGAAGTTGGTGTGATTCCCGTGGAGTGGGAAGTATATCCATTGAGCGAACTCACACGGCTCCAGGTAGGTTTTCCATTCAAGTCTGCATGGTTCCAAAAAAGTGAAGGCATCCCATTGATGCGCGGAGAAAACGTTGGCTATGGAAAGGCGGACTGGAGTGACACCCGATGGCTTTCCGTTAGCCAAGTTGATGAGTTTACTCAGTATTTGCTTCGACCTGGGGATGTGATTATTGGAATGGATAGAACCTTTGCCAAGTCTGGAGCAAAAATAACTCTAGTACGGGAGTCAGATTCGCCATCTTTGCTAGTTCAACGTGTGGGCCGGTTTGTACAAACTAAACTTGACTCTGGGTACCTATGGGTTCTTTTGTCGAGTCAGGACATGCAGTCTCGGATTAAGGCCCAACAAAAGGGAATGGATATTCCGCACCTGTCGGCGACAGAGATTCTGACTCCTGTAGCTGCAGCCCCCCCCCTCCCCGAACAACGAGCCATCGCCGCTGCCCTGTCTGACGTCGATGCACTGGTCGCCAAACTCGACCAGCTGATCGCCAAGAAGCGCGACCTGAAGCAGGCCGCCATGCAGCAGTTGCTGACGGGGAAGACACGGTTGCCGGGGTTCAGCGGTGAGTGGGAGGTGAAGAGGCTGGGGGATATCCTAAATTTCCAGGTTGGTTTTCCTTTTGAGTCTGAGTTCTTCAACACTAACCAGCAGGGGGTTCGGCTGGTGAAGAATGGAGATCTGAAAGGCGACTCACTGGTGACTTCGTACAACGGCCCCTATACTGAAGATTACTTAGTCAAGAATGGCGATCTATTGGTAGGCATGGATGGGGACTTCCTCCCGTGCACATGGAATCGCGGGCCGGCACTACTGAATCAGCGGGTTGCGAGAGTCACCTCAACTGACTCAGCGGATAGTAAGTTTCTGAACTACTCCCTAATTGAAGTGCTTTCTGAGATCGAACTTCGGACTTCGAGTACAACCGTAAAGCACCTTTCTCATGGTGACCTCGCCAAGGTACAGATGCCCGTCCCAACTGTCCCCGAACAATCCGCCATCGCCCAGGTCCTCTCCGACATGGACGCCGAGATCACGGCCCTCGAAGCACGCCGCGACAAGACCAAGGCCCTCAAGCAGGGCATGATGCAGGAACTGCTCACCGGGAGGATTCGGCTGGTATGATCCCCATGCGCATCTTCATCAGCAGCGTGCAAAAGGAATTCGCCTCAGAGCGAGCGGCGTTGCGGGACTACTTGGCCAGCGACGCACTGCTGCGCCGGTTCTTCGAGGTCTTTGTGTTTGAAGATGTCCCGGCCGCTGACCAGCGCGCCGATGCGCTCTATCTGGCCGAAGTCGACAAGGCGGATGTCTACTTGGGATTGTTCGGCGAGGACTACGGGTTTCAAGACGCCGAAGGCGTTTCGCCCACCGAGCGTGAGTTCGACCGGGCCACGGAACAGAACAAGACGCGGCTGATCTACGTCAAAGGTGCGGACGACGCCACTAAGCACGCCAAGATGCAAGCCTTGATCCGACGTGCGGGTGCCGACCTCATCCGGCGGCGGTTTGGCAGCACTTCGGAATTGATCGCCTCGGTGTACGCGTCTCTGGTTCAGTTGCTGGTCGACCGCGACCTGATTCGCCAAGGTCCGTTTGACGCGACTCCCAGCTTGCAGGCGACCGTCGCAGACCTGGACCATGAGCGCATCCTGCGCTTCGTGCGCACGGCCCGCGCTGCGCGCAGTTTCCCGCTCCCGGATGGGGTGCCCGACCTGGATCTTCTGGCGCATCTGAACCTGCTCGACAAAGGACGCCCAGTCAACGCAGCGGTTCTCCTGTTTGCCCACAAGCCACAGCGGTTTTTCATCACCTCGCAAATCAAGTGCGCCCACTTTCACGGAACCGAGGTCGCCAAGCCGATTCCGTCGTACCAGGTGTACAAGGGCACGCTGTTCGAACTGGTCGACCAAGCCGTCGACTTCGTCATGTCCAAACTCAATTTGAGTGTGGGGACGCGCGCCGAAAGCGTGCAGGCACCCGTCCAATACGAGATTCCCCAAGAAGTGGTCGTCGAAGCCATCGTGAACGCGGTGGCGCACCGTGACTACACCAGCAACGCCAGCGTGCAGGTGATGCTATTCGCCGATCGGCTTGAGGTCTGGAACCCCGGGCAGCTTCCGCCTTCGCTGACACTGGCCAAATTGCGGTTGCCCCACGCCTCGGTGCCTGCCAACCCGTTGATCGCCGAGCCACTGTACTTGGCCCGTTACATCGAACGCATGGGTACGGGAACTGGCGACATGATTCGTCGCTGTCGCGAGGCCGGTCTCCGCGAGCCGGAGTTCTCGCTCACCGACAGTTTTGTGACAACCTTGTGGCGGCCCGCCGGACGAGTCACCGGACAAGTCACCGGACAAGTCACCGGACAAGTCACCGGACAAGTCACCGGTGAAGTCGCACGACTCCTTCTGGTGGCTGTTGAGCCGATGAAGAGTGCAGAACTCCAGGACGCGCTGAGGCTCCGACACCGCGAGAACTTCCGCAACCTCTACCTTCTGCCTGCCCTCGAAGCGGGACTGTTCGAAATGACCATTCCTGACAAGCCGCAGAGCAGCAAGCAGCAATACCGCCTGACCACGAAGGGACTTGCCGTAAGGAATGCCCTCCCCAAGGAGTTGCCATGACCGTCGGTCAAATCGAGAAGCTGACCCAAGACCGGGTCGTGGCTCTGTTCCAACAACGTCTGGGCTACGAGTACTTGGGCAACTGGAAGGACCGGGAAGGTAACTCCAACCTCGAGGTGACCACCCTCACCGAATGGCTGAAGAGCCGAAAGGTTACCCCCAATTTGATCAGCAAGGCGATGCACCAACTCCGGTTGGTTTCGGAAGACCCGAGCAAGAGCCTCTACGACCGCAATCGAGCGGTCTACGAACTGCTTCGCTACGGGGTCAAAGTCAAACCAGGCGCAGGTGAGACCACAGAGACGGTCTGGCTCATCGATTGGAAGCGCCCGGCCAACAACCACTTCGCCGTCGCCGAAGAGGTGGCCATTCAGGCCGCCGACGTCAAGGCCCACAACAAGCGGCCCGACATCGTCCTTTACGTCAATGGAATCGCCCTGGGAGTGCTGGAACTCAAGCGGTCCACCGTCTCGGCTTCTGAAGGCATCCGGCAGAACCTCGACAACCAGACGAAGGAGTTCATCCAGCCCTTCTTTTCCACCATACAGTGGGTGCTGGCGGGCAATGATACGGAAGGGCTTCGGTATGGCACCACAGGAACCCCGGCGAAGTACTTTCTTCAGTGGGTCGAGGGGGACGGACCATACGCCGCCGAAGCCAACCTTTTGGACCGGCACCTGCTTCAAACCTGTGAGAAGGCCCGGTTCCTCGAAGTCATCCACGACTTCATCGTTTTCGACGCCGGGGTCAAAAAGCTTTGCCGTCAAAACCAGTACTTTGGGGTCAAGGCCACCCAAGACTTCATCCGACGGCGCGAGGGCGGGATCATCTGGCACACCCAGGGGAGCGGCAAGTCGCTCACCATGGTCTGGCTGGCCAAATGGATTCTTGCCAACCGCACCGGCAGTCGGGTGCTCATCGTTACCGACCGCCTGGAACTCGACGAACAGATCGAAAAGGTCTTCAAGGGCGTCAACGAAGGCATCTATCGAACCACCAGCGGAGCCGACCTCATCGAACAGCTGAATCGGCCCGACCAGTCCCTGATGTGTTCCTTAGTCCACAAGTTCGGGACCGAGGATTTTATCAAGGACCTGAAGAACCTTCCCCCCCGGGTTTCAGGCCAAGGGAGATCTCTACGTCTTCGTGGACGAATGTCACCGCACCCAATCAGGGGAACTCAACAAGGCCATGCGGACCATCCTACCCACGGCCCTGTTCATAGGATTCACCGGCACGCCCCTCCTCAAGGACGATAAAGCCAAGAGCATCGAGATCTTCGGCCGGTACATCCACACCTACAAGTTCGACCAGGCCGTCCGCGAAGGCGTCGTCCTTGACCTGCGCTATGAAGCCCGGGACATCGACCAGTCCCTTACCTCGACCACCAAGATCGATGAATGGTTCGAGACCAAGACCAAGGGCCTCAACAACCTGGCCAAGGCCCAGTTGAAGCAGAAATGGGGGACGATGCAGCAGGTCCTCTCGAGCCAGTCGCGTCTGAAGAAGATCGTCGACGACATCGTGTTCGACATGAACCTCAAGCCCCGGCTCATGGACTTCCACGGTAACGCCATCCTGGTGGCCGGGAGCATCTACGAGGCCTGTCAGTACTACGACCTGTTCGACAGCACCGAACTCAAGGGCAAATGTGCTGTGGTCACGAGCTACAGCCCCAACATCGCCGACATCAAGGGCGAGACAACGGGAGAAGGCGAAACCGACGCCCTTGGCAAGTACAAGATCTACAAGCGGATGCTGGCCGATTGGTTCAATGAAGACCCCGAAACGGCCATCAACAAGGCCGAGCTCTTCGAGAAAGAGGTGAAGAAGAAGTTCATCGACGAACCCGGCCAAATGCGGTTGCTCATTGTCGTCGACAAGCTGCTCACCGGCTTCGACGCTCCGTCGGCCACCTACCTCTACATCGACAAGCAGATGCGCGACCATGGACTCTTCCAGGCCATCTGCCGGGTCAACCGCCTCGATGGCGATACCAAGGATTATGGGTACATTGTTGACTACAAGGACCTCTTCAAGAGCCTCGAAGGCGCTGTCCAGGACTACACCAGTGGTGCCCTCGACGCCTACGAACAGGAGGACGTCGAAGGGCTCCTCAAGGATCGCCTCAAAGAAGCCCGAAAGGACCTGGAAGACGCCCGGGAGAAGGTCAAAGCCCTCTGCGAACCCGTCGCCAAACCTTATGACACCCTGGCGTACCAGAAGGTCTTCCTCGGGGTTGAGAACGAGGCCCGGCGCCTCAAGCTCTACCAGTTCGTCTCGGCACTGATCCGGACATACGGCAACTTGGCCAACGAACTTGCCGAGGCGGGCTATACCGCATCCGAGATCGCTACCCTCCAAACCGAGGTCGATCACTACAGCAAGGTTCGGGACGAGATCAAAATCGCCGCCGGCGATAACATCGACCTCAAGGCCTACGAGCCGGCCATGCGGCATCTGATCGACACCTACATCCGTGCCGAAGAGAGCGAGAAGATCTCCGCGTTCAACGACCTGAGCCTCATCCAGCTCATTGTCGAACGCGGTACCGAGGTCATCGACTCCCTCCCGAAGGGGATAGGCGACAATGAAGAAGCATCAGCCGAGGCCATCGAGAACAACGTCCGCAAGCTGATCATCAACGAGTCGCCCATCGACCCGGCCTACTACGACAAGATCTCAGCCCTCCTCGATGCCCTGATTGAACAACGCCGAAAGAAATCCATCGACTACAAAGACTATCTGGACCAGATTGTCCAACTGACACGCCAAGCAGCCCAACCGGGTGGGACCTCAGGCGGTTACCCTCCGTCCCTCATCAGCGCCGCCCAACGGGCGCTGTTCAACAACCTGGGACGTAACGAGTCCCTGGCCCTCGCTATCCACGAGGCGGTCCTGGCCAGCCGCCAGAACGGGTTCCGTGGCAATGTCATGAAACTGAAAAAGATCCGCATCGCCATCCAGAGTGTCCTGGCGAATTTTGCGGCAAACAGCGGGTTCATCCCCGACGTCTTCAAGGAGCCTGGTGAGGACGAGTACAAGCTCACGACGACGGTATCTCGGGTCCTTGACCTGGTGACCAACCAAGATGAGTATTGAGGCCATCATCATGACCGTCGCCGAGATCGAAGTTGAAGTCGTCCGCAAGGACATCAAGAACCTCCACCTGGGTGTCTATCCCCCTCTGGGCCGCGTCCGGGTGGCCGTTCCTCTGGTCATCAGCGACGAAGCCGTTCGCCTTGCCGTCATCGGCAAACTCCCCTGGATCAAACGCCAACGCCAGAGCTTTGCCAATCAACAGCGACAGTCCCCCCGCGAGATGGTGAACGGCGAGAGCGTCTGGTTTCTTGGTCAGCGGTACAGGCTCAAGGTCATGGAGCGAGATGCCGCCCCAGCGGTCCGAACGAAGGGTCTCCACATCCTAGAACTCTCTGTTCGCCCAGGCACAACCGAGGAACGTCGCAGAGACATCCTCGATGCTTGGTACCGTAAGCGGCTGCGGGAGGTCGTCTCAGGCATGATCGAAGTTTGGGAACCACGGCTCGGTGTCTCAGCCTCGGAATGGGGTATCAAGAGCATGCGAACCAAGTGGGGGAGCTGCAACAACCAAGCCCGTCGCCTCTGGATCAACCTCGAGATGGCCAAGAAACCCCTTGAGTGCATCGAGTACATCGTCGTCCACGAGCTCATCCACCTGATCGAACGGCTCCACAGTGAGAGGTTTCACCAGATCCTCCAGCAGCATT
>JFJP01014132.1_pt2 | contig 12205 bp, 9 predicted proteins | sample 431651 | NCBI WGS metagenome assembly JFJP01 (sample SAMN02602958, study PRJNA72255) | Microbial mat metagenome, whole genome shotgun sequencing project. | biome: fresh water; feature: sink hole; material: water; isolation source: purple microbial (photo- and chemosynthetic) mats found in... | reverse complement strand
ATGCTTGGGGGTTATCGACCCAGGGGGGACTCAGGACTACTAACACCGCCGGGAATTTATGGTCTTTATGGTTGGTGAGATATTGGGTTAAGGTGGCTTGTCGTGACCAGTCGAGGGGACGTTGCAGGATATCGTCCACGGTTTCGGTGTCTCTTTCGACGTTTCCCGTGGGGTCTAAATGGGGTTGAAATAGGGGCAGTTGGGAGGCAAAACCGACTTTAGCGGCTATCCATTCTAGGGTGACGGAGGTGATAAAGGTTTCGGTTTCGGCCATTTGGGTTTTTTGAACCAGTAAGCTATCTGCTTTTTGTAGATAGGGTTTCAGCAGTTGTGCAATTGCTTCTTGGGATTCGGAGTTGAGTTGGGTTTCAGTATCCATTAGAGGTATGTTGCCAAATGAGTCAATAAGTGATATTGTGCTAAGGAAAAGTTTTTAAAAAGCTTAATCAAATTTTTAAAAACCGTTTTCTAAGTCCTATTGTATGGAAACAGCCAGCTTTAGGGAATACCTAAGCGACGTGAGGAGAATTACCATGAGTGAAGAAAACCAATCACGCAGACTTACCCTAGTGGATTATTGTGAAAGGTTTGCTGCTCTCAAAGTTAGCCACCGCAAACAAGGTGAAGCTCCCTACAAGCCTATTTTACTGCTATCGGTAATTGATTTAATTTCACAAGGTTTAATAAAAGAAAATTGTATTCCTGTCTCTGATGATTTAGTTAATACATTTAATAAATATTGGAAAATCATCGGTAATCCGGCTTACGATGGAGGATTACACTATCCTTTTTTTCATTTACAGAGTGACTCATTTTGGCATATTCGACCAAAACCTGATTTTAATGGTTTACAACCTAAAACACTCAATAAGTTAAAGCAAGCTGTAGAATACGCTAAACTAGACGATGAATTATTCAATTTTTTGTTAGACCAAAATTCGAGAAAAGAGTTACTTGATACCTTAATTGAAACTTGGTTTCATGAAAGCCAGAGAAAACTCGATAATCTTTTACAAATTAATCAAGATTTTGAAAATAGAACTGGAGAAGAAGACGAAAATCATATAAATCTCAACCAAGAAGCAAATAACTATACAAAATTCCAGCTAAAAAAATCTTTAGTTCGAGAAGCATTTTTCCGTAAAGCCATTATACATATCTACGATTATCAATGTGCATTCTGTAGAATAAAAGCTGTCCGTTCGATTGGTCAAACCATTGTAGATGGCGCACAAATCAAGCCTACTTCATTATTTTATAATAGTACAATAAATAATGGAATATCATTTTGTAAAAATCATCATTGGGCTTTTGACAGAGGATGGTTTTCAATAAATGAAAATTATAAAATTTTAGTTTGTAGTGATTTACAAGAGAGTTCACCCAATGCTAAACCCATCAAAGATTTTCACGGCGAATCAATTTTTTTACCAAATTTAGAAGCATACTTTCCGAGCCTAGAATCTTTGTCTTGGCATCGCAAAAATATTTTTAAATATTAATATAATAGGAGAAGTACATGAGTGTAATTAATCAACAGCCATCTGAAATTATCAACGACGTTAATGATTTAGTTGAAGATGTCGCTAGAATTAATCAGGAAATCCAAGAATTATATTGTTTAGATGATGTTCCTTGGATTATAGGATATTCTGGGGGGAAAGATAGCAGTTCTGTTTTGCAGCTTATCTGGTATGCTTTAGTAGATTTACCCCCGGAAAAAAGACATAAAAAAGTTTATGTTATCACAACAGATACATTAGTTGAAAATCCAATAATTTCCACTTGGGTTAAGAAATCATTAGACAAAATGAAAGATGCTGCTGAGAAGCAAGGTTTACCTATAGAGCCTCATCTTTTATGTCCAGATATAAAGGAAACTTTTTGGGTTAATTTAATCGGTAAAGGTTATCCTTCGCCACGTTCTAAATTTCGTTGGTGTACAGACCGCTTAAAGATTACGCCTTCTAATCGCTTTGTCCGTAGTGTGGTCAGACTGAATGGGGAAGTAATTCTTGTTTTAGGAACTCGAAAAGCTGAAAGTTCACATCGTGCTGCTTCAATGGAAAAGCATGAACGAGGGTTAGTCAGTGAGCGTCTGCAACAAACTGTCAGTTCTGTAAAATCTTTAATGTACGAAAGCTCTAGTCTTCCAAATGCTTTAATTTATAGTCCTATTCAAAACTGGAAAACAGATGATGTTTGGCTTTATTTAATGCAATGGGAAAACCCTTGGCAACATAGCAATAAAGAACTATTTATTATATATCGAGGAGCAACAGCAGATAATGAATGTCCACTTGTTGTGGATACTTCTACCCCTAGCTGTGGTGATTCTAGGTTTGGATGTTGGGTTTGTACCTTAGTGAATCAGGATAAATCAATGGAAGCAATGATTATTAATGATGAAGCTAAAGAATGGATGCAACCCTTATTGAATTTACGAAATGAACTCGATATAATTAATGATAGGGATAAACGTGATTTTCGTCGAATGTATGGAAAAGTTCAACTATTTGAACGTATTCCTGGGCCCTATACCAAAAAATGGCGAGAACATTGGTTAAGACGGGTATTAGAAGCGCAACAACAAATTAGACAAACAGCGCCCGAAGAATATCGAGATATAACCTTAATTACCATAGGAGAACTTAGCGAAATCAGGCGAATATGGTTAGAAGAAAAACATGAATTTGATGATAGTGTACCTAAAATCTATCAGGAAGTTATGGGAGAAACCTTTGAAGTTAAAAGAAGCAGCCAAAACCGGAAATGTTGAACAGGTCAAGCACGCCATAGAAGACAAAAACCCCGAACCTCCTCAACAGTTAAGTTGGGGAAGTTTAAAATTTCAAAACCCTACCTAACCCGTCCTATTATATTAGGTAAAGCATTGCGAGCGCCCCTGCTCGCTAGGATTAAAATAATCATCCTAACCTTATTATAAATGGATGAAATCACATCACCATTATTACCAGAATTCACTGCTATTGTGCAATTATTTTTTCCTTAAACCGATAATTAAACGCCTGGGAACGTACCGCTTGAAAATCCGGTGTAGCATAGGTTTTTTCTAGGTTATCTTTGAGTTTATCTAACTTTAAAATAGCCTCTCCCACCGATGCGGCTAATAACGGTGGAACAGCATTTCCAATTTGTCGCCATTGTTGAGATGATGTTCCATAAAAAATATAATTGGGTGGAAAAGATTGGATAGCGGCGGCTTCTCTAGGAGTCAAATAACGATCTTCTGTGGGATGATAATAGGTGGTTTTATTGGTGTTAATTGTCCCGGAATGGTAATTACTATCTAAACGCTTTAATTTTGTTTCTCGAAATCGTTCTTCTCTAATATTTTTCCAATCTACATCATACCATAACGCAGGCGGGAGATAGGCTAACTGGTCTTTTTGATAACGAATTCCTTTACCTTGAGGGATATAATGAATTCTTTTTCTTTCTAATTCATTTTTAATTTGAGCCGTTTTCAAATCGTGGTTAAAGGTTTTACCTTCAAACTCTAATAAGTTGTTAAACGCCCATTCCACCGTGTGGGGTAAGGGTAAAATATCAGGATCTTTTTCAGAGTCTTTAAATCGTTTTTCTGGATAAATGTTATTCACTCCGAAACGATTTCCTAATAAAATAGTTCGTCGTCTGGCTTGGGGAACACCATAATGATGGGCGGATAATACCTTAACATCGAATTGATTCGGTGGTAATTTCGCGTAAATCCCCTAAAATTGTTTGAGAATGGGGATGATTTGCTTGAAAGGTTTCTAAGGAATATTGATCAAAATCTATTCCTAATAAACAGTTAAATCCTACCATTTCTAACCCGCAGGAAATTCCCCCGGCGCCGGAGAATAAATCAATAAAGTTTTTCATTTTTCTACTTAATAAGATAATAGAATTAATTATAATATTTTGTTGTAATTATGAAATATTAAAGTCAATTTACACATACAAAAGTTGATTAAAAATTTCATCAGCCGTTAGAGTATCTAATAAAATAGCAACCCGTTGAGCGATTTCATGAGGACTTTTTTGAGGGACAATAATAATTCCTGAATGGTTTTGTTTTTTAGCAATATATTGTAAATGCAACTGTTCAAAATCAACTCGGTTATGAGTCAGCAAACATCGATCAGATTTTGCTGTATAAATTAACTGATCTTGATCAGATTTTCCTAACATTCCTTGTTCTAGTGATGTTGTCACATTAAAACCTCTACTACGGAGTAAAGTTGCAACTAGAACAGAAACATCTTCATCTGTATATAGTGTTGCAAATAATTTCATGTTTTTTTCATAGCCGCTTTAACAGCAGGATGAACTAATTCTTCAGGAATGCGATTTTGTTCAATATAATGATTAATTTCCTCTTGATTATCTAAATAGAAACTCAAGGCATCAAAGACCTGTGCTAATGTTAGATGGGGTAAATGTATCGGGATTTCTTCAGGAGATATTCCTAAACGCCATAACCCAACAATAGCTCGTACTGAAGTTCGAGTTCCTAAAATGATAGGTTCACCTTGAAGGATTTCATGGTTACGACTTACATAACGAGAAATGGATTGTACAGTCATATCAACATCATACAATAAAGAATTTATAATCCCTCCATAGTATCACATTTTAACATCAAAATCCCAGGAATATAATTACAATGCAGGAACATCAACATTAAGTTTAAAATTAGCTGCTTTTGGGGCAGAAACTTCTATGGTATAATCTCCATTGATGGGTAATTCTCCTTGCCAAGTTTTGCTATTTTTTATTGTACCAATATTTTTACCATTAGGATCTAAAATATTAATATCTACTGTTCCTTGCTTAACGTTAATTGACATTTTTTGTCCGGCGGCACATTCTAATTTATATTGTCGTTTTTCTGCGGGTTTAATTATACCTGTAACCGTTGTTCCCGTTGTCCCGGGATCGAATTTAACTCTTTCTTTTGCGGTATTAGGTTGGGGAGAAATAGAAGGAGTTGGAGTTGGGGTTGGGGTTGGGGAAGTAGTTGGGGAAGTGGTGGGAGAATTAGCAAAAGGAGGTAGGGGTTGTAAGGGTTGTGTTCCGGTCACTCCACGAGAACCTAAACTCATTTTAATATCAAAGGTTGTTGCTCCTTTTAAAGCTGTTAAAACGATTGTATATTGACCTGTTTGGGGTAAATCTTTAGTTTTAATTAGTTGTCTATCGGGTGCATAAACCCAAATACATAAGTTATCTTCCGTCCGATAATTTAACTGTTGACCTGCTTTAGCAGGAAATTGATAAGCTAAATAACTTCCTTGGCGAATTTGGCCGGATTCTTTGGTATTAATAGCGCTTAAATTAATTAATTTAATATTAGCTGGAGCAATATTTCCTGAAGGTTGTTCAGAACATTGTTGAATTTTATTAGATGAATTTGAGTTAACAATATTCATCGTCGTTGAAAGTTGTCGCCAATGTTCCGATAGGATTTCACAACCTGTTAATAAAAATAACAATAAAAATAAACCTGTTTTTTTCATAATAATATCAGTAGACATTAATTTTTATCCTAAATCTCAATTTAACTTAACCGTTGTTTGATCCATAAACCAAATAAAGGTAAAGCTAATTTATAACCTAATTCTGAACCATAAATTAAGCCTTTATGTTGTAAACCAATAATTGCTCCTTGTAAACTACCACCTCGGGATAAGTGATGTTTAGTAATATATTCTCGACTTTGGGGTTTGTCCGTTGGATCTAAGGCTAAAGACTCTAATAATTGGGCTTGAGAAGAAGGAAGTAACACTAACAAAGACTCAAATACTGTTGAAAAATCTGCTAATAATTCCTGTAAGGTTGCTTCAATTTCCCGATCTCCAATTAAACCATTTATGGTTTTAACTTTACACAAGCGACGCACTAAAGCCGAAGCATCTCCAATATGTCCTTGCACCGCTTCTAAAAAGTATTGTAATGCTTGCGATCGCGGATCAAAAGTTAAATTTTCTCGGTGTAAAACCCCATGAGCCCAAGCTGCAACTACATCATTAGATAAGGGCGTTAACTGCACAATATCTAAATTTTTATGAAATTCTTCTTGATTGCTAGTTTCTGCTAAAGTGGCGATTAAAACATAACTCACAGAATTTTGCTGTTGAATTTCTTGACGCAATAATTTTTCCCAATCTCCCGGTCGATCCCAAGAGCGAATATGGGGAAAACCTTGCAAAATTAACACCACTTGTCGCTCCACAAATTCCGCTAATTGTTGCGGAAAATGAATTAATAATTGATAGGCTTGCCACACTTCTTCCGGTTTCGCAATTAACCGCAAACTTTTTGGCATATTTCCTTGCCAGGCAAAAAATTCAGCAGCTTCTTTACTTATCCACTGTTGCAAACACTCAATAGCTATAGGACTTTTAACTGCCTGAGAAATCCCCTCACATAACAGTTGCGTCAAGCGTTGGCCATCGGTTGCCCGAATACAGTCCACTTCAATAATTTTTGCCCCTACTTCCGTCGCTGCCCTTCTGACCAGGGTTCGGCGGCCACTGCCAGGCACTCCGGCAATTAACAAATCTCGATCACGGGCTAAAGCCTGGGTGATCTGCTGAAATTGGCCTTGCCGTCCAAAGGTTTCTAAGGGGGCTGCTAACTCTGCTATATCCATCGGTGTCTATTGAACAAGCTAATTGCTGATATTACCATTTTTGGGAGGATCACCGATCAAAATGTAAATGTTGTTCTAACGATACCAATAATTGCATTATCATTTGATTACTGATCACTTATTATTGATTACAAAGGTGGCGATCGCTAGTTCCAACTTTAGGATTTGTTCGTAGATAATCATGAACCCAATCACAAGCACGATCTACCAAATTATCTAAATCAAGATTCCACATAATTAACGTATTATCCCGACTAGCTGAAACCAAAACCCGACCATCAGGACTAAAACTAATTCCCATCACACTATCCCGATGTCCGACCAAAGTTTTCAGTAATGTGCCATCATGACAACTCCAAAGTTTAACAGTACCATCATAACTAGCCGAAACAATTAACTGACTGTCAGGACTAAAAACTACACTGGTGACACTATCACTAGATCCCTTTAACAGCGTCTTTAAATAATTCCCTTGACTATCCCAAATCTTAACCGTGTTGTCATACCCGGCAGAAGCAATAAATTTACCATCAGGACTAAAACTAATACTCAAAACATAACCCTGATCAGCCATAATTGTCTTCAACAAATTGTATTGACTATCCCAAAGTTTGATCATTCCATCATCACTAGAAGTGGCAATTAATTCTCCATTATAACTAAAATTAACACTATTAACCCGGGAACTATGTCCGATTAAAGTCTGTAATAATTGACCATTCCGACTCCATAATTTTACCGTTTTATCCTTACTCGCCGTAGCAATTTGTTCCCCATTCGGACTGAAGGTAATATTCAGAATACTATCATCATGACCAATCCAACTATTAACCAGTTTAATTGATTTCACTGAAACCCTATTCTTAATTAATTTCTGCTTCGACACATCCCAAGGAATCATCGAATAGGGCAATTTAAACCAACTATCCTGGGACTTCTTGATGTTGATATTATCAGCTAGTTTCCATAATTTCACCGTCCGGTCATAACCAGTAGTAGCCAAAAGTTCACCATCGGGACTAAAACTCACCGACGTCACCCGATCTTGATGCCCCGTTAAGGTGGTCAATAATGCCCCTGTACGGCTCCAAAGTTTCACGGTTGTATCCCTACTCGCCGAGGCAAACATCTCACCATTGGGGCTAAAACTCACCGCTAAGACCCGATGTTGATGTCCGGTCAGGGTTTTCAGAGGGGTTAGATTTGTACTCCAGAGTTTCACCGTTTTGTCATAACTGGAGGAAACTAAAGTCTTACCATCGGGGGAAAATTGAACATTAGTTACTTTATCGACCTGTCCTTGCCACTGTTTTAATAATGTTCCTTCTACTGTCCATAAATAGATATTTTTATTGTCAGCAGAAGTGGCGACAAGTTTGCTATCGGGAGAAAAACTGACTCCATAAAACTTGGAATTATCACCCTTTAATGTTTTTAAAAGTTGACCTTGACTACTCCACAATTTTAAGGTTTGATCTTGTCCTACTGTGGCAATTAATTTGCCATCGGGAGAAAAACTTACCCGATAGGCTTTTTGATTAGGATTATTTGTGTGATCTAAATTGTAGAGCGGGGTGCCATCCAATTTTATAACTTTTACTGTACCATCGGTAGATGCGATCGCTAAAACCTGACCATCGGGACTAAAAGCTACGGAATTTAAAGCATTTGCCGACCGATAAATAGTTCTTAATAATCTTCCGCCGCGACTCCATAATTTTAATCGACCATCTTCAGACGCCGAAGCAATTAAACGACCATCAGGCGAAAAAGTTACAGAGGAAACACTCAGGCGATGACCTTGGAGAGTTATGGGGGTTACTATCTCGGTGATGGTAGACAAAGCTATTATCGGCCAGAGTTTAATTGTCCCATCTTGGGAAGCAGAAGCAATTATCTGACTATCGGGACTGAAACTAACACTGGTGATATTCCCAGTATGACCCACAAATGTCCGCAGTAGTTGACCGTCGGGTGTCCAGACTTTAACAGTTTTATCCACACTCCCAGAAGCAATATAATTACCATTGGGACTAAAACAGGCATCCCAAACTACATCCTGATGTCCTTCTAAACGGTTGCGTTCGACCGTGCCATAGACAGCCTGTTGCAAGGTAGCCGCAATTCGAGTTTCCATATTTTTTAATTCAGGACTTAGGGAAGTAGTCGTTTTTAAGTGTTGAAATTGTCGAGCCGCCCTTAAACTTTCTAGTAAGGCATCGAATTTATATTCTGAGAAAAATAGGGCATCGGAAGCGGCTGTTAAGGTAGCTAAATCTGCTATTTGACGAAGCTGATCAGCCCGTCGTTGTTGATAGGTTGCTAGTTTGGTCGTCAAACCTAATAATAGCACAACAACTATGGATATTCCTAACAATTGTTGTAACCTTTGATTACGTTGTAAAAGTTGATCTCGACTCATTCTTTTTAAAGTTGCTTCTGCCTTAGATTTTTCCGATTGTGCCTTGTACAAACGGTGCTGAATATCTTGCTGGCGCTGTTGTTCTTGGATTCCATATCGTTGTCGAATTGGTAATACTAAATAATCATGTAATAATTGATATCGATCTTCAGATTCTTCCCGTCTTCTTAATAGCAAACCCGATTCCAAAATTACATCAATAAACGCTTCTGGTTCTTCCTGTTCTTCGATATTTGCTCTCAGTTGTTGGCTACTAAGTCCAGAGGCAGCAACAATCAATTCCGCTTTTGTTTTAACCGTGCGAGTAAATTTTTCATCCGTCATGGCAAATAAAACTTCCCAGGCTGCATCTTGATTTTTGTTCCCACAATCTTTAATAACTTGTTCAATTGAATGTTTAATTAATTCGGTTTTGGGATTAGTTCCTAATTTTTTATAAGCTGTTAATGTGGTAATTCCCTGTTCTTGAATTTGAGCACCAACAACTTGCAATTCAATCGGGCGAATTCTACCGCTTTCATCGGCTAAATCCGTAACTAAAGCATCAATTAAACCAGACTCTAATTGTAATTTAGACCGTTGGGTTAACCGTTCAATTACTGTTTTTGCTTCTTCCCAGGTAAAATCACGCAAATGATAGCGAATTTTTTTGTCAAGAATATTATTATTAATGGCATCTAAGTTTAATATATGATCACATTCTAATAAATAGTGTAGATAATCTTCCCTGAGAGAAAAAATTATCTTTAAAAAAGGCAAATTCAAGCAAATTCTCAGGAAATCATAAAATATTTTCCGCTTTTCTTGCTGATTATGAGATCCAAAAAAGAATTCCTCAAATTGATCAAAAATTAAAACCGTTAGTAAATTTTGTTCAGCATTTTGATGCAGTTGTTTTAATACAAATGAAGACGGATGGAGAATAATATTCTTGGCAATTTCCGAGGTTTTTTCTGATCTGCTTGAGGATTTATTAATAATATCATCCCAGAGTTTTTTAATCGCTTTATCTGGATATTTAAAGGAATCACAATTTAATAAAGCAGTGGCTAAACTGCGTTCTAATTCCCGCGTCCAGTCCATATAATTTTGAATTACAACAGGCAAACAATCTCTAGCGCTAATCGCCGTATTTTTTAATGCTGGAACTAAACCCACATTCACTAAAGAGCTTTTACCAACTCCAGAACGGCCATGAATAATAATCAATTTTTGATCATCACGACTTAATCTATTTAGCAAATTCTGAATATCATTTTGGCGACAGGATGCCATCATTTCTTCTGCAATAGTTACGATATTTTTCCCTGGGATATCGGGATTAATTGCTTGTTTAGGAGGATGTAGTTGGGCAGCGCCAATAAATGCTTTCAACCCATATTGATGTTCTATTTCTCGTTGTTTTTTCTTAATTCTAAATGCTTGACGATACTGATTTTGTTGATAGTAAATATCGCGTAATTCCCCCAAAATATCCAGATACAACTGCGGATTATATTCGGGTGAACTTTGGGTAAGAGCTAATTCTAATTCCTGCTTCGCTTGTTGCCATTCTCCTTGCTGTTGATAACAGCGTGCTAATAATAATAAACACTGTCCTTGACTTGCCGTTTGTTTCGATTCTGGTAAAATTGTTAAAGCCAATTTTGATAACGCCAGCGCCCGATTCCATTCTGAACGTTTTAACGCGACCTCCGCCATGAATACATAATCTTGAGCTAATTGACTCGGAGTTCCATAATAAGAGTGCATTTTTAACCCAAATATAGCTAATTCTTGCAACATTTCCCATAATTGTAAACGTTGTAATACTTTACCTAAATGGGAAATAACTCCCGCTACTAAATCAGGACGTTCAGCTTTTTGAAAAATTTGCTGACTCTGCTCAAAATATATTTTAGCTTCTGCTAATAAAGTATGAGCTATTCCCTGATTTCGGGTGGCTTGAATACCATAGGTTAAGGCAATATGAAATAAAACTATTCCCTGACGTTTATCTGATATTTGATTTTGTGAGGTATAGTTTCCTAAACAGATTTCGTGTTGTAGCAGAGCTAAACTTTGTTGATAGTGTTGGCGAGCAGTTTCACTTTTACTATTAGCATCACAGTCTTGACCAAAAATAAACTGACGAAAGGCATTCTGTGGTGGGTCTAATTCATAACTTCGATTTTGTAAATCTTGCCAATGAAGTTCGAGTTCTTGCCTCCGGTTAGAACCAATGGTAAAATCAGAAGTAAAACTATGAGATGTTGAGGATTGAGAATTCTGTTCTGGTTCCCAATCTTTGATTTTTATTTCTGCCAGGGTAAATAGGGTATTAGCTTGTAATTTTAAATAATCTAATAACTCAGTTGTTGTTAATTCAAATTTAATTGTGGCTGCGGCCCAACTTTTAAAGTCGGGTGCTAAACGAATTATTTGAGTGTTAATATAATCGGTAATCCATAAAATCATCGGAAAATTAAATTGTTTTCTAAATTCATCCCGAACTTGATTAGTCGAACTCAGAATAATATCAAGATTTTCAACGGTTTCTAAACCTAAAATCATTAGTGCCGAAGGGGAATTTTTTTGAATATGTTCTGATACTGTTGTGTAGATAGTTTGGGTATGAGGAGATAAGATTAAAGGTTCAATCCTAATTTCAGAATTAACCTTTAATAATTGTAGAATTTGTTGTCTAAGTTGACTGGAATTGCATCTAACTAAGACTAAGGAAAATTGTCCTTGGGATAGGGATACGGAACGTAATAATCTATTCAAACTTCTTTCATTAACGGCAGCTACTGTTTGGGGGTCACAAAGTTTATCCATAGGAAAATTGCACAATAAAGGTAATTATAATTAAAACCCGGTTTCTTAAAGAAACCGGGTTTTTGAAGTGGAGCTTCACCTGATGCCATATAAACTGTTAAGCATCTAAATTGGTGATTTGGAAATCATAAAACCCTTGTAGTGTGAGTGTCCTCGCTCACTAGGGTAATAAGGTTTAAATGCGTAACAGCTTAGTCTTAGCGAGGGGGACGCAGTTCTAGGGAGGGGGACGCAGTTCTAGGGAGAGGGACGCAGTTCTAGGGAGAGGGACGCAGTTCTAGGGAGAGGGACGCAGTTCTAGGGAG
>JFJP01039955.1_pt1 | contig 12206 bp, 18 predicted proteins | sample 431651 | NCBI WGS metagenome assembly JFJP01 (sample SAMN02602958, study PRJNA72255) | Microbial mat metagenome, whole genome shotgun sequencing project. | biome: fresh water; feature: sink hole; material: water; isolation source: purple microbial (photo- and chemosynthetic) mats found in... | reverse complement strand
AAGAGGATTCTATGATAATACAAAAAGCTTTATTGATAATTTATGTCTACAAATCAATAATATGACTACTCCTATCTGAGAATTACTATAATTGAAGCGGAGTACAAAAGAGGAAAAGGCGAGCTGGACAGTTTAACCAAATACTGGGAAATTGAAATGAAGCTCAGAGATGATAAAGCTAGTACTGAAGATGAAATTACTTTACAGAAAGCTAAACTTCAGCAGTTGGTTGGGGTTTTGTGAATTAGTCATTAACTACTTGTATTAAACTTTTAAGTATTGCTTCGTGAGGTGGTATGTTATGCTGGTAGCATCCATTTTCTTGTTTAGCTGATATACCCCCATTATAAAAATATCCTTTATTCAAACTGCAACTCATTTTTCTAAGGTCTCTTACTTCGATAGTTTGAATAGTTATATTTAATAATTGTGGATCATTTGTTGTTTGTACATAATTGTAAAGTTGTTCTTCATTATCAAATTTGTGAAATGAATAATATTCATAATCTAAATCATTATTTATGACTAAATTGTATTTCCAAAGTGGATATGTAATTTTTTTCTGGGATATATCGTTTGTTGGGAGGCAAAATTCAGCAAAATTCCTACCATGTAAATTTAACCTTAAATGTAATGTTACTGCTCCACTGCGAGGTAAATGATCTATATCCGCAAGACCTCTTTGCTCTAGCCTCAAGGAACTCTGCCGTGATATTTTCTCGTCCATATTTTCATTTAATAACTTCCCAAAATTATTCCACCAAGGTAAATGTGATGAATCCATTTCCTGCAACTCATCAAATCTTGGATATAAATAAGCTAGTATTCGTAAGTCAGCTAATTTGAGTACATTCAAGGTTTCAATAAAATCATTGTTTTCAATACATTCAGATTCAGCTAGAGGTAAATCATATAAAATATTTTTTACAGCGTTTTCAAAATACTTTATTTTCTCACTATTAGGCTCTAGTGCCACTTTTACTAAAATGTTTTCTATATTAGTGAAAATATAATTTTGCTGGGTTTCCTCAAGATTGCAGATACGAGCATTTAAATCAGAATACTTACTATCTAAATCTTTTACACAGTTGTTCCAGAAAGAAGATAATTTATTAGCACGACTTTTAAAAGCTAACGATGCTAAGGGTGATAAGACACCTAATGGTGGACAAAATATTGCTAGACCAGCTATTGTTGAGTGAACTGATGTTTCTATTAAATCGCAATTATCTTCTGGTGGATAATGTTGAGGAAGGCTCAAATTAGTACTATTCATTTCTTTAACTTTCTCCAATCAGACGGCTTAATATAATTTATACTTAGTTATTATATATCTCTTCTGTTTAAATATTTTGTTAATTCCTCATAGACTGAGCTTCGATGCCCAATAAAAAGAACTAAGAGAATTAACTTTTTATTTTCTAATTTACAAATTAATCTATAATCACCAATTCTATATTTAACTAAAGGATGTAATTCCTTTCTGAGAGTATCTCCTAATACTTTAGGATTTTCTAAAGTCATTAATTTATCAATAAACTTTGCAATTCGGGCTTGAATACTTTTATCTAAATTTTTGATTTGAGACTTTGCAAAGTCATCTATTTCAATTTGCCAAGTCAAGTTCTTTCTTTACCTCTTTCCATGATGTTCTAGGATTTTTCATTTCCAGTATAGTAATAGCTGTTAAGTAATCTTCGAGGTCTTCAAGATACTTTTCAATAGCTTTTTTTATATGATAATTTTTACTTTTTTGCGTCTTTTTTGCCAGTTCACTTATTCTCTGGTTCAGTGCATCTGGTAATTTTAATGAAGTTAGCATTTATACCTCTTTTTTAGTTTTGGCGGGTTTTTTATTACAGTTGTTAGCAATTAATTTTTCCATTTCTAAATACTGCTGATATGAAATTACAACCGCTTGGGGTTTTCCTCTTTTACCAATTATAGTTTTAATACCAGCATAAAAAGCTTGATTTACTAATTCTGTTAAATTTGCTCTAGCTTCAGCAATCGGCAACGACGAAGTTTTCTTTTCTAAAGTTTTCATGACAAATATCCTCAAATGTAATTATACACAATTTTGTACATAAAATCATAATTGTATACTTAGTATTATATATTCTTTTTACTTTCTTCTACAAAAAGTTAAACTTGAGCAGTTGGTTTGGGCGATTTAGTATTATTTTTTCTTTGTTTTTTCATTGCTAAAAAAAGCTGATATTGCATTTCCAAATTTAGCCAAAACTGCTTGGAACAATTAAAAACTTGGGCTAATTCAATTGAAGTTTGGGCTGTAATTGATTTTTTACAATTAATAATTTCATTAATAACTTGTAGGGGGCGTCCCATTTTTTCGGCTAAGTATTTCTGTGTCCAGTTTCTACTTTCCAGTTCATCTTTAAGAAGCTCTCCTGGTGGGAAAACAATAGCTGGTATTAATTCTTTTTTCATTAATGATAATCCTCTATATTTTTTATAAGTAATTCATTAGTACTTGAAACAGTAAAGATTAAACGGAATTGGTCATTTAATCTTATTGAATACTCTTCTTTTCTCTTGCCAGAGAGTTTTTCTAGGCTCAGCCCTTTAAATCTTGATAGGTCATATAAATTTGCTGATGCATTAATGTACATCATTGCTTTAAAGAATCCTTTTATAGCTCCTAGCGGGTAAATATTTGTATTATTTTCACCAGTATATAATTCCTCTAAAGCTTTATTTTTAAACTTATACCTCATCACTTATAGGGTGAAACCTTTACTTTTAATTTATTACATATATTGGGTTTTGTCAATTGCAGTAGCCAATAGTTATTATACTTAGTTTATTTGTTTCTTTGCTTTGAGACAGCACTTACAAGCTTAAGAAAACTAACTAAAAAAACCTGAGCAAGTTTTGAAAAGGCTCAACTAGTCAGTAAAAAATCATTAAGGAAAAAATATAATGTTAGAAAATGAAATTTTTAAATTCTTTGAGGATTTTCCAAGAATTGACTTGAAGCTTCAGGAAAGGTTAATTGACAGTATTGATTTATTTAAATTTAATCTGGATATTATCTTAAACAATAATGAAATACAAGACTATGTAAAAGAAGAATTTAAAAGGAGATTTGCTTAAATGACACACTGGAAAAGCTATTACAGCGATTATTTAGGATTACACGAGTACCCAGAAAAGGCAATTATTAAATCATTTTCTGTTCAAGAAATAGTAATGCAAGGGGGAATTAAGAAAAAATGTATAGTTTTATTCTTTGAGCAAAATAAAAAAGGTTTACCTTTAAATGCGACTCAGTGCGGAGACTTGCAAAGAATTACTAAATCAGCAGATCCAAAGAGCTGGATTGGAATAGAAATATTAATTAAACCTATTGAAATGAAATTTTTTAATAAAAATAAAGAGGTACTTAGATTTAAAGGGGCAAATGAACCATCAAAAGTTAAAGAGGAGGTGATCGAAGAAATAGAATTTTAGTGTAATTTGGTGTAAAATAAACTTGCTTTAAAGGGGTTTTGTTTCTTTGAATAATTTGCATTCCTCTTTAAAGCATAAGTTTATTGGTAGCCCGAAAGAGGCGGATTCGGCTAAGAGAAAAAGCCCAAAAAGATTACTAAGCTCGGTCGTTCCCGCCCTTCGCTCGGCGATACCCGCTCCTCTCCAGTCGCTAGTGTTGATTGTGGGCTTTTTCTCAGTTAATTTATGATTTGTGTTTAAATTAGCTTTAGTAAATATAAAAGTAATAAAGTTTGATTTATGAGTAATAAAATTAATCAAGATGAAATCAATAATATTCTTTGGAAAGCTTGTGATACTTTCAGGGGAGTTATTGATGCAGACAGTTATAAGAATTATATTTTAGTATTTTTGTTTTTGAAATATGTTAGCGATATTCTTAAGGAAAAAAAAGAAGAGTATCTTAAGCAATTTGACGGTGATGAACAAAGAGTTGAAAGATTCTTAGCAAAAGAAAGATTTATTGTTCCAAAAGAAGCTGATTTCTATTCAGTCTATGAAAAAAGGAATGAACCTAATATTGGCGAAATAATTAATATTGCTTTAGAGCAAATCGAAGATGCAAATAGAATAAAACTAGAAAATGTTTTTAAAAATATTGATTTTAATTCTGAAGCTAATTTAGGACAAACGAAAGAAAGAAATAATAGACTAAAACATCTTATAGAAGATTTTGCCGATCCAAAGCTTGATTTAAGGTCTTCAAGAATAGGATCATTAGATGTTATCGGTAATGCTTACGAATATTTAATTGGTCGCTTTGCTAGTGATGCTGGGAAAAAAGGAGGAGAATTTTATACCCCAAGTGAAATTGCTACTTTATTAGCCAAGCTTGTTAAACCTAAAGCTGGACAGCGTATTTATGATCCGACTTGTGGATCGGGTTCTTTGCTGATTAGAGTTGCTCATGAGTCAGAAAGTCAAAACTATTTTTTATATGGTCAGGAACGAAACGGTAATACTTGGGCTTTGGCTAAAATGAATATGTTTTTGCATGGTCTGGATAATGCCCAAATTGAAAGGGGAGATACTATTGAAAATCCTAGATTAATTGAAAAAGACCGTTTGATGAAATTTGATATTGTGGTGGCTAATCCTCCGTTTTCCTTGGATAAATGGGGTGCTGAAAATGCCAGTAATGATAAATATAATCGTTTTTATAGAGGTGTTCCTCCAAAGAGTAAAGGCGATTATGCTTTTATAACTCATATGATTGAAAGCCTAAATGAACATGGCAAAATGGCGGTCATAGTTCCTCATGGAGTTTTATTTAGAGGTTCATCAGAAGGCAAAATTAGACAGGCTTTTTTGGAAGAAAACTTATTAGAAGCGGTTATTGGTTTACCAGCTAATTTATTTTATGGAACTGGAATTCCAGCCGCAATTTTAGTTTTTAATAAAGCAAAAACACATAAAGATGTCTTATTCATTGATGGAAGTAAAGATTTTGAGGCTCAAAAGAATCAGAATAGGCTTAGAAAAGAAGATATTGAAAAAATAGTTCAAGTTTATGAGAAATTTGAAAGTACCGAAAAATATTCTCACAGAGCTACTTTTGAAGAAATTGAAAAAAATGATTTTAATTTAAATATTCCTCGTTATGTTCATACTTTTGAAGAGGAAGAAGAAATTGACATTGGGGCTATTCAGAAAGATATTGATTCACTTGAAGGAGAGCTAAAAGAAGTACAAGGTAAAATGAAAGATTATTTGAAAGAGCTTAATTTATTAGAGGTTAAAAGATGAAAAATAAAGATTTTGATCATTGGAATGAGGTGAAAAAGCGAACAGAAGCACAAGAAAAATATCCATTATTTAAAGAACGGGAGATTTTTAACGCAAGAATTGGAGAAAATGTTGGCTTTGAACAATGTGGTAAAGGAGATGATTTTATTCGTCCTGTCTTGATTTTAAAGAAATTGACTAAAGAAATGTTTTTTGGTATTCCATTATCAACAGCTCCTAAAGAAGGAAGTTTTTTCTTTAAGTTTCAATTTGTAGAATTAATTGAAAGCACCGCACTACTAGCTCAGATGAAGCTTTTCAGCAGTAAACGCCTTCTAAATAAAATGGGAATGATAGATAAAGAAAATTTTCAAATGCTTAAAGAAAAACTTAGCAAATTAATATTTGGTACTGATTTTACCTCACCGAATAAACCGATGAGTCGTCCCGAAGGAAATTGTACTTTCATTATACCACAAAACGATATTTCACAGACAGGGGATTTCTCTCAAAAGGAAACTAAATTATGACTTTAGACTATACAACTTTAGAAAATGCAATTACCAGATTAGAAGAAGGGCTTAAAACATATGAAAAATATAAAGAAGATGAAGAATTAAAAGAAACAGTTAGAGACTCATTGGTTAAGCGATTTGAATTTACTTTTGAGCATGCCTTGAAAATGCTGGCTAGAACTTTGAAAGAGCAGGGTTTTGATGATTTAGAGCCAAGAAAAAAACTTCTCAGGCTGGCAAGAGATGAAGAGCTTATTAAAAGTTTTGAAAAATGGAATGGATATACAAAAAAAAGAAATATTACTTCGCATGAATATGATGAAGATTTTGTTGCTAGTGGGGATTTTGTAGAATTAGTTAGAGAGTTTTATGATGAAGTTCAAATCCTTCTTAAAAACATGAAGGAAATAGAATTATGAATAAGCCCCCTAGTCAAGCCCCCCAACCCCCTGAAAGGGGGCTTAAGATGAATGAGCTTGAGAGTAATATTGAGAGTCCCATTTCTTCAAGTACCACTTCGGGGGATTTAGGGGTTCATAAAACTCCCCCTTTAGGGGGGGGGGCTATTAATCTCAAACCTGAACATTTAAAAATAGTAAAAGAAATACTTTTTAAATTTATTCCAAATACTGAAGTTTGGGCTTTTGGTTCACGGGTTAAGTTTACTAATGCAGAATTTGCTGATTTGGATTTAGTGATAGTGGCTGAAAAAAAACAATCATTAACCACGATGGCAGACCTTGAAGAAGCTTTTAAAGAGAGTGATTTGCCTTTTGAAGTGGATATTTTAGATTATTGCAGTATTGCCGAACACTTAAAAAAAGAAATAAATAAAAAATATATGAAATTAATCGATCCGAAGAGTGTGAAAAAGGGTTATAAAGATACTCCATTGGGGCTTATTCCCGAAGACTGGGAACTTGTGCGGTTGGGTGATGTTTGTGAATTATTGAAAGATGGTACACATGGAAGTCATAAGGATATTGATAAAGATGAAGGAATAGCACTCTTAAGTGCAAAAGATGTAACTGACGGAAATGTTTCAGTTCCTGAAGGAGCAAGGTTTATTTCTAAAGAAGATTTTGATTCGATTCATCGAAATTACAAGATACAAAGTGGAGATTTATTATTGACAATAGTAGGGACATTAGGACGAATAGCACTTGTAAAGGAGTACAAAGATAATTTTACTGTTCAAAGAAGCGTTGCTATTTTAAGAATAAAAAAACAATATTTGAACTTATTTTTCTTCCATTATTTTCATGGAGATCATTTTCAAAACACACTAACATTAAAATCTAATGCTTCTGCTCAGGCTGGTGTGTATTTAGGTGAATTGAATAAATTTATTGTCCCACTACCCCCGCTAGAAGAACAAAAGAAAATAGCTGAAATACTTAGCACTTGGGATCAGGGAATTGATAAGTTAAGCGGATTAATTGAGAGAAAAAAACATCTCAAAAAAGGCTTAATGCAAAAACTGCTTACTGGGCGGGTGCGAACCCCCAACCCCCTGAAAGGGGGCTTTAAGGAAATTGAGAGTCCTATTTCTTCAAGTCCCCCCTCGGGGGATTTAGGGGTTTCTTTCCCCGAAGACTGGGAAGTTGTACGGTTAGGTGATGTTTGTCAGATATTTAATGGATATGCCTTTTCTAGCAGTGATTCTATTGATAGTGGCGTGAAGTTGGTGAAAATAGCAGATGTAGGTATTCAAAAGATGAATAGAGATAATCTTTCTTTCCTTCCCTCAAATTTTGTCGAACAGCATGAAAAATTTATTCTTCGTAAAGGAGATTTTGTAATAGCTTTGACTAGACCTATTTTGAATGGACAACTGAAAATTGCGGAAATTGATGAATACTTTGATAATTCATTGTTGAATCAAAGGGTAGGTAAACTTTTAACAAAAAATTGTAAAGAGTTTGTGTATTTTTTATTGCAATTTGACTATGTTGTAAAGGAGATAGAGAGTAATATTGCGGGTACAGATCCACCCAATCTATCTTCACAAGAATTTTCTAATATCCAAATCCCACTGCCACCGCTAGAAGAACAAAAGAAAATAGCCGAAATACTCAGTACTCAAGACAAAGAAATTAATGACCTTGAGAAAAAACTTGAATTGTTTAAACAACAAAAGAAAGGTTTAATGCAAATTCTTTTGACTGGGAGGGTGCGAACCCCCAACCCCCTGAAAGGGGGCTTAGAATGAACGAATTGGAGAATTATGCGGAGCATCCCGTCTCTTCAAGTCCACCCTCGGGGGATTTAGGGGTTCGATCATTTGAGATTGAGCGTCCCTCTTCTTTTCTCCCCTTTCAGGGGCAGGGGGTTCAGAGTGGCGTAAGCTTAGGGGTTTCTCCCGTACCTCTTGAAGCTTTAACTGAAATTGGACATTTTAAATATAATAAAGAACTTGTTCAACTTTCACGACTGAATCGGCAAACCCCAACTCTTGCAGAAAACACATTATGGGAAGTGGTTTTGTCTAAAAAACAAACTGGTTTTAAGTTTAGAAGACAAAAGCCAATTGATAATTTTATTCTTGATTTTTATTGCTCGGAATTATTACTTTGTGTTGAAGTTGATGGAGAATACCATGAAAAGGCAAAAGAACAAGATGAAGCCAGAACAGAAAAATTAAATATTTTAGGAATAATAGTAATTCGGTATACTAATCAGCAAGTTTTAGAACAAATGGAAGAAGTAAAAACAAACTTAATGAATGAAATTTCAAATAGAATAAAATCCTTTAAAGTCCCCTCTCAGGGGGTTGGGGGTTCAAAATGACAATACCACGCATTCAAGAAGAATATATTTCACAAATACCCGCTTTAATACTTTTATGTAAATTGGGTTATCAGTATTTAAACCCATCAGAAGCTCTTAAACTGCGTAATAATAAAGAAGGTAATGTAATTCTTGAAGAAGTACTTGAAAGCTGGTTAATAAAAAACAACTCAATTAATACCAAAGGTAAAACTATTTCTTTTAGTACAAATAATATTCAAAAAGCAATTTATGAACTCAAAAATCCCTTACCAGATGGCTTAATTCATACTAATCAAAAAATTTATGACTTGCTTATTCTCGGAAAATCTTTTGAGCAAAATATTGACGGAGATACTAAAAGTTTTAGCTTAAATTACATTGACTGGAATGATTATTCAAAAAATATTTTTCATGTAACCGAAGAATTTTCTGTAACTAGAAGAGGCTTAAAAGAAACTGCTCGCCCCGATCTTGTTCTTTTCGTGAATGGAATTCCATTTTGTGTAATTGAATGTAAAAGACCCGATCAGCAAGATTCTTTAATGGAAGCGGTTTCTCAGCAAATTAGAAATCAAGGGGAAGAATATATTCCTCATTTATTTTATTATTCTCAATTACTGCTTGCAATCAATAAAAGCGAAGCCAAATGTGCAACTGTTGGTACTATTAGCAAGTTTTGGGCAGTCTGGAAAGAAAGCGGTGAAGAGGAATTAAACCCCCAACCCCCTGAAAGTGGGCTTAGAATGAACGAATTGGGGAATGATGAGGAGCATCCCGTCTCTTCAAGTCCCCCTTCGGGGGATTTAGGGGTTCAATTCGCTTTAAACTTTGCTTGCGACTTTTAATTTCATTTTGTAAAGAATTAGCTCTTTCAGCATTGGCAAGTAAAGTTTTAGCCTCTTCTAAAGTTAAATCTCCGTCTTTTCTTTTAATTTTTGATAAATGTTTTTCTTTGCGGATTCCTTGTTCATACCAGCGGAGAGTATGATAAAGATTGATTTTATTAGGGTCTTTGAGTGATGGTTTTTGTTGTTCTCTGATTGATCCAGTAATATAAGGTAAAGATTCAAGATCAGCCTCTAAAACGCTAAGTTCACCTTTAAGAGTATTTGCTTGTAAATGTAATTTTTGTAAGGCTGGCTGTATTTTGGGATTATTTTTTGTTTGTAGGCGGTTTAACTTTGGAAACAGGAAATTATGCCAAATAACTTGCCAACAGATTTTTACAATATCTTTAAACTTCTTTTCTGGTAAACGATTTAAAGTACTTCTGTGCATTGGATTTTTGCAGTCTAGTTATAAATAGATTATAGTATTCAATTAAAAGGAAAATTGGTAGTTGAATATTTTAGAATAGTCTATGACATTAGGACGACTTAGCAAATTAGATTTAAGAACTTATTGGAAGCATGAAGCGATTGACTTTACTCCTTGGTTGGCACGAGAAGAAAACATTCAGCTTTTAAGTGAAACCATTGGAATTGAACTCGAAGTCCAAAGTCAAGAAGAAAGTGTTGGACCTTTTAGTGCGGATATTCTCTGCAAAGATACTATAAACGACCATTATGTTTTAATCGAAAATCAACTTGAAAGAACAGATCATACTCACCTTGGACAATTGATGACCTACGCTGCAGGTCTTGATGCTGTAACTATAATTTGGATTGCACAAAAATTTACAGAAGAACATAGGGCAGCTCTGGACTGGCTAAACAGAATTACAGACGACACTTTTACATTCTTTGGTATTGAAATTGAACTTTATAAAATTGGTGATTCAATGCCAGCACCGATGTTTAGCATAGTCTCAAAACCTAATGACTGGACTAAACAAGTTAAAAAGTCTGCCTCAGTACAACCAGTGACAGAGATAAAACTTTTACAGCAAGAATATTGGAAAGGGCTTAAAGATTATATGGAAGACAATAAAAGCTTTGTTAAAATGCAAAGTCCGTTGCTTCAACACTGGACAAATATTGCCATCGGTAAAAGTAACTTTCATCTTTCAGCATCAGTTAAATCACGTGACAAATCTATAAGCATTTGGTTCAATATAACAGGTGAACAAGCAAAAGAGAATTATGAAAAGCTTTATCAAGTTGCTTATGAAAACTCGCTAACAGAAATAAATAAAGATTTAGTTTGGGACAAAATGGACGGACGAAAAATGTGTGCTGTAATATTGAAATCAAATGCAGACTTTTCAAATAAAAACGACTGGTCAAATCAGTTTTCATGGTTCAAAGATAATCTTGAAAAGTTTATGAAGTACTTTAAACCCAAGCTTATAAAACTATGAATTAGCTAACTTTTAAATTCTATCCAAAATATTTTTAATGGTCATGGCAGTAAATAATTTAGCTTCTTTAGTTCTAACTCCGTCAATATTTAATTCTTTTGCAATAGCCCTTAAAGATAAACCTTCTTCTCTCAATCGGATAATACGAGGACTAATAAAACTATAAAATTCTTTGGCTTTTTCAGTTTTTAATTTAGCTTGTTTTCGTCTTCCCTTTTCCAAAGATTCGTTACAAGGATTTCCTAATTTAACGCCTCTTTCTTTTAGGCTCTGTAAAGCTTGTTTAGTTCTTTCACTAATTTTTCTAGCTTCTTCTTCGGCAAGCACTGCTCTCATTTGAAGCATAAACTCAGAATCATTTGGACAATCAGCACAAACAAATCTAATTCCATTTTGTATTAAATAACTAATCAGCAAAACATTACGCCCCAGCCTAGACAAGTCTTTTACTAATAAAATTGCATTTTCTTTTTGGCAATACTGAATCAAGTCTTTTAATTTAGGGCGTTTCAAAAGCAAGGTTTCAAAGTTTTGAGCTTTATGTTTAACCGTGCCAGTTTCTATTTCAATAATTTCATTAATCAATTCACCTTTGACACTTTCGATATAGGCTTTATTTAATCTTTGCTGAGCCTCAATTCCTAAGCGTGAATCGCCTTGTTCTTTAGTTGAAACTCTAATATATGAAGCAAATTTTTGTACCATTATTTTATTGTATAAGATTTAAATGGTCATTTGTAACTTTATACACTAATTTTTATGCCAGTTTTCCGTATCAATTTTAAGTTTGCTTTTTATTTTCTCAGCTCAAACTTTCTCTTTATTTCATTTTTCCCTCAAGGATTTTCTTTATCTCCCATGTTTTTTGGGGCAAAGCGGGTAGATTAAAAACAAAAACTTTCAAGTCTTATGGTTAGCAGAAAGACGAAATGCTGGAAACCAGAATCTTGAAAACAGAAACCAGAAGCTGTAAAACAGAAAATGGAATCTTGACAATGGAAAACAGAAACTGTAAACAGAAACTGTAAAATTGAATCCATAATCCAGAAAATGGAAAACAGAAAATTAAAAGCTTATGAATGAAACTCAAGTTATTTCAATTTTTTCTCAGAAAGGAGGAGTTGGAAAAACAACCACGACCGTTAATTTAGCTTCTGCTTTGGAAAAAGACGGCTATCAAGTTTTAGTGGTAGATATTGACCCTCAAGGAAATGCAAGTGCTTCTTTGGGTATTTCTACTTGGGAATTAGACAAACAAGTCAAAGATATTTTGCTAAACAAGGCTGATATTAAGAGTATATTTAAAGAACTGTGTCAATTGATAAAGCTGATTGTATCAGGTTAAAGCTTAATTGTCAACCTCCCTTCAAAAAATATTGCTA
>JFJP01014054.1_pt1 | contig 12206 bp, 12 predicted proteins | sample 431651 | NCBI WGS metagenome assembly JFJP01 (sample SAMN02602958, study PRJNA72255) | Microbial mat metagenome, whole genome shotgun sequencing project. | biome: fresh water; feature: sink hole; material: water; isolation source: purple microbial (photo- and chemosynthetic) mats found in... | reverse complement strand
CGGGATACCTTAGCCGAAAAGTTAAAAATCAAACGTTCCCAGGATTTAACCCCATCTCAACCAGAAGCCAATTTATTACAACCAGCAGAGGTAAATTCCCTGGAGTTACCTGTAGAAATTCAAAAGTTAGAAACAAGTAAAAGTGCATCTCTAAACCCCAAAATGTAGTTAATTTCACATTTTATTAGTCACTCGGATCATGGCTTGTATTGGCACTTGCCATAAGTTTTCTAAACCCCAAATATATTGGAGATAACTTAAAAAGTTTAAGAGGTTAAAATCATCCGTATTGACTATTCTGGAATACTGGAAATATCTGATTTTTAAACGATTTAAGGCTGTATTTTTTTCGTGTATTATAAGCTGATATTCTTGATCTTCAAATTTAGAAATTGACAAGTTTTCGAGATCGGATAAAATCGAGGAGGCGATCGGTAAATTGAGGATTTCCTGTAACTGTATCATCCTAGTTTTTAAGAGTAGAATAAAACGGTATTTTTCAGCTAATGTTAGCAGTCGGTTACTATCAATTTCAGATGGATATGACTGAATAGTGATCGCCGCATCAGCTAACCGACTAATAGGCGAAATTGAATTAGTTAATCCTCCAAATACACAGGTGTAAAATAATTGGTCAGTTGCAGATAACACATAAACGGGAAAATCGCTGACTTGAGTTAATATTGCGTTTTGCCAAAACTCTGTTTCCGCATTTTCATTAAAGCCATCAGCGAAAAGATGCCAGCGCAGACTCAAATATTGCTTAGATTCATTTTCAAATCCAATATAATGACTAAAAGGAACAGTGGGATCATGAATTTTTCCTCTGGCTGTCCAACCCAATTTTTGTAATAATTTTATGGCAGTTAAAACATCTTTTGAGTTAATCAAAAAATCGAGATGATTGATTGATCTTAGACTATAATCTTGATAATAATGCAAATTTAAAGCGGGATCTTTAAGCATCATTATTTTAATATCCGACTCTTGAAAAGAACCTAAAATAGAGCGAATTTTTTGAAACCAAACTTGATTTTCAACCCAGCTACGACGGGAAACCCCCTTAAGTCTACCAATATATGGATCGGTGATATTATGAGCCGATAAATTGCGATAGAGTAACGGTAATAACCGATAGGATTCTTGATCTACATCGTCAATATTGACCAATGTTTTCCATTCTTGCCAGGAATTAATTGCTGCTTCACCTTGTAAAAGTGCGGCTTGCAAAAGTAATTTTTGCTCTTGATTAAGATTAAAATTCATGGTATAATTTTGATTGATTACGGCACTTGAATACCGGGAATATTAACTCTAATTCTGTAAATTGAAGTCTGAGCAGTGATATAAAGACTTTGCCCATCTTCATCTCCCCAAGCACAATTTGCGGGGCGTTCAGGAGTTACAATTGTTCCTAAATGATTGCCTTGACAATCAAACACCCACACGCCCCCGGCTCCGGTACAATAGATGTTTCCCTGCACATCAATTTTCATCCCATCCGGTGAACCGGGTTCCTCGATGTTCATATCGTGAAAGACACGACTATTAGCCAGTGTACCATCAATTTTGACATCAAAAACTCGGATATGACGACATTGGGAATCGTCGATATAAAGCTGTTTTTCATCCGGTGAAAATGCCAGACCATTCGGTTTATAAAAATCATCGGCTATGAGAATTATTTGATTATGATCCGGCGGAATTAAATAAACTCCTTGGATGGGTTGTTCCTGTTGTTCTGGTTGAATTCCATAGGGGGGATCGGTAAAATAAATTGCACCGTTACTTTTAACAATAACATCATTAGGACTATTGAGTTTTTTGCCTTGAAATTGATCGGCTAAAATAGTAATTGTACCGTCTTTTTCGGTGCGGGTAACTCGGCGAGTCCCCTGTTCACAGGCAATTAATCGTCCTTGTTTATCCCTCGTCAAACCATTAGAATTATGACTGGGTTTTCTAAAGATTTTCACCTCTCCATTGGGAGTTAACTGCAAAATTTTGTTATCAGGAATATCGCTAAAAAGTAGATACTTTTCTTCAGCTATCCAAATCGGCCCTTCAGTAAACATAAATTCACTGGCTAAACGCTCGATTTTGACATTTTTGGGAAATAAGGTTTTAAAGGTTGAAGATTTGGCTTCTAAGCGACCTGGATCAAATTTTAACTTGATGCGATTGATTCTGGTTTGTAGCCTCTGCATCACTGTTTTAATTCGAGATTTTAGGGAATTTTTGCTAAAGTTTTGTGACATTTTGGGCAAATCTAAAAATTTAGTTTCAGTAAATATTGTAACATTGATTATGATTGCATAATATTAACAAGATGGTTATACAAGGACAATCCAGCATCAATTTTTAGCACTGTTCCTGTCGTTGAATAGGAAAAATAATCTGAAGCTAAATAAACAGCCGATCGACCAATATAACAAGGATCAATGGAACATTGATATAAGGGAGTATGTTTACTGTTTAAGGGATTTCCCTGTGCATCTAGCTCTATCCAACCGGGTGCTATACCATTGACTCTAATTTGATCAGGCGCTAGTTCTAAAGCTAATTCTTGGATGATCATTCCCAGTGCAGCTTTAGAAGCACTATAACTCATTATTCCTCTAATTGTCCATTGGTGGATTGAGGTAATAAATATAATAGAACCTCCCATTTTTTGATTGATCATTCCGTTGGTAATTTGTTTAGTTAAATAGACAGAGCCGAAAATATTTGTATTAAATACTTCTTGAAATTCTTTTAAATCCAGAGTTTTTATCGAAAGTTTTTGAGGGGAAATTCCGACATTATTAACTAAAATATCAATAACTATTTTTTCTTGAGTTAGAGATTCACACAAAGTATCAATTTCTTCAGTTTTGGCAAGGTTTGAGAGAAAACATTTTGATTTGACTGGGTAGGCTTTTAATTCTTCTTCTAATTTTCTACACCCTTGCTCATTAATATCTGTACAAAAAACGTTAGCTCCCTGTTTAGCCATTTCAATCGCAATACTTCTGCCAATATTTCTGGCTGCTCCTGTGATTAGAACATTTTTTCCCGCTAACAGTTGATTATCCAAAACAACGCCAGGATCTACTGTTTTAATCAAAAGGGTTTGCTTAGGAGTAGAAACCGGATTAATAAAGGCTTTGGATGCAGCTTTTAAACGAGTTTTAAGGTTTTTTAATCGCTTTTCTAAGTTCATTTTTAATCAGTGATCTTTTAGCTATTTCAACAGTTTGATCTGAGTCTATACATATTATTGCACAGTTTACTTCTGATTTTCAATTATTATTTTTCGTTAATATATTGTTGATAATTGTTACATAATCCTTTAACATTCGTTCTTCTGTAAACAATTTTTTAGCTCGATTTTTGCTATTTTCCCCTATAGAATAGCGCAATTCTGCATCCGCCGTCAAGGTTTCAATTATGATTACTAATTCTTGAATTGTTATTTCTGGATCAAGTTTGGGATCACTTAATAGTTTGCCAGTATTTCCTAACTGTTCAGGAACTCCACTAACTGCACTAGCGATAATCGGTTTTCCCTTCGCCATTGCTTCCATAATTGCTAAAGGCATTCCTTCAAATTGTGAGGGTAAAATAAAAATATCAGCCACGTCTAATAAATCGGGAATATCTGAACGTTCTCCTACAAATTTGATCTGATCACTGACTCCGAGTTCCGTTGCTACGGTTTGCAATTGAGTTAATAAATTACCTGTTCCTGCCCAAATAAAATAAAGTTGTGACCAAATTTTGCTATTTTTGAGTTGTTCAATGGCTTTGATTTGATATTGATAACCTTTGGAGAAATCCATACGAGCGGCGGTAAAACAAACCACAGCATTATCGGGAATATTAAACTCTTGACGCAGGCGATCGCGGACTTCTAAATTCAGAGGTTCAAAATACTGTTTTGGTCTGCCATTATAGATGACTTGACCCAAATTTGGGGGTAATTTAAACTTTTGATGCAGTAAGTCTAAATTCTCTTGAGAAACTGTAAAAATTCCTTGAGATTGCTGATAAATTTCCGGTAAGTAATGTAAATAAGCAATAAATTTTTTAACCCAAGAATTAGTAACACAATGGATAATTGTTATATAAGAAATCCCCGTCTGAATAGCTACTTTTTTGGCAACAATATTAGAAACGGGACAACCATCGCTAAAAACGATTAAATCCGGTTTAGCTAAGGCGAAAATGGTTTCAAATTCTGATGGATTTGCAAAAGCTTTTGCTGGGAAACTGGGCAGATAAAGGTGATCATCCTTCAGCCAAAAATGTTGAATTCCTCGTTGATTTCTCTGCTCAATTAGATAATTGGAATCTTGACATTGAGCACAGCTAACATCATAACCTAAATCTACCAATTTCATAATCAGCGAGTGATTCCATTGGGAAGCACCATAAATCCCTGGACAATCTGTATAAACGAGTATACGTTTCCGTTGATGAGATTTTGAAGATATTAAAGTTTCTGTCATTAACGATTCTCCTGTTTTCGATATAGGGAAATTAACGCCGATTCAACTGCGGGTGTGGGAGAGCATTTTAAGCCTTCTAAAATATTAGCGATCGCCTCTTTATACTCTAACCGATTGAACTGCTGTTGTGCCAGATGCAAAGTATATTCAGCATAATATTGTAATGCTTTGTAAGAAAGTTCATCCGTAATTTCACCTGGTAAATATTGCCTAGAAATTTCAATTGCTTGGCGAGTATCGGCAATTTGTCCGCCAGTTTTCAGTAATTGGGAAGTTTCTGTTGTTGCATCTTTGTTAAAACAAACTTTAGTTTGAGGTTCATACCAAACCGGATAATTAACAGCAATTCGCTTCCACATTTCCCAATCAAATGCCGATTTAGCTTGGGGACAAAATCCGCCTAATTGTTCATAAACATCTCGACGAACCACCATTGAAGAAAACTGGACTCGACACCATAGAGAAATTTTTTCTACCCAGTTTTCAATAATTCCTGATGTTTGTTGTTCTAAGGGAGAATGACGAGGATTTCCGCTATTATCGGTGTAAAGTTGACGACAAAAAGCTGCACCAACAATTGGTGCTTTTTCAATCCCTGAACGCAAGGAACTATAAAATCCGGGTTCTAACCAATCATCATCATGTAAAATATGAACCCATTCACCGTGCGATCGCTGAATACAAATATTAAAAATATGGGGATGACCGACATTTTCAGGATGTTTATAAAAGGAAATGCGATCGCCACCCACAGATTTAACAATCGCTTCAATTTCCTCCTGAATGGACTTTTCAGCCCCATCATTAATCACTTCAATCTGCATTTGTTCAGGACTATCAGCTTGTTCTATAACGCTTTTTAAAGCTTTTTCAAGATGTTGTAAGCGATTATAAACGGTAATCATCACTGACCAAAAAGGTCTAGGAATATTGAACGCAACGGGATAAATTTTAGGAAATTCCGGCCAGATTTCCTCAGTTTGCATAATTCCTAATTCTACTAATTGTTGGCTATTTTGTAGTTTAATAGAATAATCAGGATCGTATAAACTTAAATCCTGATTTTCTGTTAAACTTTTGGCATACTCAGCATACTGCATTCCACCGCCATAATGTTCTTTTCGGGTTACTTCTCCCTCTACATAACTCAAAAACGAAGAAAAATATTTGAAATGCAGCAAACAACCCGTTTCTAAAGCAATTTCAGCTTGGGAACAATTACTGAAGTGTTGACCCCCGGCTAAAACACGCTCTAGGCTATATTTAATTAGGGGAACTTTACTTAAATAATAATCCCCTTTTTTGCCAAAAACTCTTTCTCTAACTCCCCCAAAATATACCGTTTGATTTCCATAGATTCCCGCTTGTTCATATTTAGTATGGTAAAATTTTTGATCAAAATAGGGGCAGACTTCTAAAAAGTTTTGTCCTTGAGTATAGTTAGTATCTTTAATCAGTTGATCAGAATACATATCCAAAAGCACAGTATTAAATGCTTTTTTATGCTTCCGATCTAGTTGTTGACAAAGTTGGTGAATACTTTTTGTTTCACAGTTAGGATAGTAGAAAAGTTCATCTGCATCGACAATTAAACACCAATGATCGATACCATATTTTCTTAATAAAAGTTCAAACCAAGCGGAACCAAAATTGGCTCGATTAAATGATAGATGACTATTCCATAAATAAACATCGGGTTGACTGAGTAAGTAGGACTGAGTATTATCGGTGGAATTATTATCAACAATAAAAAATTTATTGATGCCTTTTTCTCGATAATAAGTTAAGAAATAGGGTAAACGTAATAATTCGTTTCTAACGACTGTACAGCATAAAATATCGTCGGGTTTTACCTCTAATTGCTTTTGGTCAATTCGGTTTAATTGATACAATTTGAAAGTAGCATCTAGTCCATTTTTTTGAGTAAACGTATCAATCAAACTTTTTTGCAGTTCGACATCATTGGGATTGAATTCTATCCCTTGGGAATAGACAGCTAATGCTGCTTCTAATTGTCCTTTTTCTAATAATAATTCTCCTAATTTGAGAGACGCTTGGGTGTGATCTGGTTGCAGGTTTAAGACTTCTTTGTAACCTGCGATCGCTGTGTCTATTTTTCCCTTTAATTGCCATGCTTTAGCCAACTTAAAACGAACTTCCGCTACTGGGTTTTCTGCTTTTCTGTTCATTGTACTAATAAATTATGGGGTAAAGTCATACGAAATAGCATTTAAGAACAATTTAAAAAATCTTTATACTCAGTTTTTGATATTTTTTCTATAACTTCTTCATAGTTCTCAATAGAATCTGACAGATTTTCGGTAGCTATTTTAGCCAGACTTGTTTTCACGGGTACAGATTTGATTTCTAAATAGTTAAAGATTTTATCTAAGGTGTTTTGATGTTGATCAGCAATCAACAAATCTTGTTCATAAATAATTTTTAAATGAGGTACATTTTCTAAAAGTTTCTGCTCTTGATCATAATAATTCTGATTTGATTTTATGGTTTTAATTAGTTGCTCACAATTAATGTAACTTTTATGAATATGAATAGAATGTTCTTGACCTTTTTCAAGAAGCCATATATTTTTATTTAAAGCTATTAATTCTGAGAGAGCCTGTCTCAAAATATTTAACCGATTAATATAAACTATTTTCCAACCTTTTTGATATAAATTTGATATAAAATTAAGGTAATCAAAATCTTGGATAATGTGATTTATCTTAATATTACAACCATAATTTTTCTTCATTTTTTGGAAACTTATATTTATACTTCTACCATTCATATAAAGATAGGGAAAAGCAACTTTTTTAATAATTTTGTTGGAAGCATCCCAAAATATTTCTCCATCACAATAAACCTCTGGGTGTGAATTCAGCAAATTTCTCAGTAAATTACTCCCTGTTCTGATTTGGGCAAAAATGATAAATTTCTTTTCCTGTAAATTCGCGGGCTTATTCATTTTTTTACTCTCCTGTGTTAATAGTTTGGTAAACTTAAAATAGACTAATTTTTTGCCCGTCGTCTATCCAGTGAAGCTTTAATCAAACGAACATAATCTGTCCGGGATTGACGCTGACGGATTCCTAAATTAGTTTCGTGTAAACGGCGCCACATTAGCAAATCGGGTAACATTTTCGGTCGAATTTCTAAATCCGTTGCTAGGGAATACCAACTAATAAATTCTCCCATTTGTAAATGGGTTTCAAACTTTCCTACCTTTAAAAAAGATTCCCGTTTAATTAACATTGTTCCGGGGTGATATCCTGCCATTAATTCCGGGGGACAGTGAATTTTATTTGTAACGGTTTCATCTAATTCTGGACTGTGAAACTGTTGAATATGTCCGAAAACCATATCAATTTCTGGTTCTTCTTGAAAAACCTGCATTTGCTGGGTTAATTTATCTTGTACCCAAAAGTCATCGGCATCTAAAAAGGCGAAAAAACTACCTTGAGCTAGGTCAATTCCATGATTTCGTGCCGCGCCTGCACCGCTTTGAGATTGGGAATAATACCGTACAGAGGGAGAAAAATCTTTAGCAACTTCTACACTGTTATCGGTTGAGCCATCATCAATGACGATAATTTCAAGGGGTTTATAACTTTGATTAATTACGCTTTTAATAGCTTCTGCTAGATAGCGATCGCAGTTATAAACGGGGATAATTACACTAATTAAAGCAGAGTTTTCCATCTTGATTCCTGTCTTATTCCTGTTGAGAGAGAAATTCAAAAATTACCTGGGGAATTTGCTCAATATCCGTACCCACCTCCAAATAATAACAGTTTAACTGATTGACAACATTCTTCATAATTTGACAGGCTTCTTTCCCCGCACCCGACAGTTGCAGTAGGGTACTGGGAACTAATGCTGATAGTCCTGTCGCTACAGAAGTAGGCGTTAAAGTAGTATTAGGTTTTCCGGTAATTCGGGGGATGAAAAGAGCGCGGAGAGGAAAAGTTTTGATGATTTTTTCGGGAAAATAATCGTTCAAAAAGTAAACGGCTTTTTCTGAATCTAAGCGAGCACGATTACTAATTGCTTGGGAAAGAAAGGGCAATCTTTCTAAATCATCTGCATTTTTTTTGCCTGTACTATAAATACTAAAAACCGTTGGTGTCGGTTCAGCAGTAATTAAACTATAGTCATCACTAGCATAGAAAAGTGGAGAATTCAGACAAGCTAAAGCGGTTGTCGATTTTCCCGATCCGCCTTTACCTACTATTAAAACACCACCATTTGGTAATCCGACTGCTCCTCCATGAACTAATTGAATTTGGCGCTGACTCATCCAAATATGAAAAATAGTTCGTAGACAAGCGCCTGTTTTCCAATAGGGAATTTGTTTTGTACTATCGACCCAATAAATAGCTAAATTGCGATCGCGGTCTAAAATACTTAAGGTATATGCACCCCATTGAAAACTGGTATAAATCCGATCGCTAATTAACTCTTGTAATTCCCCCCGTTTTAAAATATGATAATTCGGATTCGGTGGAGGCGGCGCTGCTGTATTTGTTGAGTAACTATCCCAAATACAAATTGTGAGTGCGGGATCAGAAACGGGGTCTATTGCTAAGTGTGCGATCGCTTTAATTACATAGGGAATTAACGCTTCTCCTGCAAACCTTAACCGAATTTTAAACCCCGCTATACAGTAAAAACACTCAATACAACCCCCAGCAGAAACCTCGGCTTTTTCATATAATTCATAAACGGAATTGAAAAAATCCAAGGGATCTTTCTGATTAGTTTGAGTGGAATAATCGGGATTTGTGATCATCTAATATTTGCTCCCAAGGGACAATTATAAAAAAGTTTGGGAGGCAAAAACCTCCCGTTTTTGAAATCATTAAGATTCAACTTTAGCACTCGGCCAACCGATTTGTTCATCAACTTCATGGATGGGATCTAAAGCCAATAATTCTTCCATATCCGTGTATTTCTGTAGGTTGGGAGGTTCAAAGTTCAACTTTTCTCCGTTAGGAATTTTTTGGCTTTGATTATTAGGAATCTCTTGGCTTTCTCCGGGATCTCCTATATTGACAACAATCAGTTCTTCCTGCTGTAATTGTTCGATAAAATTGTTAACCGCATTTTCAATAACGGTTTGATCACCCTGATAGTGCTGAAGGATTTCCGATACAATATCGCCTCTGGAAAGACCTCTGATTAAGCCTTCCCAAATATCTGCCCCGACTTTAACTAAACTAAAATAATCTCCCTTATTTAAGTTGACGACAACGACTTCACCATCAATACTTTCATGGACGACATGGGGAGTATTTGCGTTAAATTTTTCGTCTGGATTTATCATTTATTCTAAGGTTTTTTGGTGGATTAACTCAGCTATTTTTAACCTTCCTTAATCCTAATTTAACTTGGGATAGATGTCAAGTTAATTTCTAGTGAATTTGACACCTGATTTACAAAGAAATGTTAACTTTTTCGATTGAGCCCAGCTGTTACCACCCTGTTAACTATTTAAAGGATCGAAATCCACAGTTTCAGAAGTTAGGGGATGGCAACAGGGAAAATTTAAGCGATTTAAGCTACTTCTTTGCTCTGGTTAATACCGACTCTATTATTAACCGAATTGGTCGCAATAGATAATAAAGGAAAACGGGAAATTTTGCTAATGGAAGTACCAACCAATCAGTCGTCGTCGGTGTAATTGCCACCAGGAAAAAGTACCGCAACTTGTCTGGAATTCGTTCTCTCACCTTGAGATGAAAGCGCGTATTTGAACCATCTTTAAACGAACCATCGACTTTAGAAAAAAGCTGCTTGTATACTTGTTCAGCCAAGGATTCTACTTCTGGATCAGCCTGTATTTTTTTTAGGATATTCTCTGGTAGAGTTGTTCCTAAAAGATTATGGGCAAGTATTAGACCTAAAAATAGCATTCGTTGACCGCCTTTATCTGTCGCTTTCTCGATTAATTTTGCCCAATCTAATTGGGGATGAGAGCGAATATATTCAGCTAAATCGCAGATTCGAGCCAGTTGTGTCCAACACTCTTTTGTTCCGTGTCCTATAATTGCTAATACTGCATTTTCTGGTGATAAATTCGGTATTGTTTTTCCCGCAATCACCACTAAATCTAAGTTCTCCCATAACCCCGGATCATCAATAGGAAAAGAAAAATACTGTGGCATAATTCCCCAGTGAAGTTCTACCAATATTTTTGTTTGGGGGTGAAGAAATGGATAGGCAGCTTCGCGGACAAATTGATAGATTTGATCCGATCGCAAAAACACTTTTTCCTGTTCTGGTGTTAACTCAACACGCTCAATTTTCATTCCATATCCCTCAGATAAAAACAGCGCCTTTGACCGTTCAATATCTTGAGTATGAATTAGAATATCTAAATCGCCGAACTGTCGCAGTAGCAAATTACCATAGGCAGAAGCAGCTAAAACAGGCCCTTTAAAAGGAAGAAGTGGGATTCCTTGTGTTTCAAACAAATTCAGTATTCTAACCAGTTCACCACTCAATAATAGGCTTTTCCGAGTATTAAACTGAAACTCTATTCTTAACTTTGTCAAAATCGGTTTGGGAACAGATTCTGGACAAATCGCGTTCAAATTTGAGTACAAAAGTGGCATCACCTTATGCTGATTTGCCATCTGGATCAACTCTACCCAATCTATATTTTCTTGTAGTAGGGTTTTCAGTCGCTCTCTGCTTTCGCTGTTTACCTGAGTGTTAGCACAAATTAGCAATATTTCTAATTCAGGCTGAATTCCCGTCAAAGAAGACCAACTTGGTGATTTTAATAACATTTGACTCCCCTTGTCTGGCTATAACTTGATCAGTAACTTCAGGTTATTGGTTAACGCAAGTTACGAGTAATAACTATGCAGATGTTCATATGACCCCTATTTAAGCGATGAAAACAAACGGTTATGGCTGCATTTTGTGATGAAATTCCAACAATTTTCCGGGCCATTAACTGCAAAAGGAGTGGAAGATACCCTATTTTATGTTTATAACCGTTTTGTTTCTTTAAATGAAGTCGGTGGCGCACCAAATCACTTTGGAATTACTCCCGATACCCTGCATCAATTTAATAAAAAACGGGCAAAAAGTTGGCCTCACACCCTGAATACCACCTCAACCCATGATACCAGTTGTGTATTCTAAGTGCTGTTTTTGTTCTAAAAATTTACGAACTTCTAACTCGGGATGGATACCTTCTTCTATTCGACGGAATAGTTTAAATAAGATAAGATAGCTGTGATCACTTCTGGGTTATCATAATTCAAATCGGGTTGATGGGAATAAAATCTATGCCAATAATAGGATTTTGCTACACTATCCCAAGCCCAATTTGAGGTTTCAAAATCTTGGAAAATAATTCTAACTTCAGGATATTGATCTGGGTTATCACTCCAGACATAAAAATCTCGTTCTTTACTGCCTTTTGGTGCTATTCTTGCCCGTTGAAACCAAGGATGTTGATCGGAAGTATGATTAATTACTAATTCTACTATTACTCGAATTCCACGATCATGGGCAGCATCTAAAATTGAGATCAATATAAAATAAATTAGAAGCCATATCTACTGTTGCATCACTTTTTAGAAATGGTATAACTATACTGTTGTTTATTTTAAAACAAATGATCATGGAAGTCATCATTCTTTAGACATAACTTAACAATCATTGATCTGATTACTGATAACTGAAAAAGTTGTCCCTAAA
>JFJP01059090.1_pt1 | contig 12207 bp, 9 predicted proteins | sample 431651 | NCBI WGS metagenome assembly JFJP01 (sample SAMN02602958, study PRJNA72255) | Microbial mat metagenome, whole genome shotgun sequencing project. | biome: fresh water; feature: sink hole; material: water; isolation source: purple microbial (photo- and chemosynthetic) mats found in... | reverse complement strand
AGGACCTTGTTGTCGCGGGCCAGCGGGCGCTCGCCCTGAGTGACGACGATCTCGACGCCGGGCTGATTGTCGCTGGCGGTGGAGAAGGTCTGGGTCTTCTTGGAGGGAATGGTGGTGTTGCGTGAGATCATCGCAGTGGCGACGCCACCCATGGTCTCGATGGCGAGCGTGAGCGGGGTCACGTCGAGGAGCAGCACGTCACGGACTTCGCCCTTGAGCACGCCGCCCTGAATGGCGGCGCCAATGGCGACGACCTCATCGGGATTGACGCCCTGGTGGGGGGCCTTGCCGGCGAGCTGGCGGGCGATTTCGACGACCTTGGGCATGCGGGTCATGCCGCCGACGAGAACGAGCTCATCGATCTCAGTGGCGCCGAGGCCGGCGTCCTTCATGCAGTTCTTGAAGGGCTGGAGGCAGCGCTCGAAGAGGCTGTCGCAGATCTGCTCCATCTTGGCGCGGGTGAGGCTGAGCGTGAGGTGCTTCGGGCCCGAGGCGTCGGCGGTGATGAAGGGGAGATTGATGTCGTAGGTCTGGGCGGAGGAGAGGGCGATCTTTGCCTTCTCGGACTCCTCCTTCAGACGCTGGAGGGCCATCGGGTCCTTGCGCAGGTCGATGCCGTGCTCGGACTTGAAGCCGTCGACCAGCCAAGTGATGATGGTGTCGTCCCAATTGTCGCCACCGAGGTGGGTGTCGCCATTGGTGGCCTTGACCTCGAAGACGCCGTCGCCGATTTCGAGGACGGAGACGTCGAAGGTGCCGCCACCGAGATCGAAGACGGCGATTTCCTCGTCCTTCTTCTTGTCGAGACCGTAGGCGAGGGAGGCGGCAGTGGGCTCGTTGATGATGCGCAGCACCTCAAGACCGGCGATGCGGCCGGCATCCTTGGTGGCCTGACGCTGGGAGTCGTTGAAATAGGCGGGGACCGTGATGACGGCCTGGGTGATCTTTTCGCTCAGGTAGGCTTCGGCGTCGGCCTTGAGTTTGCCAAGGACCAGGGCGGCGATCTGTTGGGGAGCGAACTGCTCGGTCTTGTCGCCAGCCTGCACCTCGATGTAGGCGTCGCTGTTTTTCCCTTCGACGACCTTGAAGGGGAAGTTCTTGGCCTCCTGCTGGACCTCGGAGATCTTGCGACCGATGAGGCGCTTGGCGGAGAAGACCGTGTTGCGTGGGTTGGTGATGGCCTGACGTTTGGCGGCCTGGCCTACGAGGCGTTCGCCCGTCTTGGTGAAAGCGACGACTGAAGGAGTGGTGCGAGCGCCCTCCGCGTTGGGGATAACCACGGGTTCGCCACCTTCCATGATGGCCATGCAGGAATTCGTGGTGCCGAGATCAATGCCTAGAATGTGGCTCATAAGGGGGCTTTACGAAGCAGGGCTTGTGCCCTCCTATGATTTACTTGTTAACTGTTTAATTAACAAATAATTATAAAAATACCCTATCTGTCAGACATCGTCTTTGATTGTGTATTGTGGGACACTTTGGCGCGTCAGTATGTCGCACAGATGCCTTAATGGCGCAAAGCTGGCACACATAGGGATCCAGTGCCCGCAGCTGCCTCCGGAAGGGAATGTCTGCCGCTTACTTGTTATCGAGAAGACCGCTCAACTCCTTGCGCAGGAGTTCGGTCTGGCTGGTGAGTTCCTTGGCGGCGGAGGCGGTCTCTGCTGAACTGGAAGTGTTGTTCTGCGTGACCTTATCGATCTGGTGGATGGCGGTGTTGATCTGTTTGATGCCGCTGGCCTGTTCTGCGGAGGCGGTGGAGATGTTGGCGATGAGTTCATCGACCTTGCGTGTGTCCTGGATGACCTGGCGCAGGGTGGCAGCGATGCGCTCGGAGATGGAGACGCCGTGGTGGCTTTTGGCGAGGGCTTCTTCGATGAGAGTGGCGGTCTCGCGGGAGGCCTGGGCGGAGCGTTGGGCGAGGGCGCGGACCTCTTCGGCTACCACGGCAAAACCGGCACCGGCCTCGCCTGCGCGGGCGGCTTCGACGGCTGCGTTCAGGGCCAGGATATTGGTCTGGAAGGCGATTTCGTCGATGGATTTGACGATCTTGGCAATGTTGGAGGAGGAGGTCTCGATCTCCTTCATGGCACCCTGCATGGCATCGAGCTCAGTGGCTCCGGTATCGGTGGCCTTGCGATTTTGGGAGGAGAGCTCGCGCGCCTGCGCGGAGCTGTCGGCGTTTTGGGAGATGGTGGAGGCGATTTGCTCGAGGGAGGCGCTGGTCTCCTCGAGGGAGGCAGCCTGGGAACTGGAGGCGTCGGCGAGGCTTTGGCTGGAGAGCGCGAGTTGATCGGCCGTCCTGGAGAGATTGCCGGTGTTTTCAAGCATGCGTGTGGCTATCGAGGCGATGTGCTTGTTTACATTGATGGTGGTATAGACCCCGAAGAGGATTCCCAGCAGCACGCCAACCACGGTCCCTCCACCCAGAATCCAGCCTTTGATGCGGCTTCCCTCGTTGAGATGCCGCGTGGACTCCTCCAGCGAGCGGTTCGCCTGGGCGAGGATTTCGCCATTGAGTGCGTCGAAGTCGTGGTTGAGTTGGTCGTCCAAGTTCAGGACCAGATTGCCGACCTTTGTGGCGAAGTCTGGTTCTTTCGGGGAACTGGCTGCGAGCGCCTCACGATATTTTTTACCTATGCCTGCATGCGTGGATAGTAGCTTGTCGAGTTTGTCGGTGCTTACTTGAGCATCTGCAAAGTGGGGTTTGAGCTGGTTGATGTTTTTGACGACATCAGACTCCGCCGCAGTAAAGCCTGCCAGGTGTTTTTCGCTCCGTGCCTGATCCTGAGCGTGGAGGAGGAGGTTTTCCCATTCCTGGCCCTGGATTTTGAAGGCTACCTGTGCGGCGCGTGCGAGGTCGGAGGCATCGAGTTTCTCATGTTGAAGTTCGATTGCGCGGAGGCCCTCCTGTACGGCGAGGTAGTGGAAGCCTAGTCCGAGGGCTCCGCCTACGAGAGGCACGAGAGCGACGAAGCCGAAGGCGATGATGAGGCGCTGGCGAAGATTCATGCGTGAGGTTGTGTATCGGCTTTCCGTGGAGGTGATTAAGGGGAAATCGTTTCGATTCCCTGCTATGACCTACTGTAATCTTATGTATCGCACGAAGTAGGATATAAGATTTTCAAGGATGCACCTCAAGTGAGTTCTGGCCTTACCGATGAAGCATTGGTGAGGGCTTAACTCTGATGGGCCTGAAGGTTCCTTCTGCGTTCAGGCCAACAAACATTGATTTATGAGCAGTGTACCGGAGCTTGTGGCAAAGAAGAAACGTGTCCTGATAGTGGACGACAGCTCAACTGTCCGCGTTGTCTTGCGTCGTTGGCTGCATGCATCGGGCTTTGAGACGGTTGAGTGTTCCAGCGGGGAGCAGGCTCTTCGGGTGCTTTCGGGCAGCACCTTTGACATGATCACGATGGATGTCGACATGCCGGGGATGAATGGGTTCGAGGCGTGCGAACAACTGCGCGCAGAAGAGGCGGTGAAGAAAAAGACGCCCATTCCAGTTATCTTCGTCACGAGTCACGATACCTTTGCGGATCGCAAGCGCGGTTACGACTGCGGGGCCGCTGATTTTCTACCGAAACCGCCGCAGGAGTCCGATTTTCTGGCCCGGGTAAACCGCCTGCTCAAACCGCAGGACCGTTTTGCGGGTCTTCGGGCACTGGTGGCGGAGGACAGTTATGTGACGCGCCAGATCATCTGCCAGAGCCTGCGCGAACTGGGGCTTGAGGTGGTGGAGGCGGAAAACGGGGAGGTCGCGTACAAGATTCTGCAGAGCCGGACGCATGGTATCGATATTGTGGTGACGGACTACGACATGCCTGTCATGGACGGCAAGCAGTTGTGCGTGAATATCCGGACCACGCTGGGCCTGCGCTGGATGCCCGTGATCTTTTTGACCGGGCTTGGGGAGATGTCCTATGTGATCGATATCTTTGCCTGCGGAGCCTCGGACTACATCACAAAACCCTTCACGAAGGAGGAGGTGCTGGCGCGCATCTCGGTGCACCTGGAAATCCTGAAGCTGGACATGGAGCGCTCGCGCAGCATCAAGCAGCTTGAGCAACTCAATCGTCTGAAGGACAAGGTGCTCGCGGTGGCCAGCCACGACCTGCGCTCACCGCTCAACGGCATCATCGGCTACACGCATCTCATGCTCATGGATGATGAGTTGAGCGCTGAATACCGCGACTACGTCAGCGGGATACAGGAGTCGGGGAACTGGCTGTTGAGCATCGTGGATGATCTATTGGACCTGGCGCATACCGAGAACAAGGAGCGGGAGGTGGTGCTCAGTCCGACGGATCTTGTCGATGTGGTAAAAAGCTCTCTGAGAGTGATGAGCCGGATGGCTGCGGAGAAACAGATCAACCTGCAGCTGGAGGGGGTGGATGCGGATCAGGGGACTGTGACGATTATGGCGGAGCGTCGAAGTCTCCAACGCATGCTCAACAATCTGCTTTCCAATGCGATCAAGTTCACAAAGAACAGCGGCAAGGTGTCGGTCCGCCTGGGCTGCTCCAGCCAGCATATCCTGCTCAGTGTGGAGGACAACGGCATAGGTATCCCGAAGGATAAACTTGCCAAGTTATTCGACCGATTCACACCCAGCTCGCGTCCTGGGACCATGGGGGAAAAGAGCACGGGGCTGGGCATGTCCATCGTGAAGGAGCTCGCCGAGCAGCATGGCGGAAGCGTCGAGGTGACAAGCGCCGAGGGGGTAGGCTCGGTGTTTACCGTGCGCTTCCCCCTGGTGACGGAGCACACAGCGTAGGGAGACTCCCGCGATCTGAGGCTTGTCAGGGCGCAGGAGGCAGGCGGTTTGCGAAGGGGGCCTTTACACTGGCCTTCATGTAGGCCTCGGAGGCGGTGATGGTGCCGGCATCGAGGAGCCGCATCAGGCTTGTATCCATCGTCACCATACCCTCCGCGCCGCTGCTCTCGATGAGGGACTTGATATCGGAGATTCTGCCGGAGCGTATCGTGTTGGGCAGGGCGTCGTGGTGCAGCAGTATCTCGTGGGCTGCGCAGCGACCGCCCTCCGCGCGCCTGCAGAGCAGCTGGGCGACCACTCCGCGCAGGCAGCTGGCGAGCATCACCCGGACCTGATTCTGCTCCTCGGAAGGGAAGGCGTTGATGATGCGGTCGACGGTCTTGGCGGCGTTGTTGGTGTGGAGCGTGCCGAAGACGAGCATGCCCATGCTGGCGCAGCTCAGGGCGAGCTTCATGGTGTCGAGCTCGCGCATTTCTCCCACCAGGACGATGTCGGGGTCGTGGCGCATGGCACCCTTGAGCGCATCGGCGAAGGAGCTGGTGTGCTCGCCGACCTCGCGATGGATCAGGATGGACCTGTTGTTCTGATGAACGAATTCAACGGGGTCCTCGATGGTGATGATGGTGCAGGCCTTTGTCCGGTTGATGTAGTCGATCATCGCCGCCAGGGTGGTGGACTTGCCGTTGCCGGTGGGGCCGGTGACGACCACCAGGCCCTGTTCGAGTTCGCAGAGGGATTTGACGGCCTCGGGCAGGCCGAGTTTCTCGAAGGGGATGATTTTCGCGGGGATCTGACGCATGACCGCAGCCATGCCCCAGTGGTTGTAGAGGAAGTTGCAGCGGAAGCGTGCGTAGTCGCCGAGTTCATACGCGAAGTCGAGGTCCTTGCGGGCGAGGAAATCCTTCCAGCGCCATTCGGGGCAGATCTCGTGGAGGAGGGCTTCCATCCCGACCTGGTCGAGGGGAGTGTCGAGCAGGGGCGTGAGTGAACCCGAGATCCGGGCCTTGGGTGGGAGGCCCACGCTGAGGTGCAGATCGGACCCGCCGCGTTCGAGCATGGATTTGAGAAGGGTGTCGATGGCGGGCATGGTCAGGAGACCCTCAGGCGGAGGATGCGGTTGCTGATGTTGGCCGAGGCGGTGGCGGCGCTGATGCGGTTCTGCTCCCACAGGGAAAAGACGGAGGCGTCCATGAGGCACATGCCATCGCGCAGGCCCGTCTCCATGGTGTTGCGCAGGCCTGAGGATTTGTTTTCCCGGATGAGGTTTGACACGGCTGTGTTGTTCACGAGCAACTCGCAGGCAAGGACCAGCCCCCCGTCTTCGGAGGGCAGCAGGCGTTGGCAGAGGACGCCTCGGAGGCTCTCGGCGACGCTGGCGCGGATCTGGGGTTGCTGGCCGGGCGGGAAGACGTCGAGAAGGCGATTGAGGGTGGTGGCGGCGTCGCTGGTGTGCATGGTTCCGATCACCAGATGCCCGGTCTCGCTGGCGGTTATGGCCATGTCGATCGTCTCAAGATCGCGCAATTCGCCGATGACGATGATGTCGGGATCCTCGCGTAGCGCCCCCTTGAGAGCCGAGTAGAAGTCGCGCGTGTGTCGGCCGACTTCGCGCTGGGTGACATTGCAACCGTGGGCGGCCTGAACGACTTCGATGGGGTCCTCCACGGTGATGATGTGGTCGCTGCGGCTGCGGTTGAGGTAGTCGACCATGGCAGCCAGGGTGGTCGTCTTGCCTGCGCCGACAGGGCCGGTGACGAGAATGAGCCCGTTGTGAAAGGAGAGCATGCGCTCGAGCGCGGGCATGTGGTCGGCGAAGCCCAGCTCCGGAAGCGTGCGGATATGGGAGGGGACCATCCGGTAGGCCCCTGCGGCACCCTGGCGGTGCATCATCAGGTTGACGCGGAAGCGATCTCCTTCGCGCAGGGACAAGGCGTAGTCGTAGTCCTTCTTCTCCTTGAAGAGATGTACCTGGGTGTCGTCGAGCAGAAGGGTGTTGATGCGCAGGGCCTGTTCGGGGCTCAGGACAGCGTCGTCGAGAAATTGGAGACTCCGGTGTTTCTTGACGTAGGGGCGGGCACCTGAGGAGAGGTGCAGGTCGCTGACGCCGTCTGCACCGCACTGTCTGAGGAGTTCCCGGAACCGGGCGGTGAGTGTCTCTTGGGGAAGGGTGCAAATTGCGGCAAAGGGGAAGGGGTCGCAGGCTGAGGACCTGGCGGTGGAGGAAGGTGTTTGCTCACCCAGTGGAAGCGGTGGCTCGATCCCTTGTTGTGCATTTGAAAGGGCTTTCCCGGCGAGGGTCTCGAGCAAGGCCAGATCCAGGACCAACTCCTGATCAATCAGGGCCTGTGCAAAGACCATCAAATCGGCGCCTTTGTCCGGAAGCGAGTCCACGAGGGCCAGGCTGTTGGACTCCGAGCAGAGCCCGCGCTCTGCGCAGAGTGCCACCAACCAGCGTACGGAGAGATGCATAAAGGGGAGTAATCGGCGTTTGCGCCGGGTGCTAAAGGAGTGAATTTCGGGACTGGCCAAGAGGTCGTTCTCCTGTAGGGATATCCACCCATGCATTCTCCTGTCCAGGGCATGCCTTTCCACGCATCCAGTCAGCACCAAGTCGTTCGCGGGACGATGGGTTTCATCTGTCTGCTGCTTGGTCTGTCGTGTTTCGTTTTTTGCGGCTGCAGTTCGGTGAAAAAAGCGGCAGTGGGGCAGTTGGCGGATGTCCTTGCGCAGGGTGGGGCGGTCTACGCCTCGGATGAGGATCCGGAACTCATCAAGCAGGCGGCACCTTTCAGCCTTAAACTGATGGAGAGCATTCTGGAGGAGCAACCCGGGCATGCTGGACTGCGGCAGGCGGCGGCGGCTGGTTTCACTCAGTACGCCTATGCGTTTGTACAACAAGAGGCGGACGAGGTGGAGGGTGGAGATTTTGCGGCAGCGGAGCGCCTTCGGGGTCGTGCCAGAAGACTTTTCCTGCGAGCTCACTCCCATGCGCTGCTGGGCCTGGAGTCGCGGCACAAGGGCTTTGGTGAGATGCTAGTGGCCGGGCGAGTCCCTGGGGAGGCGAGGCTCGGAAAGGAGGATGCAGGATTGCTTTACTGGGCAGCCGCCTCGCTGGGGGCGGCCCTTTCGCTGGGCAAGGATGATCCGGCGCTCATCGCGCGGCTTCCCCAGGTGGAGGAACTCATAGATGCGGCATTGAAAGCCGATGAGGCCTGGGGCGGCGGATCGATTCATTCCTTTCTTATCACCTTCGAGCTGGGGCGGCAGGGCGGCCAGGGTGATGCCTTCGAGCGGTCCCGCCAGCATTTCGAGCGTGCGGTGCAGCTGTCGGGGGCTCGTTCAGCTTCCCCCTACCTGGCTTATGCGGAAGCAGTCTGCATTCAGAAGCAGGATCTTGCTGGATTTCAGGAGATGCTGGACAAGGCACTTGCCCTCGATCCAGCGGCGGAACCCTCCTCGCGTCTGGAGACTCTGCTTATGCAGCAAAGGGCGCGCTGGCTGCTGGCCCGCAAATCCGATCTTTTCCTCAATGCGGTCAAGTGATTGGCTGCCGTCTCTTCATGCGTGTTCATCCTCTCCTCCGTAGTCTGCTCGCCTCGCTTTTCGCGATGCTGGCCTCGTCGGGGCTTCAGGCAGCCCCCTTGAAGATGGGGACCATCGTCCCCGTGGGCACTTCGTATCACAAGATCCTCATGGGTATGGGAGAGAGTTGGAAACGGGACTCGGGAGGCAGTGTTGAACTGAAGATTTTCGCCGGTGGGAAACTCGGGGGCGAGGCCGAGATGGTGGGCCTGATGATGCAGAACAACCTGCAGGCCGCAGTACTCACGGCGGTGGGTCTGTCTGAAATCGAATCGGCTGTGACGGCTGTGCAGAACATCCCCATGGCTTTTAGAGATCTGGACGAGATGGACAGCGTGCTGGAGCACCTGCGCCCGATGCTCGAGCAGCGACTGCTTGCAAAAGGCTTTGTGGTGCTTTTCTGGAGCGACGGTGGCTGGATACGTTTCTTTGCCAAGAAACCCGCCGCGCATCCCGACGAGATGAAGAAGCTCAAGCTCTTCGTGTGGTCGGGCAACATCACTCAGGCAGAGATCGCCAAACAGAATGGCTTCAATCCTGTCTCCATTGAGACTGCGGACATCGTGCCCGCCCTGCAGACCGGCCTGATCGAGGCGGTGCCGCTGCCCTCCTTCTATGCCCTTGCCGGACAGGTGGACAAGCTCGCGCCCTTCATGCTCGACCTGAACTACGCCCCGCTCGTGGGAGCTTGTATCGTGCGTAAGGATACCTGGGAAAAGATCGCTCCGGATCTCAGGGCGAAACTGCTGGCCGAGGCTGCCACTGCGGGTCTTGCGATGAAGACCGCCTCGCGCCGGGAGAGTGTGGAATCCGTCGTGGCCATGCAGAAGCGTGGGCTCAAGGTCCTTCACTTGACCAAGGAGCAAGTGGACGCCTGGCAGTCGGTGTGCGAGTCCCTTTACCCACCCATGCGGGGCAGGATGGTGCCTGTGGATGTTTTTGAGGAGACGCTTCGGCTGGTGGCTGAGTATCGCAGGGAACACGCGGCTGCTGCGCCATCGCCATGAGCCTGCCTGTGGTGCCCGCGGGCGACTCCGGGAGCGAGTCGCGGTCCAGTCTGCCCTGGCGCCTTGAGCAGTCGGTGGGCGTGGCGGCCTTGGCCTTCATGATGCTGCTGCCGGTGGGGGAGGTTTTTTTCCGCATCATCGGAAGCCAGGGAGTGCCTGCGGCTGTGCCCATGGTGCAGCATCTGGTCCTGGCGGTGGGAATGCTTGGCGGGGCCATGGCTGCCCGCGAAGGGCGCCTGCTTACCTTTGCCGGTGCCTCGCGCCTTCTGGAGGGAAAGGCCGCCGGGGTGGCCAGAGGCTTGGGAGGAATGCTTTCCTCGGCGGTCTCGGCAGCCTTGGCGCTGGCGAGTGTTAGCTTCGTGTGGAACAGTCGCAAACTGGGCAAGGAGCTCGCCTATGGGGTGCCGCTTTGGTGCGTCCAGTCGCTTCTGGTGCTGGGCTTCGCACTGATCGCGTTGAGGCTTGCGTGGAGGGCTTCGGATTCGGTCAAGGGACGCCTGCTCATTTTTCTTCTGGCGGGAGGATTACTCGCCCTGCTTGCGTTTGCCCCCGTGGATCCGGGGCTGTTGCGCTGGCCTCTGCTGGGGTTGTTGCTGGTGGCTCTTTTCAGCGGCATGCCTGTATTTGCGGTACTGGGCGGCCTGGCCATGGTCCTGCTCTGGAGCAGTGGCGAACCGATCTCTTCTGTGCCGCTGAAACACTACCAGTTGGCCATCAATCCCAATCTTCCGAGCATCCCGCTTTTCACCTTGGCCGGCTATTTTTTGGCGGAGGGTGGGGCGGCCGGGCGTCTGGTGCGTCTTTTTCTCGCGCTTTTCGGGGGCTTTCGGGGAGGTCCTGCGATTGCAACCGCGTTTGTCTGTGCCTTTTTCACCTCCTTCACGGGGGCTTCCGGAGCGACCATTCTGGCCCTTGGCGGCGTCCTGATGCCGGTGCTCCTGGCCGCCCGTTACGATGAGCGCGCCTCGCTGGGTCTGCTGACGGGTGCCGGTTCCCTGGGCATGCTCTTCCCTCCCTGTCTGCCGCCCATTCTCTATGCGATCGTGGCCAGTTCGAGCGGCCAGGTCAGTGTGAGCATGCAGGACATGTTCAAAGGGGGACTTATCCCTGGAATCATCCTTGTGGTGATGACGGCCTGGTGGGGCGTGAGGGCGGGACCCTCAAAGGGGTTTGCCGGACGCCAGCCTTTCGTGCTCAAGGAAGCATTGGCCGCTGTCTGGGCTGCCAAGGGGGAACTTCTCGTGCCCGTGGTGGCTCTCGTATCCTTGTTCGGCGGCTTTGCAACACCCGTGGAAGCCGCAGCCCTCACGGCCTTCTATACCTTTGTACTGAATGTTGTGATACACAGGGATCTCGATCTCAGGCGGGATACCCCGCGTGTCATCCGGGAGTGCGCCGTCCTCGTGGGAGGTGTCATTCTGATTTTAGGTGTGGCCCTCGGGTTCACGCATTACCTGGTCGATGCCGAGATACCCGACAAGGCGGTGGTCTGGGCGACCGGGGCGATTCATTCAAAGTGGTTGTTTCTGCTTGCACTCAATGTCGTGCTATTGGCCGTGGGCGGTGTGGTGGAGATTTATGCGGCGATCATGGTGATCGTCCCCCTGCTGGTGCCAGTGGGGGAGGCCTTCGGGCTGCACCCCATTCATCTGGGGATCATCTTTCTGGCGAATATGGAGCTGGGCTTTCTCGCTCCGCCTGTCGGGCTCAATCTGCTGCTCGCGTCCTATCGTTTCAACAAGCCCATGGCTGAGGTGACCCGCGCTTCGCTCCCCATGCTCGCAGTGATGTTTGTGGGTGTGCTTCTCATCACCTACATCCCGGAGCTGAGCACCTGGCTTCCGAGTGTGTGGCCTTGAGCGTGAGGGACGAGTCGGGAGAGTGAAACGGCTTCGGGCTTGAGGGGTTCGAATTGTTCAAGTGCCTTGAGGCCAGTCTCAGCCTGCCCGACGACTTCGAAATCGGGCTCAGTATGCAGGAGCGCGGAGAGGCCGCTGCGGACGATGAAGTGCTCGTCGGCTATCAGGATTCGGATCTTTTCGGGTCTGCTCATGGAGTGGCGTGGATAAGTCGCAGGGGGGCGGGAGTGGGAAGGCGCGCTCGCGTAGCGAGGTGCCCTGCGAGCAGGGCTTTGCCTCACCAGAAGCCAAGCACAGCGAAGTCCCTTTTCAGGCCCTGGGCGCCTGCTGCAAAAAATCGTCACCCTCCGAAAGAGGGGTAAATTCTTGCGCTTGGTTTTGATTTCGGAGGAGAACTGCTCCTCCTTCCCCTTATGTCCTCAGTCAGTTCACCCATGGTGCTCAGGGTGTTCCTCCTCCTCGTTTTGCTTCCGGCAGCCTGCCAGAGTGTGCTGGCCACGGGCGAACGTATCCAGGTATGGAGGACAAAGTCCGACCTTTCCGATGCCCTGAGCCGGAAGGAGGACCTGATCTTCGCGCCCGACGACGGCATCGGCGAGTGGAACAACACCTTCGACAACCTTGCCCATGAAATGGTCGCCATCCCCCGAAACTGGGCCAGGACCATCGTATTTTGGAATGCCGCGCTCGCTCAGAACAACGGGCCCTCGCTCATCGGCACCAACACGAATCAGGGAATGGTCACGGTGCGCTCCGATGTGAAGGACTCGGTGACTTACAACCCCCAGTATTACTACATGGGCCAGTTGAGCAAATTTGTCCGCCCGGGCGCACGCCGCGTGGACAGCCCGAATTGGACCGGGACGATCGAGTCGGTGGCCTTTGAGAACCCGGACCGGTCGCTTGTACTTCTCGTCTTTAACAAGCAGGTCAGCCAGACCACGGTGAGGCTCCTATGGAACGGGCAGAGCGCACAGGCGGT
>JFJP01012341.1_pt1 | contig 12207 bp, 7 predicted proteins | sample 431651 | NCBI WGS metagenome assembly JFJP01 (sample SAMN02602958, study PRJNA72255) | Microbial mat metagenome, whole genome shotgun sequencing project. | biome: fresh water; feature: sink hole; material: water; isolation source: purple microbial (photo- and chemosynthetic) mats found in... | reverse complement strand
TTGACCGTGACTCCTTCGCCGAGGAATTTCTGTTCGTTCATTTGTTTGACAGCCAGGTCAATTCCCTTTTGGATGGCTGTGCCGTACAAGGCGGTTGCTCCGCTCAGGTCATGCACCGCGCCAAGTGTGATCTCAGTGGGCAGGGCGCTTACGGCGGCAGGCGCTTCGGTGGCAGCAGGTGCATCAGCGGCGGCAGATGCTTCGGTGGCGGGCACAGCCGTCGGCGCGGCAGTGGTCGCCCCTCCGCAGGCGGTGATCAGGATGCTGGCAAGCATCAAGACAACAAATATTTTCAACGATGTTGGTTTCATTTTTTCTCCTCTTTACTTTTTTGAATGGAAGGGCATATTATACGTCATTCGTTTAGTAGTGACGCGCGTTTCATCGTAATCTACTTCGCTTTATTCTTCGTACTTTTCCAATTTTTTTGTAATCATCAACAAAAAAATGGATACAAAAATCAAGACTACTGACAAAGCCAATGCCACGCCGATGTTGCGTTCAAATCCAAGGTAAATTGCCATTGGCATGGTCTGCGTGACTCCTTCTAAATTTCCGGCAAATAAAATTGTCGCGCCAAATTCCCCCAAAGCCCGCGTCCAGGTTAAGATGGCTCCGCTGGCAAGTGCGCGCCCTGCAAGTGGAATCATAACCTCGGAAAATAGTTGCCAGTGGTTTGCTCCCTCCACGTGCGCAGACTCTTCAAGTTGTTTGTCTATTTGGGAAAAACCAAGCCGCGCTGATCTTATATACAACGGAGCGGCGACGAAAATTTGTGCAAGGATAACCGCCGCAGTGGAGAAAGGCAGGTTGATTCCCAAAAGACTTAATGTTGAACCAAATAATCCCCTGCGTCCAAATGCAACCAGTAACGCCAGCCCCGCCACAGAAGGCGGCAGGACAATCGGCAGGTCAAGGATCAATTCAAGCCATGATTTATATTTGATCTTCCAGCGGGCTAATATGTATGCCAGCGGTGTTCCGAGCGCCGCCGCGATGATCGTTGTTATCGAACTGGTAAACAGGCTTAATCTGAGCGCTTTGAAGGCTTGTTCTGAAAACGCATTGTTGAAAAAATCTGAATTGATTGAACGAAAAATCAGCGCGCCTAATGGAAGCGCGAAAACAGCAAGCAGGACTACGCTGGGGATGATGAGTATCCATTTTGAATATCCCTCATCCAGAAGTTGATGAATAAACCTTTGAACTTTGTTCATGTGATTTATAAAAATCGCGGGAGCATTCCCGCGATTTTTATTTTACTAACAATTTATTTAATGGGGGCGAATCCCCATTTTTGTAAAACCGCCTGTCCTTCTGCAGAAAGAACATATTCTGTAAATTTTGCGGCAAGATCAGCGTTTTTTGATTTCGCCAAGGGCGCGATGGGGTATTTTGCGATGACATTCAACTCAGTAGGAATCTCAATGGTCTTTAATTCAGGCGCGGCAATTGCGTCTGAGACATAAACAATGCCTGCGTCTGCTTCGCCGAGTTGGACTTTGGCAACCACCTGTTTGACATTATCTTCATTCGAGACGATGTTTGCCAAAACCTTTTCCTTGAAATTGTTTCCAAAGGAATTGTTCATTTGATCCAGCGCCTGCCGCGCATATTTGCCGACAGGGACTTCCTCTGCGGCAAACACCAACTTGATATCAGGCTTGGCAATTTCCTCCAGTTTTGTGAGTGTGGCGGGGTTATCCGCAGGCAGAATGACAACCAGTTTATTTGTCAGGAAAATTTGCGCTGCGTCTTTTGTGATGAAACCACTTGTTACAAGCGTGTCCATTTCTTTGCCACTAGCTGATGCGAATATATCAACAGGCGCGCCTTCTTCGATCTGTGTGCGTAACGACTGAGAACCTGCAAAATTGAATGTGATCGTGATTCCAGGGTTTGCAGCCTCAAATGCCGCGCCGATTTCTGTGAATGCGTCAGTCAATGAGGCGGCGGCGAAAACCGTCAGCGTTTGAGGTTCGGGCATGGCTGTTGGTGTAGTCGCTCTGCCGCAGGCAGTCAAAAAGACGGCCAGCAAGAGAATTAGGGTAAGCGGGCGTTTCATGAAATCTCCTGTGAAATTATGGAATGTTGGGATGTTTTATACTCACTCGGTGAGTATAACGCAGAATCTTTAATTTTGACAAGTGGGTAACTGTCATACAAAGAACATTCCAATATTTTTCCGCCTATTTATCCCGAAGTATTGATTTCGCCCCATATTTTACAAGCCGTTCAACTCTGTTTGAAGTATTTCTGGCAATCGTTCAGCCATTCCTGTACAATTTTCAATTGTTTTAGGCGCATTTCCAGGCTCATGCGATTGTAAATTTCTTCGCTGGATAATTCGGCGCATGTTTTCTCCAGCCGTTGGATGTGAGTATCCACCTCTGCCTGTTGTTGGTTGAATGCGTGAGGAAGTTTTTCAGGGAAATATAAATTTAGAAAATATAGGCGGGTGATAAATTCCATGCGGATGGCGCGCGTACTGCCGCCGCTGGGAGCGTTCAGCCAGCCCAAAAAATTTTCACGTCCTTGTGAGGTCATGTGCAGCAATTGGCGGGTGGGTAAATTTTTCTGGGGAATTTTCTCTGCCGAAATATCCCCTTGCGTTTCGAGACGTTTCAGAATTGCGTAGGCCTGACTTTGGCTAAGGTGCCAGACCTGTCCCAAATCAGTAATTACTTTGCGATGCAGGTCGTATCCATGCCAGTCTTTGTCATAGAGCAAACCGAGCAAGGCCATTTCAGGCGAAAGTGTTCCAATGTGGTGTGGTTTATGTTTTTCCATGATTTTCCAAACGAGTATGTTATTGTCCGCCGGCGGCTTTTGCTGTAGCCGCAGAGCGTGTGTGTACATCCAATTTTTCAAAGATGGCTTTCAAATGTCTTTTCACAGTGTTGGCGGTGATAAATAATTTTTCTGCAATTTCCTTGTTGGTTAGTCCTTGCGCCAATAGAACCAATACTTCACGTTCGCGGTCTGTGAGGGTGTTTAATTCATTCAGCGAGTGGTTTGTGAGTTTGGTCTCTTCGACCACACGCCGAAAGGCAGCGCGGTCGAAGGCTTGTTTTTCAATATACGCAGATATTGAATATTCGGAATAAACCCGTTGAATTTCCTCCGGCTCGGTTATACCGCTGACTACAATGGTGGTAATTCCTTCAGAGCGGGTGGTGTTAAGCAGTTGGTAGCCTTCCAAATTTTGGTCGCCTGAGTTTTTGTCCCAAGTGGTGACTGTGCCTTGCAAAGACAAGTCAATGACTGCCAATGTGAATTTTTCTCTGCGAAGATAGCCGAGCGCGTCGCCAAAGCCGGCGCAGGTGCGTACTTGAAAGCCTGCGTCGAGTAAAAGTTCTTCGAGGATGCTTCTCCATCCGGCGTCGTCTTCCACGACCAACGCTTTTTCATTGGGGAGTTTTTGCGGAGCAGGTTGCCCTTTCACAGCGGAGGTGGAGGCTGTCGCGCCAGAAGCAGGGGTCGGGGTGGTTAGGTTCGGCGGGCTGACAAGTATCCGATAGACAATGTCACGAAATTGGCTGCGGTGAAAACTTTCCTTGCGGAGGAAGGTGAAGGCGCCGTAATCTGTCAGCGCGGTGACGGCCAGTTCCACGGTTGCAAATCCAGTGAGGAGGATTGTGCGGCAGTTGGGGTCTAGGCGGCGGACAGCGTCCAGCACACGTAACCCGTCATAATTATTGTGATCGTTTGGCGAGAGTGAAAGATCAACCACCGCTAGGCGATGCGGCTGGGATTTGAGGCTGAGGGATGCCTCGTCTACGCTGCTGACAACATCAACTTCCAGCCCGCAGTCTGAAAGTATTTCACTTAATATCTGTTGCCAGGAATGATCATCTTCAACTACAAGCGCGCGAAGAGCCTGGGGTGTCATTATGATTTCTCCACGCGCGGCAGGCGTAATACAAAAGTTGCGCCATGTTGACCGTCGCTCTCAACCACTACAGAACCGCCGAGACGGGTCATCAGCGTTTTTACCCACCACAGGCCGAAACCCAATTTTCCTGGGTGTGCGCCTGCGCGTCCTGTGAAATTTAATTCAAAAATTTGATTATGCAGTTCTGGCGGAATGCCGGGTCCGTTGTCTGCGATGGATACTTCGACCCATTTGGGTCCGACAAGTCCGCGAATATTGATGGAGCCTTTTCCATTCATTGCAACGTTTGCGTTTTCTATCAGGTTTTTGAAAACAAGTGTGAGGCTTTGCCCGCCCGCGGTGACCATTGGTAAATTGTCGAGGTTTTCCACTTTAACGTGAGTTTCTGGCGATACTTGTATGGTTTGAATCGCTTCCAGTATACAGGAGGCAATGTGAACTTTTTCCATGCGGATGGGTCGCAGGTGTGAAAGGTTTTCCTGCACAATCTGCATGGCTTCCATTGCGCTGCGTTCAATTTCTTTCAGGCTTCTGTTGAGGTATTGATCTGTTTCAAGTATCTGGTGATATTTATCCTGAATGGCTTGAATTCGCACGGGTATGACGCCTACTTTGTTGTTCATATTGTGCAACAGGTTGGCAGAAATGTCGCCGACCGCGGCGAAGGTTTCGGCTGTCCAATGTTGTTCCTGAGATATGCGTAACGCATCCTGACGAGATTCGTTTTGGATGGCCAGCACAGCGTAATGCGCCAAACAGGTGAGCACTTTTTCGTCCCATTCAGATTCGGCGATGCGCCCTGTGCCGGAATATGAACTGAATACGCTGAATGCGCCCAGTACCCGCTCATCATCGCCGGTAAATAAAGGCACAATTAAGGCGCGTGTTCCGCCTTGCAAATCCTTTACTTCGCTGGATATCTTTTTTTTCTGCGAGATTGCGCGTCCAATCATTTCATCGGGCAATGATGTTTTTTCTGCATTATGAAGATCACCATTTGAAGCCGTTAATATTAATTCATCATTTGACAGAGTCCAAATTACACTGGATGAAGTGTTGAGCAGATCATTGGCTGTGGCTGTCAGGTGGTCTAAAACTTTCTGGCATGGTTCGATCAGAAGCAGGCGCGCAACTTCCTGCAAAGCATCCAATAATCTTACTTCCTGTATTGCCGTGACGGCGTAGGTTGCCAGCGATTGCAGCATGTGGCTGTCGTCTTCAGAGAATGATCCGGCTTGCGGGCTTTCCAGGTTGAGCACACCTTCAAGGCGTCCGCTGGAGTTGACGAGTGGAACAGTTAATTCGGCAAGCATTTTCAAACTTGAATCAAGCGGATAATAAATATGTGACCAGGGTTCCGCGCTCAAGTCTGAGATAAGGGCGGGTTGACCCGTGCGCGCCACATGCGCCATTACGCTGTTTCCATTCAAAGGCATTTTTTCGATCAGGGGTCCATCCATGGGATTTCCGCCGACGGCGCTAGTAATGAGGAACTCGCCGCTCTTATCCAACAGGCGAAAAATCCCATAATGGGCATTGGTCACTTCAAGAGCCAATTGCAGGATCGATTCAAGGGTTTCTTTCAAACGCAAACGCGAGGAGATGATCAACCCTGCCCGATGCAGGCGGTTTAATTCATCTTCTTTGCGCGCCAAATCGCGATGCACGCCTGCTAATCGCCGCGCGTGATAAATAGCCATGGCTGCCTGATTAACAAAGTTATCAAGCATCAATTGTTCAAGTTTTGTAAACTCGCGTTCTTCATATAAATAGATATATAAAATCCCCACTGCCTGTTCAGCGACGATCAATGGAAAACACCCGACAGCATTTACACCCAAAACCGCGTGATATGGATGCACATCCACATCGTGCTCTTCATAGGATAAAGTTCGCCGTCTGCGTTGAATGGTGCGCATCCCAATCCCGTTGGGGCGCGGGGCGTCATCCGAAAAAACCGGATCTGTGGACAGGGCGCGTCCCTCCGCTTGGGCAGATACCCGTGACCCCGCCTCAAACGTACCCGTGGCTTGATCGTACGTATGGATGACTGCCGACGACCCGGGAACGACTCGAATGGCGCTCTCCACAATCAACTGCAAACTGACTCCGCTGTTGCTTGCATCGCCGGGACCAATGTGATTGATGGCATCGCTGATCTGGTTCAGGCTTGCAAGAACTTCAAGCAATTGAGTTTCGTTTATTTCGGGAGAGGATGGATGTGTTTTCATTGATCTTATTTTTTACAGATAAGTCAGGTAATTGTAATTCATGTGATAAAAAAGCCGACAGTTGGTTGCTGCCAATGGGTCTGCAACCAACTGTCGGTGTATGTGAAACGTGAAGCGATTTACAGCCTGTTAGCAATCGTAGTACAGGGTGAATTCGTACGGTGTCGGGCGCAGGCGGATGGGATCAAGTTCAACCTGTCGCTTGTAGCTGATGTAGGATTCGAGCAGGTCGGTTGTGAACACATCGCCTTTGAGCAGGAAGTCGTGATCGGCTTCGAGCGCATCAAGTACCGCGCCGAGTGAAGAAGGCACTTGCTTGATGAGTTTGGCTTCCTCGGCAGGGAGTTCGTAGAGGTCCTTGTCTGCCGGCTCGCCTGGGTCAATGCGGTTTAAGATACCATCAAGACCAGCCATCAAAATTGCAGAGAAGCACAGATATGGGTTGCTGGATGCGTCTGGCGCGCGGAATTCGACGCGTTTGGCTTTGACGCTCTTTGTGACCGGAATGCGGCAAATGGCTGAGCGATTGCGCTGTGAGTAAGCCAGATTGACTGGTGCTTCATAACCGGGCACAAGGCGGCGGAAAGAGTTGGTGGTGGGGGAGGTCAACGCGAGCAATGCGGGGGCATGTTTGAGGATACCGCCGATATAGTATTTCGCAGCCTGTGATAAACCAGCATAACCGGCGGCATCGTAAAAGACATTTGAGTCGCCTTTCCACAAGGAAGAGTGGACGTGCATACCAGAGCCGTTATCACCAAACAAAGGCTTGGGCATGAAGGTTACGGTTTTTCCGTTTCTACGGGCAACATTCTTGGCGATATATTTGTAGATTAAAAGTTGATCTGCCATGCGGGTCAGGGTGTTGAACTTAATACCCAATTCTGTTTGACCAGCGGTTGCAACCTCATGGTGATGAATTTCCATGGGGACGCCAGATTCTTCGAGCGCCATTAAGATCTGACCACGAACATCAGAAAGTGTATCGGTGGGAGGAACTGGGAAGTAGCCGCGCTTGGGTGAAATCTGTCCACCAAAGTTCTGGCGATCACCGCGCCCGCTGTTCCACCAGCCTTCTTCGCTGTCTATGTGATAGTAAGATTCGTTTGTGCTGCTTGAATAGCGCACGTTGTCAAAAATAAAGAACTCGGCTTCTGGTCCAATAAAAACGGTATCGGCAATGCCGGTCTGCTTAAGATAAGCTTCTGCTTTGTGGGCAATATAACGCGGATCGCGTTCGTAAGGTTGAAGGGTTATTGGGTCATGCACATCACAGGTTATGACCAATGTGGGGATGTTCGCAACTGGGTCAATGAATGCTGTATCGGCATCGGGGATCAGGAGCATGTCCGATTCGTGAATTTCCTGAAAACCGCGAATGGATGATCCATCGAAAGGCATCCCTTCTTTAAAAAGATCATCATCAAGGCGGTGGACAGGGATCGTTAAATGCTGCCATGTACCGGGCATGTCAATAAAGCGCAGATCCACCATCTTCACTTCTTTTCCCATTTTGAGAACTTCAGCAACAGTTTTTGCCATTTTCTTATCTCCTTGTTCTTGGTAGTTAATTACTTCGTAAATTTTATGGGGTTATTGTAGTTGTGCAGGGGGTACCCGTCTATTACCCAAATGGAGCATATTCTTACCCTTTATTTAATTTCCTTGAAAACCCTGATGTTGCACGACTCCAACCTTTTGGAAGTGGCTAATCGTGTGGGCTTTCAAAAAGATTTCACCACAGAGATCGCAGAGAAAAAAACTTTGAAAAAACTCAGTGGACTCCGTGCCCTCTGTGGTGGACGATCTCTCTATATCAACTGGATTAATCGCATATATGCGACGGTATAATTGGTAACCATGAACAATAATTTCCCCGACCTCGCGAAAAAATTTGGGATTTCATTTGAAGTTGTCAAACCACATCTTGACATAGCCCTTGCGTCTGCCGCCGACCCGCAGCGTTCTCTGATCTACCTGGAACGACTTCTTGAAAGCGCGGATGAGTCAATATTGCCTGCGCTTGTGAAAAACCCGCGTGTCATCGAAAGTCTGGTTACCATTTTTTCCGGCAGTCAATTCCTAACCGAGATCATTTTACGCAATCCAGGCAACGTCCACATGCTTAACAACCGCAAATCATTGACCCAGCGTAAAAGCACAGCGACGATCCACATGGAATCATCGAAAATAATCAACGAGATGGATGCAGATCAAAAACTTGACGCGCTGCGCCGTTACCAACGCGGCGAAATTCTGCGGATTGGCGCCAGCGATCTACTAGCCCTGTATGATTTGAGCACCGTCACGCGGCAACTTTCCAAACTAGCCAGCGGACTCGTCCGCACCTGTCTTGATCTTGCCAGCCAGCAAAGCGGCGCCAGCGCAAATGATTTTGTCGTCATTGCCATGGGCAAGCACGGAGCAGAGGAACTCAATTACAGTTCTGATATTGACCTGTTGTTTGTCGCCACAAACAACCCCATGGAAAAACTAAAACTTGCCGAACGGCTGATTGACAACATCGGCGGAGTCACGCCTGAAGGCTTTCTCTACCGCGTGGATATGCGTCTCCGTCCGTGGGGCAGGGATGGATTTCTCGTCACCACGCCTGATGGGTATCTTCAATACATTCAGCAACACGCCCGCCTGTGGGAAAAGCAAGCGCTCCTCAAAGCCCGTCCCATTGCCGGCGACCTGTCTCTTGGCGAAAAATTACTCGCATCGGTTGAACCTTATATTTTTAACAACGCGCCTGAAGAGGTACGCGCCAGCGTCTTCTCAATGAAGCAGCGCACAGAACAGGCGCTGCAACAAAAGGGACGCGATTGGGGCGAAGTGAAATTGGGCGAAGGCTCGATCCGCGATGTTGAATTTGTCGTTCAATATCTTCAACTTACGTATGGCAATCAATATCCCGACCTGCGCAAACGTGCCACGCTTCAAGTGCTTCCGCGTCTTGCCCGCCATCACCTGCTTACTGATGAAGAAACGCGCATCCTTACCGATGGCTATACTTTAATGCGAACCATCGAACACTACATTCAAGTGATGCACTATCAACAAACCTACACCATGCCTTCCGATCCTGAGTCGCTTGGGCTTCTTGCAGGACGCCTGGGTTTCACAGACACCGACGCATTGATCCATCGTTATGACGAACATCGCAAAGCCATCCGCGCCATTTATCTGCGGCGGGTTGGCAACGAACCTGTCAATGAACCTCAGCCTCAGGTCGTCCAGCATGTTGCCCGCCTCGGCGCTGATTATGTGGATTCGTTTTCAGATGATGAAATTCAATATCACGCCGATCTTGCGCGCGGAGTCAACGAACAGATGCCCGCTATTGTTGCGTCGCAGCCTATCGGCAACAACACATGGCGTGTCACCGTGGTTGGTTACGATTACCCGGGCGAACTTTCCATTATCTGCGGACTCTTCTTCGTTTTTGGATTTGACATCCTGAATGGAAATGCCTTCACTTACGAACCTTTGGTTGATTCTCCAACTGCGTCCCGCCCTCAGATATTCAACCGCTTCGACCCCACCCGACGACTGCCCCCGCGCCGAAAAACATCTTCCACATCCGAGCCTGATACCCGCCGCAAAATTGTGGATGTCTTCACTGTAAAAGCAATGCTGCCCACCCCGTCTGATGATGCAATTTGGGAATCGTACACAAAAGACCTGCATCATCTCTTGCTTATGATGCGTACCGGTCAACGACGTGAAGCGCGCGGCGAGTTGGCTGTTCGTGTGGGGCAGGCGTACCAAAACATCTCCAGCAAATTATCGATCCTCCCGTTGATCAACATTGAAATAGATAATGATGTAGATGAACGACACACCATCCTGCGAATTGACACGCCAGATACGTTTGGCTTTTTATATGAATTTACCAACGCCCTCGCGCTAACCCGCACCTATATCGCGCGAACCATCGTCCAATCCATTGGCACACGCGCGCAGGATATTCTGCACGTTACAGATGAAAATGGCAACAAGATCACATCGCCTGAAAAACAGCGTGAACTGCGCTCTGCCATCGTGTTGATAAAACACTTCACGCACCTTCTCCCACATTCGCCAAACCCATCCACTGCGCTGCTTCATTTTCGTGAATTTCTTGTGCAACTATTTCAACGTCCCAACTGGCCCGATGAAATTGCCTCCATTGAAAAACCTGATGTGCTCAATGGGTTGGCGCGCTTGCTGGGTGTGAGCAACTTTCTATGGGAAGACCTGCTGCGGATGCAGTACGCAAACCTCTTTCCAGTTGTGAAAGATATGGACGCGCTCTCCACAGCCAAGCCGAAGCCGCAGCTCGAAAGCGAACTTGTCCATGCGCTCGAAGTCAACGTGGTTGGCGATATACAGTATCCTGATTGGCGCGTAACATTAAATGCCTTCAAAGATCGCGAACTCTTCCGCATTGACATGCGACATATTCTTGGGCTGACAAAGGAGTTTGAAGACTTTGCCGCTGAATTGACCGACCTTGCCGAAACGGTTTTATGCGCCACGCTTACCAGTTGCGAATCGGAACTGCGCGCCATTTACGGCAACCCTCTTTTGGAAAATGGTCAGCCTTGCGGGTTGTCTCTTCTCGCTCTGGGAAAATGTGGCGGGCGTGAATTGGGATTTGCCTCGGATATTGAATTGATGTTTGTTTATGCCGGAAATGGGCAGACAAATGGCGCAAAGGTGGTGACAACCGCCGAATACTTTGAGCAAGTTGTCCGCGCTGTTGTCAGCGCCGTGCAATCACGCCAGGAGGGGACTTTTCAAATAGACCTTCAATTGCGTCCACATGGCAAGGCGGGCAGCATGGCTGTTTCTGTGGACTCGTTCCGCCGTTATTACGCGCCGGACGGGCCGGCTTGGGCGTATGAACGGCAGGCGTTGGTCAAACTTCGACCAATCATGGGTGATGCCGAACTCAGCCAGGAGTTATGCCAGTTGCGTGATGTTTATGCTTATGAGAGCGGCGCCTTTGATGTGACCGCCATGCGCGCCATGCGCGAGCGGCAGGTTCGCCATCTGGTAACTGGCGGCACGTTCAATGCTAAATTCAGTCCGGGTGGGTTGGTGGATATTGAATATCTTATTCAAGGATTGCAGATTAATCACGGCGCTCAAAACCCTGCCCTGCGCCTGACTAATTTGCGTGACGCCATGTCTGCTCTGCACGATGCCGGCATTCTTTCGGATGATGACTATACCCGACTGCGAAAAGCGCATACATTCCTGCGCTGGCTGATTGACTCCTTGCGGGTTGTGCGCGGCAACGCCAAAGACGTGACCATTCCTCTCTTTGGTACTGAAGAGTTTATTTTCCTCGCCCGCCGACTACGCTACGAATTGGATGTGGAACACCTGCGCGATGATCTGACCCGTTATGTTGCCGATGTGCAGACGATCAATACCCACTTGTTGAGCAGGGAAAACTGATATAAAAAACACGGTGGTTGGAAAATTTTCCAACCACCGTGTTTTTTCCCGTATAGGGACTAACCAAGGAGGGAACAAACTAACAGCCTGAAGAAGGAGACTGTATTGATAAGCGAATTATAGGCGGGAGCAAAAAACAAGTCCATTCCCCAAATGGGTAGTGTTTCGTGAGCATTCAAATGAAACATACCCGAATACTTTGCTAATAATTCAACAAATATTTTTCAAGTTCCCAGTTGGTTACTTCAAGCCGATAATCTTCCCATTCAAGACGTTTGGCGCTGAGGAACACTTCATGAGTGTGGGCGCCAAGAGCATCACGCACAACCTCATCCTCTTCCATTGCTTTGAGCGCTTGATTTAGGGATGTAGGCAAAACACTCTGGGATGAGTTCGTAGGTTTATTAAGTAGATAGATGTTTTCTTCGGTAGCCTCTGGAGCAGGCAACTCGCGGCGAATCCCATCCAGACCGGCGGCCAGCATAACTGCAAAAGCGAGATATGGATTGCAGCTTGGGTCAGGGCAGCGTAATTCCAGCCGCGCAGAATCACTTCCCGAAGCGCGCGGCACGCGGATCAGCGCGGAGCGATTGATCCGCGCCCAACTGATGGAAACCGGCGCTTCGTAGC
>JFJP01001311.1_pt1 | contig 12208 bp, 15 predicted proteins | sample 431651 | NCBI WGS metagenome assembly JFJP01 (sample SAMN02602958, study PRJNA72255) | Microbial mat metagenome, whole genome shotgun sequencing project. | biome: fresh water; feature: sink hole; material: water; isolation source: purple microbial (photo- and chemosynthetic) mats found in... | reverse complement strand
AAAATCAATCAATCATGTTAAAACGTTTTTTTATTCTTTGTTCTGGTGTCGATACTGACATTGTGAACGGTTGTTCCAACGGCGAACAAAACAAATATGCTGGCATTGGAGCCACAGTTTTCTTCACTGCAATTATGGCTTTTATAGCCAGTAGTTATGCGCTTTTTACGGTTTTTGACAATGTCTATACCGCAGTTTTCTTTGGGTTAGTTTGGGGATTTTTAATCTTCAATCTCGATAGATTTATTGTTTCAACTATCAAAAAACGCGATAACTTTTTAGACGAATTTATACAAGCAACACCTCGAATTGCTTTGGCGATTATTATTGCCATTGTGATTTCAAAACCATTGGAAATCAAAATTTTTCAGAAAGAAATTGAAACCGTTTTGTTGAAAGAGAAAAACGAAATGGCAATGGCTAATAAAAAACAAGTGACTAATTATTTTCAAAGTGATGTCGATAAAAACAAAGCCGAAATCGATAGTTTAAAAAGTGATATTGCCAAAAAAGAAAAAGAAGTCAACGATTTATATGCAACTTACATCACCGAAGCCGAAGGAACTTCTGGAACCAAAAAGCTGGGAAAAGGTCCGGTTTATGCCGAAAAAAGATTGAAACACGATGCACAATTAAAACAATTGGATTCGTTAAAAGCTGTAAATGCTGTAAAAATTACTGAAAAGGAAAACAAAGCCAAAACGCTTCAAGCCGACCTTGACAAAAAAGTAACCGAATCACAACCAATAATTGATGGTTTTGACGGATTAATGGCGCGAATTAATGCTTTGAATAAATTACCTTGGTTGCCATCATTTTTTATAATGTTGTTATTTTTAGCCATTGAAACTTCACCTATTATTGCCAAATTACTTTCTCCAAGAGGCGAATACGATTTTAAACAAGAAGATGCCGAAATGAGTGTTAAAAATATGATTTCTCAAAACCGCTATCAAAGTGAATTACAACGAAAAACCGATGCCGATATTTATGATAAAGTCTATGCTGACATCAAAGAAGACAAGGAATTATACAATTATAAGAAAAAAGGGGCAACCGAATTATTAAAACTACAAGCCGATGGATTTGTTGAAAAGCAGAAGAAGTCAATGTAGATATATTTAACCACAAAGAGCGCAAAGAATGACTAATTAATCAAAGAAAATTAACTATGAAAGAATCATTTTATAAAAATTTATCATTGACATTTTTTCTTATAATTATTTGGACAATATATCTGTTTTTTGATTACTTAATAGAACCAAAAGGTTTGTTTTACGGTTTTGGTTTATTAACAAATTTTTTATACAGTTGTTTTTTTGCTCTAGCATTAGGAGCATTAATAATTATTTTATGGGGTTTTATTTTAAAATATAAAGTTAGAATCAACAAAATCAACTTTTTTTTACTGTTTTCAGGAGTATTTAACTTATTGATTTTTATATTGTTTATAATTTCAATAACACTTAAAATTTTAAACTACGACATATATGCTCTTTACCTTTTTGGTGGAAATCTAATTTTATCTTTGATTATAGGATTAATCATTAAAAAAGAATTAAAAATAGAAAACCCGATAGATTAACTTTATCGGGTTTTACTTTATTATAAAAACTTTGCTACTTAGTGTCTATGAGGCAATTACAAATAACTTAAAATTTCATTTTTCAATTTATCGTATTCTCCTTGCATAATCAATCCATTATCTAATAATTTTTTGTAATTCTGAAGTTTTTCAAATAATTGATCTTGCGTTAAACTTGCCAAACCACTTTCGGAATTTAATTTTTCATCCGGAAATTGTTTTTCATTTCTATAACCAGATTGTTCCACTGGAATAATTTCGGCAAAATTAGTAACTTCTTCTGTTGCAATTTCTTCTACTTCTTCAATCACTTCATCATATACTGGAGCAACTTCTTCGACTACTGAACTTGAAGTTGGCGCCGAAACTGGATTTTTTAATAAATCCAATTGTTCTTTGGCGTAAGTATATAATTTTCGAGCTTGATTTTTGGGTAAATAATCAACGGTATGTGTTAAATCTGATTTAGTATTAAAAGTAAAATCGGCACCTAAAATACCTTCTTTTACAAAACTACCCGCAATATCATCCCAATCATAATCTACAAATTCCATAGATAAACCAAGATTTTTGGGTTTACAAAGAATTATTCGCTTGTTAGTAACCACAATACTGTCGGGCAAAATGGTAACTGCTGGTTTTTTTTGCACAGCAATATATCCAATTTCTTCGTTAGACATTAATAAATTATGAAGCTTTGAAGTGATTTTCTCAATCGCTTTTGGGTCTTGGTCTTCGTTTAGTATTTTCTTTAAATTATCAATCATATTGAATGTTTAAAAGTTTATAAGTTTAAAAGATTTAGCAAAAGTAATACCTAATTTTTACTTCTCGATACAATTTCGAAAAAAATCGAAATCACTCGAAGTGCAGTTACAGAATTTCGAAAAAAATCGAAATCACTCGAAGTGACGTTACAGAATTTCGTTCTGAATTTTTTTAGTCAAACTTTTAAAAACCAAATCGTAAGAATGATTTATTTGTTCGTACATCATTTTATCAGTAACATCACTATTAAAATCGATGGTATTCCAATGAATTTTACTCATGTGATATCCTGGATTTATAGCTTCATATTCGGCTCGAAGTTCTAAAGCTTTCTCTGGATCACATTTTAAATTAAGCGATGGCGTACCTTTTTCCCATTCTTTTAAAGAAGTGAGACAAAACATTTTTCCACCTACTTTAAATACCAAAGTATCTTCATCAAAAGGAAAATGTTCGGTTACACCTTTTTTAGATAAACAAAATTCATAGAGTTGTTGAATGTTCATTTTTTAAAGTGATTAGTGATGAGTAATTAGTGATTAGCTTTTGACTATTCACTAATTACTATTTACTTGTTATTATTTTTTCCATCATTTTCTCTGGATGTGCTAATGACTTGAATCCGAATTTCTCGTATAAAAAATGAGCATCAGATGTTGCTAATCGCCAAATTTTAACTTTTTGTAATTTGGGTTCGGTCATCATGGCGTTTATTAGAATTGATGAATAGCCTTTACCACGATGATTTTCATCAATAAAAACATCCATAACATAAGCAAAAACTACATAATCAGTAATTACTCGGCAAAAGCCTATTTGATTATCGTCTAAATAAATTCCGAAGCAAAACGAACTATCAATGGTAGTTTGAACTTCTTCAATAGTTCGACCTGCAGCCCAATAAACGTCTTTCAAAAAGTTTTGAACAAACGGAACATCAAGTTTGGATTTATCTGTTGAAACTGAAATCATTTGATTAACGATTGAAGATTAACGATTGTTGATTTTTGAAGTTTTATAATCAGAAATCATATATCTTCAATCTTAAATAATAATGGTTTTGATGGAGAAGCATCATTTTCAAACGACGCTATTTGCAGATTTAGTATATATTTTCCGTCTTGAATAGTATCTTCTACAAAAATCATTTCGGTTATGGTACAATTTAATCTTGCATCTTGGTTTAAATTATTTACATCTTTTACATTCCAAAATGCTTTGTGTGCCAACAATTTCCCTTCATCTTCTGGTTTAAATTATTTACATCTTTTACATTCCAAAATGCTTTGTGTGCCAACAATTTCCCTTCATCTTCTTCTCTATCAACGCTTGGCAAATCAATTAATAAATGTTGAATTCCGATTTCACGAATGAAAATAGCAGCTTCTTCAGATAAATAAGGCGGATTTGTTTTGGAGTAATTTTTATGTTTTTTCGATTCTAGATTTGGTACTGTTCTTGTGATAATTGCTTCTGTATTTCTACCTTTTGTCACATCGAGCGCAGTCGAGATGCATTTTAATGTAATCACCAAATCACCATTTATATTTTCTGGTGTAATTGAAATCAATTCGGCTGTAAAGAAAAATTGTTTCAAACATTGATTAATGCTGTAAAATTCTCGTGTAATATGTCCAAGACATTCCGTATGTGTGCCGTGTCCGTGTGGATTGAAGAAAATGTTATTAAAATTTGTAGAGCTTCCTTCAGATACTTTTCCAATCCAATTACCAAAAACTACGGGTTCGATTTTTGGTTTTTCAATATACCAAGCAATCGGATTTTCATCCGTGTTTGATAATGGAATGGAAATATCAATTGGTTTTGATAGGTCGATTTGGTATTTATTGTCGATGATTGCAAACATAAGAGAACGCGGATTTAACGGATTTTCAAACGTAGATTTAATGAATTTCTCTGCGTTATTATTTACTCCAAATTTAGCAAAAACAAATCACTTGCAATTCCATCGCTCAAAAATTTTCCTTTTTGAGTGGTTCGTAAAATATTTTCGTCAACAAAAAGCAAATGATCTTCAATATATTTTGCAGCTTGTTGGTTAAGATAGTCTAAATAAGATTTGCCAAATTCGGTTTCAATTCGGTTTAAAGAAATTCCCCAAATGGTTCGTAAACCTGTCATAACATATTCGTTATATCGATCTGTTTTAGTTAAAATTTCGGTTTCTGATGGTAATTTATTTTCAGATATTGATTTTAGATACAAAGCATTATTTGATACATTCCAACCGCGTTTTTCACCATCGTAACTGTGTGCTGAAGGTCCAATTCCGATGTATTTTTTGCCCAACCAATAACTCGAATTGTTTTTAGAAAAATAATTCTCCTTTCCGAAATTGGATAATTCGTAGTGAATAAAATTGTTTTCTTCCAATTTTTCAACCAATAAATTGAAATGTTCTTGCGCTACCTCATCATCTGGTTGTGAAATAATTCCTTTTTGAATAAACGAATGCAAAGCCGTTTTTGGCTCAACGGTTAACGCATAACTAGAAATGTGCGGCACGTTAAAAGACAAAGCCGTTTCAATGTTTTGCAACCATTTTTCATTACTCATATTGGGAATTCCATAAATTAAATCGATGGAAATGTTATCGAAATATTGAATAGCAATTTCAAGACATTTTTTGGATTCTTCTGAATTATGAGCGCGATTCATCATCTTCAAATCGTCTTCAAAAAACGATTGAATTCCAATAGAAAGACGGTTAACTCCAATAATTTTAAGTTCTTCAAAAAGATTCCTACGGAATAACAAACTTGGAAATAAATCATCTGGATTGGCTTCGACCGTAATTTCAGGATTATTAGTTACATTATAATTCTTGTAAACCGCATCAATCAAAAATTTTAAATCTTCAATCGATAATATTGAAGGTGTTCCGCCACCAAAATAAATGGTTTCAACAACTTCATTTTCAAACTCACTTTTACGCATTTGGATTTCTTTGGATATTGCCAAAATCATTTCGTCTTTTTTCTTCAACGAAGTCGAAAAATGAAAATCGCAATAGTGACACGCTTGTTTGCAAAATGGTATGTGAATGTAGATGCAGCTCATTTTTTTGGTGTTCAGTGGCAGTCGGAGTTTACAGTGCTAAGACTGAAAACTGAGACTAAAAACTATTTTTTAACTCGAGATTCATTATCCTTAACAAAAGCATCCCAACCGGTATAACTTTTTTCTCCAACGGTTTTTCCTGAATTGAAAAAATGACAAACGGCCGCTGCCAATCCATCGGTAGAATCGAGATTTTTTGGTAATTCTTTCAATCCAAGAAGTTGTTGTAGCATTTTGGCCACTTGTTCTTTGCTGGCGTTTCCGTTGCCCGTAATCGCCATTTTTATTTTTTTGGGTTCATATTCTGTAATTGGTATTTGACGAGATAATCCTGCAGCCATAGCCACTCCTTGCGCTCGTCCTAGCTTTAACATGGATTGCACATTTTTTCCAAAAAATGGCGCTTCAATAGCAATTTCGTCTGGATGATGCGTTTCTATTAATTCTATAGTTCGTTCAAAAATGACTTTTAGTTTGGTATAATGATCGTCGTATTTACTCAAAATCAGTTCATTCAACTGAAGAAACTGCATTTTCTTGTTGACTACTTTTATCAATCCAAAACCCATGATGGTTGTTCCTGGATCGATTCCTAAAATTATTCTTTCGTTTGCCATTTTCAGTTTTCAGTGTTCAATTGACAGTCATCAGTTGCATTTAGTGAGTAATATTCACACTCAAAACAGTACATTTGCACCAATGATTACAATTCCTCACAAAGCTAAACAATTCTTGGTTTTTACAGTCAAACTTTTGATTGTTGTTGGTGCATTTTATTTTATTTACAATCAATTAGCCTCAAATGACAAATTGGAGTGGGATTTATTTTTGGATTTATTTTATAAAAATCAATCGTTTACTGGAATTTCGTTTATCTTATTTTTTAGTTTTTTGAATCGTTTTTTTGAAATTCTAAAATGGCAAAATTTGGCGCAAGTTGTAAAACCTATTTCTATAAATGATGCTACGAAACAAGTTCTTGCAGCTTTAACTTTGGGTGTTTTTACTCCAGTTGGCGTTGGTGAATATGCCGGAAAAGCATTGTATTTTGACAAAAAAGACACTAAGAAAATTATTTTTCTGAATTTAATTTGCAATGGCGTTCAAATTGTTGCTACAGGAATTTTTGGTATTCTGGGCATGATGATTTTAGGATATTGGCTTTGGAGTTTTGGAATAATAGCTTTTATAATTGCATTCTTTCTATTTTCTTATTTCACTAAAAAAATCAAAATTAATGGCTATTCTATTGAAGATTTAATTGAAAAAATCAATGAAATTCCGAAGAAAATTCATCGTAAGAATTTAATTTTAGGATTTTGCCGTTACTTGGTTTTTTCGCATCAATACTATTTTTTGTTTTTGGCATTTGATGTCGATTTGACTTATTCAACTTTAATGGCAACTATTACGATGGTTTATTTTTTAGCTTCGGTTATTCCGAGTTTTCAATTTTTAGACTTTGCTTTAAAAGGAAGTTTGGCCGTTTATTTCTTTGGTTTACTTGGCGTTAACGAATGGATTGTGGTTTTTGTAACAATGCTGATGTGGTTTTTTAATGTGGTTTTGCCTGTGATTTTTGGAAGTTATTATGTTATGATATTTAAAGTTTTACCACTAAAGAGCAAAGTTATAAACCATTAAGGAAGTTAAGTTCATTAAGATTTATATTTCGTGAAATCTTATAATTTGTGTAAATTGCTTCGCCGATTCGCTGATGCTCGGGTCGTGCAATTCGTGTAAAATCTTTACTTATGATTGAAATTATATTATTTATTGTTTTAGGGATTTATGTTGTGTTTATTTTGCAACTGATATTTGGTTTTGATAAAATAAAATCATTTGTAAGAACGGATGAAAAACCTACAACAAAATTCTCGATAATTGTTCCATTTAGGAATGAAGAAAAGAATTTACCAAAACTTTTAAGATCAATTTCTAAGCTAAATTATCCGAAGGATTTATTTGAAATAATTTTAGTTGATGATTTTTCTTCCGATGCTTCAGAACGTGTTTATATCAAATGGCGAATGGAAAACGGACTGATAGAAACTACGCTTTTAGAAAACTTACGATTATCCAATTCGCCAAAAAAAGATGCCATTTCTAGAGCTATTCCAATTTTGAAACACGAATGGGTTGTTACTACTGATGCAGATTGCATTGTGAAAAAAGATTGGTTGCTGACTTTAGATAATTTTATTCAAAAAAATAACGCCGAAATGGTTGTTGGTGCTGTGGTATATAAAACCAAAAACAACTGGTTTCATCAATTTCAGCAATTGGATTTATTGAGTTTGCAAGGAACAACGATTGGAAGTTTTGGCATTGGAAAACCGTTTATGTGCAACGGAGCTAATTTTGCCTACACCAAAAAACTTTTTAATGACATTGGAGGTTTTGGCGGAAACAACAAATTGGCAAGTGGCGACGATGTTTTTTTATTGCAAAAAGCATTGAAAAATCACGCAGATAAAGTTCATTATTTAAAAAATACCGCTACCATTGTAAAAACAAAACCCGAAAATGATTTGTACAAATTGTTTATGCAACGCGTTCGTTGGGCAAGTAAAACAACCGGATATTCTGGATATTATTCAAAAAGTTTGGCAATTGTGGTACTGGCGATGAATGGGTTGCTAGTTGCGAGTTTCGGGTTGCGAGTTTCGGGTTTTTTAAATTGGGAAACATTACTGATTGTTTTTTCAATTAAATATTTTGTGGATTATTTGTTGCTTTTGAAATCGAATCAATTTTTGAGAAAAAATAAATTTATCTTTCCACTTGCAAGTAGTTTGGTTTATCCATTCTTTTCAAGTTTTGTTGGACTTTACTCTCTTGTTGGAGGTTTTACTTGGAAAGGAAGAAATTTTACTAAATAATTATTTTTTAGTTTTAATTATAATTGGTAAAACAAATTGTGTTTTTACAGGAATACCACGTTTTATTGCTGGATTAACTTTTGGAAAATCCACTAATTTTAATCTTATAATACTATCAATTTTAATGGTATCATAAGCAACTGTATCTATAGGAAATTTTGGTTCAAACTGCATTGTAGCATCTGGATTGACCGAAACTCTAACCGCTAAAGTATCTAATTTTGGAAATAAAACAGACAAAGAGTCTACACATAGCTTCTGTTGAATTGCACTTGTTAAAAATTCAAAAAAACATTGTTTACGTAGTGTTTCATCTGAAATTGCTTCACAATCGGCAACAGATGGATATTCATCTACTTCTTTCCAATTAATTTCCTTCATTTGTTTGTTTAATAATTCTTGTTCAGAAGGCACTTGCTTGTCAAAATATTGACAAGAAACTACAGAAAGTAACAAGATATAGAAAGTGATTTTTTTCAAATGATTATTGTTTGAATTTTAAATATTAGGAACAGCTTTTAATAAACCCTTGATGCTTGGCTCTTTTAGTCTCTTCCTTTTTGTTTTTATACAAAAGTCCTAATTTTTCTGAATAAAAAGTAATTTTATTGGCGCAAATACAATGTTTTTCTTTATTTAATACCAAAAGGCTATATAAAATAGTCTAAAGATCAAACCTAAAAGTTCTAAAAAACAAAAAAGCCATCCTTAGATTCTGAAATAAATTCAGAATAAATGGAAAGCTTTTCATTGGTCTAACTACTAAACCGAGCTACGAGTTACAAAGTCGTAGCGAAACAACACAACTAATTTTGAATGAACTTAAAAACTTTAACTATTGTTCTACTATTCATTTCATTTGCTTTTTTGGGCAAAAAAGCACTTCATTTCTGAAGTGCTTTATCAATTTTGCGGTCTGGACGGGACTCGAACCCGCGACCCCATGCGTGACAGGCATGTATTCTAACCAACTGAACTACCAAACCATCGCTTTATTAATTTACCAAACGCTTATTTTAAAAGGAGTTGAGTAAACTTGTTTGCGGTTGCAAATATACACACGTTTTTTATTTTTGCAACTATTTTTTTTATTTTTTTGAATTAATTTCAATGAAATCAACCAAAGTTTTGTTTTTCAACTAAGTATGTAGTAAGAATTTTTTCAAAATTTGCCCCCACATTTACCGGAACATACTTAATTTTGTTCTGTGCACAAGTTAAAGACAACTTTTTGAAGTAATCGGAAACGTTTTTTTCATATTCTTCTTTAATATTCTCAGCGTATAAATTGATAATTTCGCCCGATTCTACGTCTATAAACTTTCTAGGGGTGTTATCAAAATTAAAGTTTAACTCTGTTTTTTCATCAATTACATGAAAAACCACTACTTTATGTTTGTTGTGTTTTAGATGTTGTAATGCGTTAAAAAGCTGTTCTTGATTGCCCTCTTGAAACATATCTGTAAAAAGCACAATCATAGAACGACGGTGCATTTTTTCGGCTATTAAATGGAGGTATGTAATGGTATCTGTGTTTTTAGGAATTTTAGAATTTTCAAGTAAATTTTCTAATTGATTTAACAACATTCTATGGTGTCTATCACTGCCTTTTTCGGGTGCATAATATTCGTAAGAGTCTGAAAAAACACTTAATCCAACGGCATCTCTTTGCTTCTTTAATAAATTCATTAATACTGCCGAAGCTAGTACAGAAAAACCAATTTTACTTTCATAAAAAGGTTGATCGCTTTTCAATTTTGGAAAATGCATGGAAGATGAATTATCAATAATTAAATGACAACGAAGGTTGGTTTCTTCTTCAAATCGTTTGGTATATAACCTATCTGTTTTTGCAAATAGTTTCCAATCAATGTGCTTGGTACTCTCGCCAGAATTGTAAATTTTATGTTCTGCAAACTCTGCAGAAAATCCATGAAATGGCGACTTATGCATCCCGGAAATGAATCCTTCAACAACTTGATTTGCAAGTAATTCAAGATGTTTAAAACCCGATATTATTTCTTTTTGTTCTTCAATCCTCATAGTTCAAATGTAAATAAAAGTTTATGAGTTTAAAAGTTTATGGGTTTAAAAGTTTTAGAAAGTTTTTATGCTTTTTTACTTTTACAAAAATAGAATACTAATTAGCCCTGATGCAAGGGAAAAACCTCGCCTTTTTTGCGAGTTTTGGAAAGGCAGCAGGAATAGGGATTACTGAAGATGCCCGAATGATTCGCTCATAAAAAAACCCTTAAAAAATTTCTTCTCAAAGGGTTCAAAAACAATTATTACTAATTTATTATAATAATGCGTCTATAGCATCTGTATATGTTTTCTTTGGGGCAACGCCTACTTGGCGACCAACAACTTCGCCATTTTGGAAAATTAAAACGGTTGGAATGTTTCTAACGCCATATTTTGCTGCAAATTCTTGATTGGCGTCTACATCTACTTTTCCTACTACAGCTTTTCCTTCGTATTCTGTAGAAACCTCATCAATCACTGGTCCAACCATTCTACATGGTCCGCACCAAGCTGCCCAAAAATCTACTACTACCGGTTTATTTGATTTTAATACTACTTCGTCAAAAGTAGCATCTGTTATTGCTAATGCCATATATTTTTGTTTTAAGTTTAAAATTGTTTTAAGTTTCAAGTTACAAATATAGACAAACAATTTAGAGCTAAAATGGTACTTAGATTACTTTTAGCTATTTTTTTATTGATAGAATTGATTGATAAAAAAACGCTTACTCTGAGCGCGCTGTTCTATCGAGAAGCGGAGTAAGCATGTCTATTATAAAATATCAAGATGGTATGGATTGTTTACCGAAGTTTTACCGAATTTTTTTAACAGTTCAATGAAATCAACTTTATTATTGTTTTCTGAGATAAATTCTTGAACCTTTGGTTGCTTTAAAGACGGAATACGACTTGCAAAAAAAGTCCATAGCTCATTAGATTGATATTGTTTATCTTTATTTGGAAACTCAATCAATGGACGAAAATCTTGTTGCTTCTTAAACCAATCTGAGTATTCAAAAAACCAAACTCCATTGTTGTAGGATAATTTTCCGATTTCATGATTGTTGTATTTTAAAAAAAACACAGGATTACTCTTAACTATATTTACACTATTAATAGAGTTGTTTAAAGATGAATTGATTAGTATTTTTTTGAAAAAATTTTTCATGTTTATTTAAGTATTTGTTCTAATAGATTAAATCTTTTTTCAAGAACTATTTGAATTAATGATTTTCTTTCATTAACAAACAGTTTATCAAATTTTGTGCCTAATAAATTGACACAATTTGATAAATTTTCCTTACTAGACCATATTGCAACATGTTGTTCATTGAGATAATTATTTGCTTTCAAGTATTTGATTAAATCAAAATGATTACACTTTGAGTTATTTGGAATACTTATTTTTGGCACTGAACTTAAAACGTATTTATCCAATTGCTTATTGTTTGGATTATTCAATTCCTGATGCAAAGATATAACATTTTTATCAGATTTGTTCCAAAATAATCCACGTGCAGAATCATAAACTGGTGAGAAGTATGGTTTATGCTTATTTTTAATATGTGATATTACACCCCAATTGTAATACATTGTTTCCTGTAAATGAATCAAACAATAACATATGAAAAAATGAATTCAAAATACAATCAGCATCTTGTTTGTAAATACATTTAATGGCGTTTATAACATCCAAAATATTTACATCATCTTTTAATTTTTTTTGTCTATCTAAATCATCAATCCAAGCTGTACTTTCCTCATTCATATAACTTGACAAAATATCGGCGCCATGTTCTAACATTTGCTCGTTAGTATGAAAATGTTCGCTAAGAAAACGAATATAATTTTCAGCAAATACTAATTT
>JFJP01040068.1_pt1 | contig 12209 bp, 5 predicted proteins | sample 431651 | NCBI WGS metagenome assembly JFJP01 (sample SAMN02602958, study PRJNA72255) | Microbial mat metagenome, whole genome shotgun sequencing project. | biome: fresh water; feature: sink hole; material: water; isolation source: purple microbial (photo- and chemosynthetic) mats found in... | reverse complement strand
TTAGCAGCACCATAATTTACTACGGCTACAGGCGTGGCAGTTACTAATCCCCAATCGCCACCATCAGCATCAATTGCAAATTTACCTTTGGCAGCTTGCAAAACCAAGGTTGTTTCAACAGGTGTACCTGCTAATTTCAATGTTCCCCAAGTAGATGGATTACCGGCAACAGTGGTAGCATCGCCCCAAAAGAGTTTGGTACGTGTTGTTCCACCTGCGGCAGCATCGTCCTGATCGCAAATATACACTCCAAAGCCAATTTCGGTATTTTCACCAATAGCAATTTTGTTCGGGTTTTTTACCTGAATAGAATCCCAAGGTATAGAAACTTCAACAATGTAACCACCGGTTACTTCTTTTTGAATTACATTCATACCTTTCATCCCATCGGTAGAAGTTGCAGTCCATGGATAATCACCTAAGGTGTTATCGCCGGGAGCACCACTAGTCAATGTAGTATCACGGTTGATACGAATCTTGATGTCGTCGATACCATCAAAAGTTGCAGTTTTCGATTTGTTCACATCCAACCAAATTTCAAGGTTGTCAACCAAATACGAAGTACCTTTTTTTACTTTAATATCATCTTTGATATCAAAATATAGATACAATTTTTTGGCATCCCAAGTTGTCTTGAAAGAGCCACTAAAATCGGCAGCTTCGGCACCTGTTGTCAGGTTTGTTGCACCATAATTTACATAATCGATGGGAGTGGCTGTAACTAAGCCCCATTCGCCACCATCAGCGTCGATTGCTATGCGTCCTTTCGATGCTTGCGAAACAAGCGGGTCGGCAGCCATAGCATTCGCACCATTCAACATGATTGCTCCAAGTAACAATGCTTTTAAAAAGTTTCTGTTTTTGTTCATAATAAAATAAAATTTAAAGATTAGTGAAAGTTAATATAGATAGAAATTATATTGAAATAAATAGTAGAAAAACAATAAAAACAACAAATAATGATATTAACGAAATAATTAAATACTCAAATATTTCATCCGACCATTTAATTTTTTTATGAATAAAATCTTTTATCCTTATATTCATTTATTGATGTGCATAATTTTATTAGCTTGACAAAATTAGGCTACAAAGTCACATTTAAAAAGGAAATTACGGTCAATATTAAGGACAAAAAGGACAAACTTCAAAAAAAAATATCCCACTTTTAAAAAGTGGGATATTTATACTGTTTTATATTAGGTCTGACTCTTAAATAATTGTCTATAATCTTTGGGTGTGTTACCATAATGCTTTTTAAAGCACTTACCAAAGTAGTTCGAATCATAAAATCCACAATCGAATGCAATTTGGGCAATGTTCAAATCCGAGTTTTCAATCAGAATTTTTGCTTTATTAAGTCGGAGTTCTGTCATTAAATCCAAAGCCGAACACCTAAGTAGGGCATTCATTTTTCGGTTTAAGTTGCGAACCGACATATTCACTGCCGAAGCCAATATATCGACCGAAAAATTTGGATTTTGTATATTTTCCTCCATTAACTTTTTAAGTTTATCAACAAACATCTTATCCGATGAAGGAATAAAAACATCTGAATTAACAAACTTATCTTTATCAAAACTATTGTTTTTTATACCATCGATGTAAAACTTACTTAAAGCTTCTTTGTTTTTTTGAATATTTCTGATTTTAAGCAATAAAATATCTTCGTTAAATGGTTTAGTAATATAATCGAAAGCACCAGTTTCCAATCCTTCAATTTTATACTCTACGGAATCGCGAGCCGTAAGCAAAATAACCGGAATGTGGCAAATTTGTGGGTTGGATTTAATTTGTTTGGTCATTTCAATTCCATCCATTACAGGCATCATTACGTCGCTCACTACGAGGTCGGGCATCAATTCAATTGTTTTATCCAATCCGGCTTTCCCATTTGCTGCAATTTCTATTTTAAATTTATCTTTTAATAAATCTTTCAGATATATCCTTAAATCTTTGTTATCTTCAACAATAAGCAGGAGTGGCAATTTTGATTTAGTCACATTCAAATCTTCGTTTATCGCATCTGTTAATTCTGTAGAAATAAGCAAATCCATGCGCTTTTTTCGTTGACTACCTTCTTCGGGTTTTGGTGTATATAAATTAGATTCATCAAAATGTTCCTGACCGAGTTGCAAGCAAAAAATGTATTGCGTACCTTCGTTAATTGTACTTTTTACATCAATATTACCTTTATGAAGTTCGACAAGCTCTTTCGTAAGAGCCATGCCTAAGCCTGTTCCTTCCTGCTCGGTTTTGGATTGATTGTTGGCCTGAAAAAACCGTTTAAAAACATGTTCGAGTTCATCGGCTGCTATACCGCAACCGGTATCGCTTACAGTAACCTGCACATAGCCATTTGGGTAAAGTGCTGTATTGTTGTTAATTACAGATAACTGAACCTTCAATTCGCCATTTGTTGTAAATTTAAAGGCATTCGAAAGCAGATTGTAAATTACCTTCTCCAGTTTTTCGGGGTCGAACCAAACCTCCAGTTGTTCCACATCCGATTCGAAACGGAATGTCAGGTTTCTATCGTCGGCTATATGCTGAAAGAGATTACATATACTTTGAATAAAGCTAACAATATCCATTTTTTCAGCTTTTAGTTTCATGCTTCCGGATTCTACTTTAAAAGTATCCATAATTTCGGAAATCAGATGTTCCAAACGCAAAGAGTTGCGATAGACCAACTGTAACTGGTTTTGAAAAAAAACGGGATCGATAGCATTACGAATAGCCTTGGTCATGCGATCCACAGGGCCAAGGATTAAGGTAAGCGGTGTGCGTAATTCGTGCGAAATATTCGAGAAAAATCGAAGTTTTAATTGATCTGTTTCATGAATACGTTCCGCCTCCATTTTTTCGGTAGCAATACGATGTCGTTCCAATTCGCGCTTTATCAATCTGTTTCGCATATACAATAATATTCCTGCAACTAATATTGTGTAAAATATGAAAGCATACCACGACAACCAGAACGGGGGTAATACTTCAATCTGAATAGTAACTCCTTCTTCGTTCCAGTATCCATCGTTATTCGATGCAATAACCCTAAAAGTATATTTTCCGGGGTTCAGATTTGTATAGGCTGCTTCACGGCGCTTCGAGTCAGTAAGTATCCATTCTTTGTCAAATCCTTCCAACTTGTATTTAAACTGGTTTTTATCGCCGTTGGTATAATTCAGTGCACTGAAAACAATACTGAATACAGACTGATCGTGATGTAGCGTAATTTTACTTTTTGAATAAATACAGGATAGTATTTCAGTTAATTGTTCGTCGTTACTATTTTTGATTGATTTATTGTAAATTTTGAAGTCGGTAATAATTACCGGAGGAATAATTTTATTTTCAACAATTTTATCGGGGTTAAACCCATAGTAGTCGTAATGTTTACCACCAACGAAAATATCACCCGACATATCAATATAAATTGATTCGGTGTTCGGATTGAGACCATCTTTACTATCAAAGTTAACCACTTTGCCGGTTTTTGGAGAAAATATCGAAAGACCTAGATTGGTCGAAATCCATAAATTATTATTTTTATCTTCAATCAGATTACCCATAATGTCCGAAGCAAATCCACTGTTTTCGAAATATTTTGTAAACGATTCCGTTTCGTAATTAAATTTATTAAGTCCTTTGGTGGTTGTAATCCATAAATCGCCGTTATTTGTACACACTATATCAGAAATATAGGATTTACTGATTGATTTTTCGCCGTTCGGATTATTAAAATAATTGGTGAATTTACTGGTTTTAAGGTTATAGCGGTTTAATCCGTTAAAGGTACCAATCCATATGTTTTTTTGTTTATCTTCAGTAATAGAGGTGCCTTTGTAGTACGAAATGCCGTTCGGATTATTTTTGGTAAAATGTACAAATTTTCCGGTTTTTAAATTCATTCGATCAACACTTTCCTGAGTAATCATCCAAAGATTTCCTTCCGAATCGGGGTAACTCATACCTACAATATCAAAAAAAAGCGAGTTTGGATTATTGCTGTCGTGTGTGATGTGTCTAACTATTTTCAGGGTTTCTACATCAACAAAAAACAAACCTGATGAAGTTGATATTGAAAGCAATTTATCGTTTACCTGAATGATGTGCGAAACAGAATTTACAGTATTCTGTAAATAGATGCGTTTCACTTTCCCAGTCTTTTCTATGATTATTATGCCATCGCTAAATGTCCCAATCCATAACCTTTGAAATTTATCTTTATAGAATGTTTTTGCGTAATTTTGTAAAATGAGCTTGTTTTCTTTTGGCAGGTTTACAATGTATTTACTGAATCTATCGATAAGTGTATTGTGAAAGTAAAGTTTATTTGCACCAATCCAAACAATACCATCCGAATCAAGCAATAATTTATTAACAGAAGGGTTTTTGGGTAATAGTATGTTTTTCTCAAGTTCCTGAAGGTCAAATTTTCCTTTTAGTTCATCAAAAATCAACAAACCAATATCGGAAGCAAACCATAGTTTTTTATCGTGATTTCTGATCATGGACATTACATTCAGAATTCTACCTTTTTTATAGAATTGATGACCAATTTCAGTGAATTTTCCGGTTCGAACATCAAAAACAGATATTAATCTATCATAATGGCCTATCCAGAGTTTACCATTTTGTTTTTCGTAATAAAAGCCGGAAATATTATCTTCAGCAATCGAGTTTGGATTATTGGATTCGTGCAAATACAATTTGTACTTACCACTTGCTTTGTCAAGTTCTATCAATCCATGTTTCCAACTACCAATCCAGAGCGTATTATTGTCTTTTGCAACTATTGAATGCGATTGAAGCACTTCAAAACTATTTCTGATTTTTACATTGGTCAGAAAACGTTTATAATTTTTACGGGAAGGATCCAGGCTTACAATGCCACCATTGTTTCCAATCCACAAATAGTTATCATTATCGACATAAATACATCTGATTGAATTCGATATCAATGAATTCTGATTGGAAGGACCGGTATAGTAACGGGTAAATGAATTGGTAGTGCGGTCGAACTTATTGAGGCCTTCCATCGTGCCTATCCATAAAAAACCGTCATTATCCTCTGTGATGCAAATAACGTGATTATCCGAAATTGAATTATTATCCTGCGGCTTTGTTGTGAAAGTTACAAATTCATGTCCATCATAGCTATACAAACCCATAGTTGTACCAACCCACATCAAGCCTTTACTGTCTTTGAATATTTCTGTTACTAACTCCGTCATTATGCTTGGCTGAAGGCTCTCGATATACAATTGACCGAATATCGGAATGTAAATCACCAAAACTATGTTCAACAGCAGTGTTCGCTTTCGATTTTTTGGTGATAACATAACTTAGATTTTTTAAGCGCAGGTTGCCAAAATAGATGACAGTATTATTTTGGCAAAGATACAAAGAAATTTGTCATATTATTTACATTAATATCAAATAATACTAACAATTTACAGAAAGACAAAAGAAAAGCAGAAACTCAACTTTTACAGTTGACTCCTGCTTTTTAATCTAATGCCTAATTATGGCTACTGTTTCTGTGTATCAAATCCGATTAGTTATTCGGCTGCAGTTGCACCAGTATTACCCGAAAAAGTACAATAGTTGCAAGATAATGATCCTCCATAGACTCTTGTGCCTCCACCATTTGTACTATTGTTACCAGTAAAAACACAATTGTTCACTGTAGTTGTACCACTTGTATTAAGTGCTGCGGCAGTGGCATTTTTTAGCGTCAGGTAGTTTAATGTGACTGTTTTACCAGCGTTGACAGTAATAATATTAGTTGCTGCCAATGCAGCAATCGTAATCATGGTACTACCAGTATTAATGGTCATGTTTTTGTTGATTGCTGGTAATGCAGTAGCTACAACGGTAATGTCCGTAGGTGTACCACTAAATGAAATGGTGTTGCCATCGGCACCATTCGCCTGCGTAATAGCCCAACGGAGGGTGTTGGCAACTGTGGCTGCACCATCGGTATAAACCGATACATCGTAATTGGCTGCAAAAGCGCTCATATAGCTAAGAGCCAGAAGGAGCGCAAGAAAGTAAGTTTTTTTCATAAGATATTTGAATTTAAAGAGTTTCCAAATTTTATCGCTAAAAAAATAAGGGGGCTTTAGCAAGAAAAAAAGGTAAAAACGGACAAAAAAAGGAGAAAAAGGACAAAAAGATGCCCCTAACCCCTAAAGGGGAAAGAAGATAGTTCGAGCTAGTTCCTTCGATGCCCTACGGGATGACAACGCTAGATCCTTCACTTCGTTCAGGATGACAAGGATACTTTTCTTTATCATAACCCGTCGCCAACCAGTTGTAGCAATGCAAAATGAATAGTGCGACGGGTGCGAGTAGCAACTTAAAATACCTATGCAATGAAACATTTATGAAAAAAGGAAATAGAAAAATATGTAGTAGTCGAGAAAAATGTACAAAACAGTTGTATATTAGTATATAAAATTGTATTTTTGCAGCTATTATAAGTCGAGAAAAATGTATAGAGACAAGTTTAAAGAGCTGAATGAATGGAAATTAGGCGATAAAAGAAAACCGCTTATAATATTAGGCGCACGACAGGTAGGAAAAACCTGGCTCATTCAAGAATTTGGCAAGCAGGAATACAAGCAAATGGTGTACATCAATTTCGAGAAAATGAAGGTTCTACGAGACCTTTTTGAAGTTGACTTTGACATGCAGCGGATTTTAACAAGTTTGTCGGTCATTGCACGTACAGCAATTAATCCGGAAGATACGCTTATTGTATTTGACGAAATTCAGGAAGCAGTAGGAGGACTAACCGCTTTGAAATATTTTTGCGAAGACGCACCGCAGTATCATGTAATTGCAGCTGGCTCGTTATTGGGAATGAATTTACATCAGAACACATCGTTTCCGGTTGGGAAAGTTGATTTTTTGTATCTAAAACCTTTATCGTTCACCGAATTTCTGAAAGCACTCGATGAAGGGCAGTTGGCAAATTTAATTGAAAATCCCGATTGGAAAATAGTGAGTATTTTTAAAGATAAACTGCTGAATTATCTACGATATTACCTTTTTATTGGTGGCATGCCCGAGGTGGTTTCACATTTTGCCGAACACAGGAATTTTCGGTATGCGCGACAGTTACAGCAAAAAATTCTGACTTCGTATCAACATGATTTTTCAAAGCATGCACCAAAAGAAATTGTTCCACGCATCAATATGGTCTGGAAATCAATACCTTCGCAATTGTCGAAAGAAAATAAGAAATTTATTTATGGTGCAATAAAGGAAGGTGCCAGGGCAAAGGAATTTGAATTGGCAATTCAATGGTTGCTCGATTGTGGATTGATTCACCAATGTTTTCGAATTTCAAAACCCGATATGCCTCTGGCTGCTTATCAGGATTTATCAGCATTCAAACTCTATCACAACGATGTAGGTTTGCTTGGAGCTATGGCAAAAATTCCATTGAAAACAATTATTGATGGCAATGCAATTTTCACCGAATTTAAAGGAGCATTGACTGAAAATTTTGTTATTCAACAACTTCTACTGAATCATGATAGTGCGATTTATTACTGGGCAAACGAAAGTAGCACTGCCGAAGTTGACTTTGTAATTCAAAATGAAGATGAAATTATTCCGATAGAAGTAAAATCCGGAACAAGTATCAGAGCAGTAAGTTTTAAGTTTTTCTGCGAAAAATACAAACCTGCAAAAGCAATACGCACCTCACTTGCCGACTACCAGCAAGAAAGTTGGATGACGAATTTGCCCCTATACGCCATAAATTCTATTAATAAAAAATACCCATAATTAGCTATCTACAACCGGTATTGGTAGTTAGGATCGTATGAGACGATGGGTGCGGAAGTAAAAATAAAATACATTGGTTTTATTCCACAATCCGTATTTTGCTTGTTAGCTTACTATTGCCACGCAATACCGAAATAAAATAGATACCCGAGCACACTTTTGGAATCACTATTTCATTCTTTTTCAACGTGTTATTTATGTAAATTACTTTACCTGAAATGTCTTTTATTTCTATTTTTTTTAGACTGTTATTCTCAGCAAAACCCCGAACTGACAACACGCTGCCTGCTTTTACCGGATTTGGATAAAACTCATAAGCAGCATCTATTGTGATGGGTTTCAGTGCTGTATTTGTTCCGAATACCGAATCGTTGGCAAAAATCCCTGCATCGTATCCAACTGTTGGCAAGGCGACAGCGGGCGTACTAAACAAAGGGTCATGTATCAGACTTGCACATTTCGAAGCATCGGGTTTAATCAATACTTTGGAACTAAAAGGGGGTATTTCAACCTGCGATAAAGCGAGGTTGTTGAGGTCGGTACAACCACAGCCGGTTAAATCAACCAGACGAGGATTATCTGTTTTGTTCGAAAAAAGGTAAAATGTGCCTGCTGTGGCTTTTGGCGTTGACTGGTTGGTTAGAACCAACGAATGGGTATCACTGTTAGGCCAATAACTTCTCCATGTTGCAAAATTGAAAGTAGAATTTGTGGACCACTGGTATTGAAATATTTTATCGGTATAAGGATTCACATATTGATTGGAGTCGTAAACAGCCACATTGTATCGATTTGAATTTGAATTAATATTGATGGCTAAGGATGATGAGCTATTGGAAATGATTGTATTTCGGTAAACTTTATTTCCCGAGACGGCAGTAGAACCCCAATCGGAAAATGAAATGCCATGCGCATTGTCAACCAAAACATTATCCAACACAAAATTGTCGTGCGCTTCGGCATTGATCAAAACAGCTGCTCCCGGGATATTTTGCACTGTATTGTTTGCAACAGTCATATCGAACACTTTATTATCGACATAGATACCGTTACTAATTGAACCCTGTGCAATGGAATTCATCACAAAATTATTGGCGAGTTTACTGCTTTTGGTTACAACATTGTAGCAATACAATCCACCACCATCGTCCAAGGTTAGCATGGCGCGGTTGATAATATTTTTCTCAACCACATTATATTGACCATCTACCCGAACGCCAATATAACCGGTACTATCCACCGTGTTGTGATGCACATGATTGTGGTTCGAAATAGAGTCGTACTGATCCAAAACGCGGTCGCGGCTTTCGTCGCGAATTTCGCAAACAATCCCCACGTAACCATTTACGCCTGAAATACCACGTCCCTGAAACAAGCCAATTCTGCGAACAGTATTGTTCGAAATGGTGTTTTTATAAGCTTCCACAAATGAAATTCCACGGCCACGAATATCCGTAAGGAAACAGTTGTTTACAATACAATTGTTGGCTTTCCGGTAAAATTTCACGCCAATTTCTTCAATATTCTGAAATGAGCAATTATCAACCACTATAAATGCATTTCGGGCAACACCATATATGCCATTTGCCGAAAATTTTTCGAAAGTGATATTGGAAATTTTGACATAGCTGACTAATGAATCTAATTTTATGCCATTATCGTAAATTACTGCTTTGATATTAGACGTTTGAATATTGGCTGCATTGGTCGGATAATATAGTACTTGATACGTAGCTTGGTCGTAAAACCATTCGTTAGGTGCATCCAATTGCTCTTTTTTATTTTCAATAAAAAATGAATTACCGGAAGCAACAGCATACCGTGTGTCGGGCTTATAACTAATATTTCCGTTGGTGAATGCCGTAATTGGACGATATTCCCACGCCCAGTTATTCGCTCGATATTTAACAGTTGCCCCAACCCAATATCCATTGGTTTGAGTAAGCGTGGTAGGTGAAACTTGTTTTACATTCCCAACGGTAAGACCCGACGCAGCTTTTAAATAATTGGGAGCATTGGGATAACGCGCCAAATCGAGTAAGGTATTGTTTAAATACAACTGTTTCACAGGTTTTAAAATTGTGGAACTGTATATTTTTGAATTCTGTGGATAAACAGCCCAACTATGCAAAGATGTGGCACCGGTTAATATTGGTTGACCGGCAGCTTCGCCATAAGAGCTTATAACAATTGGGTTTACATCCGTGCCCGATGTGTGCAATTGGATTTGACCAATAAAAACATCGCCCCTATGCATCAATACTGAATCACCGGGGAGCAGATTCACCTGATCCAATTTTTGAAGCGAATGCCATGCTGCATCACCCGAAGTTCCACTATTTGTGTCATTCCCTACGGCCGAGAAATAATAATTAGTTGCACGTGATACCTGAACTGTGTTAAAAGCTACAAAAATGAAAATGGCAATTAATCGGACGTTTTTCGACCGAAAAATGCAAAAATGACAAGTTGGATAATTCATTGGGCTATGATTTTTTAATGCAATTTTATTTCTATTTTTGAAAAAGATGAATCGATTTACAAAAATAGGTGGTATATAGAGTAAAGCACGAAACAAATCGGACAAAGAAAGGTACATAACGGACAGTGTGAGGCGACGGGTGGGGAGATCATTGACATAGTCAACTCTTTATTTTTTCTTTTTCTGCGTAAATAACCATTCGTACATTTTCGGATTGGCTTAGGTTTCTGTCCACGAATCGTGGTCGGCATCTGTATAAACGGTGATTTTTACGGGCGCATCCAGCTTTTGAAGTTCTTCGAGCATTTGAACAGAATAAATCAAAAAGAAATAAGTTGATATATTTATTTACAAAAAAACAATTAACCATAGAATTCGCAATGATAGAATTTACTTCATTTCAATTTTCAATACCGTGTCGTAGTCAACAGGTTTTTGAGGGCGGCTGCCCGTATTGATAAACAAATTGCCTTTTTCGAGATTGCCCCACCATGTTTTCTGAAAAGGCAATTCAGCACCACTATACAGCATATATATTCCTTTTACTTTATCGCTATCCACTCCTTTAGCATTAATATCTCCTAAATTAGGATACAACCAATGAGCGTAAAGTGTGTTGCCTTTTTGTGTATAACGCCCCCATTCGGGTTTTGCAAGTGTAGCACCACCACATCCATAAATGCTTTGGCTGTTGAGCGTCATCCATTTGCCTACTTCGTTTAGTATTTCCAGGCTCTCCTCGGGTATCACACCGTTGGCATTGGGACCAACATTGAGCAATAAATTTCCATTTTTGCTCACGCAATTTACCAAGGTATGAACAATCAATTCGGGCGTTTTCCAGTTATTGTCGAACTCGCTGTAGCCCCATACGCTATTGATTGTCAGGCAGGTTTCCCAAGGGATAGGGTTGCCATATTTGTCCATCAGTGGAGCGTCGAGAACACCTTGTTCGGGCGTTTCGAAATCGCCTAACATCGACATTTCGCGCTGCTGTGACGAAGTACCGTGGTGAACTTCTAAGCGATTGTCCAAAATAATGTCAGGTTGGTTTTTGCGTACCATAGCCACCAATTCTTTGGCTTTCCATTTGTCGCCACTATAATCGTCGAACGAATAATCGAACCACATAATATCCAACTTGCCATAATTTTTGGTTAATTCATCCACTTGTCCGTGCATGTATTTCAGGTAGTTATCCCATTTGAAATTGCGTTTGCCATATTCTTTGTCGTCGCGCTGCGGGTGATTGCCCACATTGGGATAGTCTGGGTGATGCCAGTCGATAATGGAATAATACAAACCCACTTTGATGCCTTCGGCACGGAAAGCATCCAAAAATTCGCGCACTACATCGCGTCCGCCTATTTTATTTCCTAATTTGTAGTCGGTTAGTTTGCTGTCGAACAAACAGTACCCATCGTGATGTTTTGCTGTCAATACAGCATATTTCATTCCTGCGGCTTTGGCGGCTTTCGCCCATTTTTTTGCATCCAAGTCAGCAGGAACAAATGCATCGATGTACTTTTGATACTGTTCGGTGGTCAATCGTTCGTTCGACATAAGCTCCAAAATGGATAAACATCCCAAAGCGGTCATTGCGCCACCATTCGGTGCGTTTCATTACTTGTTTGTAATTTTCCTGATAGGCTGCAGAGGGTTTGTCTTGCGCCAATACGCCTAAATAAATACTAGCACAAAGTAGTGCAAAAATTATTTTTTTCATAAATTTAAAATGATCATTTTCTATTACTATTTTTACAAAGATAGATACTGTTTTTGTTTGTTCAAAATGCTCCCTTTTCCAGCATATCAATAAACCCAAGCAAAGCTCCCCAATGGTAATAGTTATCGCCCATGGAGCGACCTTCGGCTAAATCGTGAACATTTCCGGTAATGGAGTTGTAATTCTCATAAATATAAC
>JFJP01039954.1_pt1 | contig 12213 bp, 9 predicted proteins | sample 431651 | NCBI WGS metagenome assembly JFJP01 (sample SAMN02602958, study PRJNA72255) | Microbial mat metagenome, whole genome shotgun sequencing project. | biome: fresh water; feature: sink hole; material: water; isolation source: purple microbial (photo- and chemosynthetic) mats found in... | reverse complement strand
CTAATGCTACATAACCCATTGGTGCTCCTGAACAAGATTGAACTGTCAGTGCTGGATTTCCAAAACCATCATTATCAGCATCGGCATAATAAACTGTTCCAGCTGCCATGTTTTCAATTGTTGATTGATATTTTGGTGCTGGAATAATGGCTGTGTCTTGTGTCATTGATTCTAAAATACCCCAACTTCCGTATCGCGCACTTCTTCCTCCAATAAATGAAAAATTCATTAATTTCAAGGGCTGACTACCACTTTGTAAAGTTCTAATGTAATCATACCAGTCGTTATACAAATCATACATCTGTGGTGAACGCTGAATATCTAAAAGCGCCTGTGCATAAGTAGGCTCTTCACCAAAAGGTGATGAGGTAATATGTTGTCCACCTTCATAAAAATACATAGGCTTATTTAATAAATCGGATATGGTAGCCTTGACCCCATTTAACCATTGTTTTTCATTAATTTCCCAAGACGTTCTTACCCTGCTTACAACATCGGCAACAGTAGCCGCTGCTCCTAAAACATCAAGTTCAGCATCGGCAACGCCATCAAGTCCAAAATAATAGGTTGGAGATACAACATCAAAACTGCTTGGAATCATATTGTACGCAATTCTTTGTGACACATCTAGCCAACCTGTTTGCAATCCAACAGCCCTTTTTATTCTATTTACATCAGCACCATATACCGAAGTCCATCTATCCAGGCAGTTTTGGATATAAGGTACAATCCCTTCTGGCCAACTTATTCCTGTATTTACACAACCATACTTGTTTAACCAATGAGTTTGTCCAAACATCCAATTCCAAATTTCGTTACTATACTCAACCGTAAGTTCTCGCTCTGGTTCAACTGTATTATGAAACAATGTTGCCATATTATCAATATAATCATTACTTGCCTTGTGCGGAACACAAACCCACCCATCTAAATCATAATCATTCATTAGTTTTATCATCATTTCATAAGGTATTCCTTTATTGTGTGTGTAGGTATAGTAATCTAACCTTGACCTTTCACTCCAGTTGTACAATGTAGTATCGTCCCCACTCCAAGCGTTATTTTGTCCCCAATTATTAGTAGAACCCCAATCCATAAAGCGTACAGACTTAAATACAAGAAGTTTGTCTAGCCAAATGGGATTAAATGGATGTGTCAGATATGTGTTTTCGTAATCTACGTGCAACACTCTGATATTTCTAATTGGGTCAGAGGCAAGAGAACTATTTATATTCATTTCTAAGAATAAATTACTATTTAATGTAAAAGAATACTTGTTGGGATTGACTAAAGTTAGGTTGCTCAGTCCACCACTAAAACTTAATTCGCCAACACCGTCAAATAAAACAACATAGTTGCCAGCCTTCCACGAAGCTGTTGTAGCCCAAATAGTGGAATTTTTCTGTAAATAGGGTCTGCCAGCCACAATTTGTGGAATGTGGGTAGGGTACCCGTCTGGTCGATAGGTCATACTATCTGCTGCTTCCGTATTAAATGGGCCTCCGTTTGGATTGTTAGCATCTTTAGAATACCAAACTCTAGAAACTTTCATCATATCAACAAAGGGAATTTCTGTTCCATAATCAGAAATTCCGCCTAAGTTTGTACCAATGTTTAATTTGCAACTAGCAGGTACTGTTTGTGCAAATAATTGACAACTAATTGTCAAAAATAATAAGTGTAAAATAATTGCTCTCATTGTTGTTTTGTTTTTTAATAATTACCACCAGCGTTTTGCAACTTGCATCACTGGCTTTAATTCAAGATTTTCGCTCACAAATATAGGATAACTTTTAATTAAAATTACTACTGGTGCATTAATTTCTATAATTTTGTTTCTTATATATTGATTTATATGGGTATAACGACGTTCTTTGATTTTTTGATTAATTAGGATAATCATTTTTAGATTGAATCATCACCAAAACATCACTTTTTTTATAATCTTCAATAGACAGCAAATCTTCTTTTTTGTCAATCATTTTTGAAGTATATAAACGTTTTGTTTTTAATGTTTTCAAATTCAATTCATCTATAAAAGGAAATTGACCTTCTTTAGTATGTCCATCACCAATTAAATAAGCATTGCCATTTTCTGTTGCAATAACATATCTTCCGAATTCATTTTTTTTGGTTTCAAAATTTCCAGGATCTGAGTAAATATCTTGTGAGTTTCTATCCGAAATTATTTTTGGAGTTTCATTTGGATTGGATGGATTTAATAAATAAGTTTTAGCATTTCTTGTATCATACCAACTATCATAAGCAATTGCAAAAGAGTCATTTCCCCATGTTATTCCACCAAAACGTTGTTGTGTTTTCATCATAGAAGTTGGCAACGAATTGAAAGGCGCATTCCATTGAAAAACTTCATCTCTATAAGCTACTTTTTGAGCTTGGTCACCTTCGTCAAGTGCTTCTACATAGACTAAAGTTGCGGGTTTGTCTGCTCTCCAACTCATACTTCTTTTTCCTTTTCTCACTGAAGAGAAACCTTTTGGCATAATTTCAGTCAACGGAACTTCATTTACTTGTTTGATTTCTATACCAGAAACATCATAAACTACAGATTTTTGCGGAAAACGACTTAATGGAACGATATAGGAATAAGGTTTTTGAATAGTAGTAAGCATCAAATAATTTCCGTCAGGCGAAAAACTTTCTCCTGCATAAATAGCTGCCGATTTGAATAAGGTAGAAGCTCCTAAAATTGTAATTTTATGTAATTCTGAAGTTACTAATGCATCAAAATTAGCTTCATCATTTTTGTTTTTCAACAAATCTTGATACGTTCTATTTTGTGATTTGGCACTTTCACTTACAGAAACTGTTGGTCCTTTTGGTAACTCTTTTTTCTCATTGATTAAAGCTGGACGATTTTTAGGCAAAACTTTTACTAATAACGTTTGATTGTCATTCATCCAAATGTAAGGACTTCCTAAATTGGCATTCAGATTGTCTAAGGTTATTTTTTTTGCAGCTGCCGTTGCCACATCAATTATCCAAAGTTCAACACCAGAATTTGTTGTATTGGTAAAAGCAATTTTCTTTTCGTCTGGCGACCATGAAATATTGGTTAGTCTAGCATTTAGAGGAAGTCCTGTTACTTGAGTTTCTTCTTTAGCAGCAATTTTTCTAATTTTCAAATTGTTGATGTAGGTCACAGAACTTGAAATATTAGTAACAGGATTAATGCGTAAACCACCCAAACGCATTTCTTCTTGATTTAAATCGTCAAGTGTTTTGTATGTATTTCTGTAACTTAAAAGCATATATTCTTTTTTTGAATCCATACTCACTGATGGTGCTCTTTCGTATTCGGCTAATGCCAAAATCTCTGCTGAAGGCTTTTGGTAGCTCAGATTTTCTTGTGCAAGAGTTATGGTAGTAATTTCAAAAAACAATAATGTAATAAATCGTAATTTCATAAAGTTTAGTTTTAGTGAAAATTTATTGTACTAAAGTAAAACAAACTTATTACATAATTGTTTTGGTTTATGTTAAAATTATCCTTAAAAATAGTTACCAATTATAAGCTACAGTCAATTAATTTTATAATTTTGTATAAAATATTGATTGATGAAAAAACTTTACTTTTTATTGCTGATTTCTTCTTTTTCTTCGGCACAGTTAACATGGTCACCACTTCCAAATGCTGCTGTGAACACTAACGGACAACGATTTGATGATGTTTTCTTCTTGAATGAGAATTTAGGTTGGGCTGCTAACGGATTTTATGCTGCAGTTTACAAAACAACCGATGGTGGTTTAAATTGGAATCTACAAACCAATAATGCCCTACTTGGTAGCAGTCATTATTTTAGAAATATTGAATTTCTTGATGCCAATATTGGTTTTTTAGGAAGTTTGAATGGTAAGTTTTACAAAACTCTTGATGGAGGTATCACATGGAGTTTGGTAACCATAACCCCAAATCCAGCAGCTATTTGCGGATTGGATTGTGTTGGAACTTCAACGGTTTATGGTTGTGGCGCATATTTTTCTCCAGCTTATATTATTAAATCTAACGATAGTGGTGCTACGTGGCAATATATAGATATGAGCACTTATGCTACTGCTTTGGTAGAAGTATTATTTTTAGATGAAAATACAGGTTATGCTGCAGGAAATAATGCTACTGGTGCCTTAATTTTAAAAACTACCAATGGAGGAACAACGTGGTCAACTCTTTACAATGGTACAATTCCGGGTGAGTATGTTTGGAAATTACAAACCTTACAAAACAATACCAATGTAATTTTTGGTGCTGTAGAATCAGTTTTTCCTAATAACGGAAAACTTATAAAATCTATTGATAATGGAGTTACTTGGACTACCAAAGTGGCTCCAGAAGTTGAGATTCAAGCAGTTGGTTTTCTTGATGAAAATCATGGTTGGATGGGCGGTCATGCAACGGGTTTTTATGAAACTACCAATGGTGGCGATACTTGGACAAATACAACTGTAGGAAGTAATTTGAATCGAATTTTTATTTTAAATAATGATGTGGCTTATGCTTGTGGAACGACTATTTACAAAATGACTACTAATTTAAAGGTCAATCAATTTCAAGAGCAAGCTAGAATACCATTAGTTGTTAGAGTTGCTCCAAATCCAATAAATGACAAGCTGAATGTAGAAATTGATTTTAAAAATGTAGACCACTTAATGTTAGGATTATATTCCAGTACTGGACAACTTATAAAACAACTTAAGCTTGACGAAATTGAAGGTGCCATGACCAAAAAGTATAGTATTTATTTTCCCTATCCAGCAGGAATCTATTTCATCAATTTACATACTAATACTGGAAGACAGTCGTTTAAAGTGGTCAAGTAAAAGGATTATCAGGAGATCTACAAATGACTTCAATACTAGTCATTTGATATTATTTAAAAGTTCAAAATTTTTACCCCTCGATATGACTTGAAACGAATCTATTTGATATTGAATACATAATAGGTATTATACCATAAACTTTTGGACTATTTTATAAATATTATTGGTATAATTTTTGAATTTTTTTTTAAATTATTTTTTTTAAAAATCGGTTGTAGCGGTTAGTTCAGCAATTTTTACAATTACATCAACTGCTTTTTGCATACTTTCTACTGGGACATATTCGTATTTTCCATGAAAATTATGCCCACCGGCAAAAATATTTGGGCAAGGTAATCCCATATAAGATAATCTTGAGCCATCTGTTCCTCCACGAATTGGTTTAATTAATGGAGTGATTCCTAATTGTTTCATAGCTTCTTCGGCTAAATCTACAATAAACATCATAGGTTCTACCTTTTCGCGCATGTTATAGTATTGGTCTTTTACTTCTGCAATGCAAATATCTTCGCTAAATTGTTGAGCGAAATTTTTATTAATACCCTTAGCAATTTCTAAAACTTTGTTTTTTCTTTCTTGAAATAATTGGGCATCATGATCACGAATTATTAGCTCAACTACACTTTCTTCTATACTTCCTGAAAGACCTACTACATGGTAAAATCCTTCATAATCTATTGTTTCTTGTGGGATTTCATTTTTGGGCAATTGGTTTATAAAATCAATTGCTATAAGCATTGAATTGATCATTTTTCCTTTAGCATAGCCAGGATGCACGCTTTTACCTTTAAATGTGATTTTTGCACCAGCTGCGTTAAAATTTTCATATTCTAATTCACCAATCTGACTTCCGTCCATTGTGTATGCCCATTGTGCGCCAAATTTTTCTACGTCAAAAATATCAGCACCACGACCAATTTCTTCATCAGGAGTAAAGCCAACTCTTATTTTTCCATGTTTAATTTCTGGATGTTGCACTAAGTATTCCATAGCGGTAACTATTTCAGTTAAACCAGCTTTATCATCTGCACCCAAAAGGGTTAAGCCATTTGTTGTAATCAAAGTTTGGCCTTTGTATAATAATAAATCATTAAAATAACTTGGAGAAAGAATGATGTTTTGCTCTTTATTTAGAACAATATCGCCACCGTCATAATTTTCTATAATTTGTGGTTTTACGTCTTTACCACTAAAATCGGGTGACGTATCATAATGCGAAACAAATCCAATTGTTGGCACTTCATGATCTACATTACTAGGTAGGGTACCCATAACATAGCCGTTTTCATCAATGGTAACTTCTGTTAATCCAATTGTAGTTAATTCTTTAACTAATAAATTGGCAAGATCTAATTGTTTTTTAGTACTTGGTGTTGTTGGAGAATTTGCATCCGATTCAGTATCGATAATGACATAGCTTATAAAGCGGTCGATGATATTTTGCATGTTTTTTTATAAAATATTTGTATTACTTAATCCTTTGAATAATCTAAATAAACCATAAATAATAGCTCCGTAAGTTATCAATCCAATTCCTGAAAAGGTAATTGCTATTCCAACTACAAGCCAAATGGCTCCATATAGTATATCTTTGTGGGCAGCAGCTCTTTCGGCATCCATTAATTTGTCTTCACCATCAGCAATTAATTTTTTTGCTGTTTCTTCGTCAATCCCTTTTTCTATTAATGCGGCAACAATTAGTCGTTTAGGTTGTTCAGCAATAAGGCTAGAAATTACAAACTCTTGAACACTTTTTGGATTTTATTGATCTGATAAAGTTTTGTTTTCAAACATATAGTTATTTTTTTCAAATATAAAAAAAATCCTCAACTGCTTTCACAATTGAGGACTGTATTTTGAGTAAAATTACTTATTCGTTAACTATAACCCATTCACCACTGGCAATCATACTTTCAGCTTTTTTATATTTTAAGCTTTCTGTTTTTCCACTCATTACGTGTTTGATAGTAACAGTATCGTTTCTGTTAATCTTAGGTTGATCACGAACAATAGTCTCTGTTACTTGACGTTGCTGTGTTTGTCCGGCTTCAAGGTTTTGTTCTGCTAATGAGTCACTATTTGGGATTTCATCTTTAGACTCGATGTAATTTTTTTTGCTTTTTACCTCTCTTGCTTCTTGAATGTTATTGTTTTGCTGTGGTAAATCGCCTTTAAATAAGAAAGAAATAACTTCTTTATTTACGCCATCTAACATGGTTCTAAACAAATTAAATGCTTCTAATTTATAAATTAGCAAAGGGTCTTTTTGTTCGTGAACGGCTAATTGAACTGATTGTTTTAACTCATCCATTTTACGCAAGTGTTTTTTCCACGCTTCATCAATAATTGCAAGAGTGATGTTCTTTTCAAAATCCGCAATTAATTGTGTTCCATGAGATTCGTATGCCTTTTTCAAATCGGTAACAACATTTAATGATTTGATACCATCTGTAAAAGGAACTATAATTCTCTCAAACGTATTTCCTTCTTGCTTATAAACATTGGTAATGATAGGGAATGCCTCTCTAGCACTTCTTTCTGTTTTTTCAGTGTAATAGTGCATTGCAGCCTTATACACTTTACCTGTCAATTCCATTTCTGATAATTTAGCAAAATCACCTTCAGTTACAGGAGAAGTTATAGAGAAATAACGAATTAATTCGAATTCAAAGTTTTTAAAATCACTACTTGCTTTATTATCTCCAACTATTACTTCGCAAGTATCATACATCATGTTGGCGATATCCAGTTTCAAACGTTCTCCATGTAAAGCATGACGACGACGTTTGTAAACCACTTCTCTTTGTGCATTCATAACGTCATCATATTCTAACAAACGTTTACGAGTTCCAAAGTTATTTTCTTCTACTTTTTTCTGAGCTCTTTCGATAGATTTAGTCATCATAGAGTGTTGAATCACTTCACCTTCTTTTAACCCCATTCTATCCATTACTTTTGCCACTCTATCTGACCCAAATAAACGCATTAAGTTATCTTCAAGAGAAACATAAAATTGTGAACTTCCTGGATCACCTTGACGTCCAGCACGACCACGTAATTGACGGTCAACACGACGAGAATCGTGACGCTCTGTTCCAATAATTGCTAAACCGCCAGCAGCTTTTACTTCTGGAGTTAATTTAATATCGGTTCCACGACCAGCCATATTTGTTGCAATGGTTACTACTCCTGGTTTTCCTGCTTCAGCAACAATTTCTGCTTCACTTTTGTGCATTTTGGCATTCAATACATTGTGAGCAACACCTCGCATTTTTAACATTCTACTCAATAATTCTGAAATTTCAACCGATGTTGTTCCAATTAATACAGGTCTTCCTGATGCTGATAATTGGGTTACATCTTCTATTACAGCATTAAATTTTTCACGAACAGAACGATAAATTAAATCTTCTTTATCTTGACGAGACATGCCTCTGTTGGTAGGAATTTCAACTACATCTAATTTATAGATTTCCCAAAGTTCACCTGCTTCTGTAACTGCAGTTCCTGTCATACCAGATAACTTGCTGTACATACGGAAGTAGTTTTGAAGCGTAATGGTAGCAAATGTTTGGGTTGCTGCTTCAATGGTTACTTGTTCTTTGGCTTCAATAGCTTGGTGTAATCCGTCTGAATAACGACGTCCATCCATGATACGACCCGTTTGCTCATCAACAATAAGAATTTTGTTATCCATGATAACATATTCTACATCTTTTTCAAAAAGAGTGTAAGCTTTTAATAATTGTGTAAGCGTATGGATTCGTTCAGATTTGATTCCGAAGTCTTGAAATAATTTTTCTTTTGCTTCAGCTTCTTTATCTTTCTCAAGGTTTTGCTTTTCTATTGCAGCAATTTCAGTTCCGATATCTGGAAGAACGAAGAAGTTCTCGTCCGTATCTTGCGATAAAAATTTGATTCCATTATCGGTTAATTCTACTTGATTGTTTTTTTCTTCAATTACAAAATATAGTACTTCATCAACAAGTGGCATTTTGCGGTTGTTGTCTTGCATGTACTCATTTTCAGTTTTTTGTAAAAGTGCTTTTACGCCTTCTTCACTCAAAAACTTAATAAGTGCTTTGTTTTTTGGAAGCGAACGATATGCTCTCAACAACTGAAATCCACCATCTTTGGTATTCCCTTCTTTTATCAATTTTCTGGCTTCGGATAAAAATCCATTAGCAAGTTGACGTTGAAGATTAAATAAATTTTCAATTTTTGGTTTTAGTTCGTTAAATTCATGACGATCACCATCAGGAACTGGACCAGAAATAATTAATGGAGTTCTTGCATCATCAATCAACACCGAGTCAACCTCATCGACAATGGCATAATTGTGTTTTCTTTGCACTAAATCTTCTGGCGAATGTGCCATGTTATCTCTTAAATAATCAAAACCAAATTCGTTATTTGTTCCATAAGTAATATCAGCTTCATAAGCTTTTCTTCTTGCATCAGAATTTGGAGAGTGGTTGTCAATACAATCAACTGTTATTCCGTGGAATTCAAATAGAGGTGCTTTCCAGGTACTATCTCGTTTTGCTAAGTAGTCATTTACAGTTACTAAATGCACTCCATTTCCAGTTAATGCATTTAAGTAAAGAGGAAGAGTAGCTACTAAGGTTTTTCCTTCTCCTGTTTGCATTTCGGCTATTTTTCCTTGATGTAAAACAACGCCACCAATTAACTGAACGTCATAGTGAATCATATCCCAAGTGATTTCTTTTCCTGCAGCATTCCATTGGTTTGCCCATAAAGATTTATCTCCATCTAGGGTGATGTATGTTTTAGTAGCAGAAAGCTCTCTGTCTTTTGGTGTTGCAGAAACTGTTATTGTAGAATTTTCTTTGAAACGTCTAGCAGTTTCTTTAACAACAGCAAAAGCTTCTGGAAGAATTTCCATTAATACTTTTTCTGAGATTTCGTATGCTTCTTTTTCTAAAGCATCAATAGCATTGTAGATATCTTCTCTTAAATCGATATCTATTGTATTTTCAGCATCTGCTTTTTTTGCAGCAATTTCAGCATCTTGTTTTGCACGAGCTTGTTTGATTTTATCTTTAAATTCGTTAGTTTTTGCTCTTAACTCATCGTGAGATAATGCCATTAATGCAGGTTCAAGTGCTTTAATTTTAGCAATATAAGGTTGTGTAGCTTTTACATCTTTTTCAGATTTATCACCTACGAAAATTTTAAGTATATTATTAATGAAACTCATAATGGGTTTGTATTTGTTTTTTTATTGTCCCTAATTTGGGTGTGCAAATTTAAACAAAAAAAAAGCCCCAAAGGAGACTTTTTCTGTTGTGTTAGTTTATTTTTTTTAATATTCGTCCTCGTTCCAAAGATAATCTTCGTCAGTTGGATAATCTGGCCAAATTTCTTCCATAGATTCATAAATTTCGCCTTCATCTTCAATAGACTGAAGGTTTTCAACTACCTCAAGCGGCGCACCAGCTCTAATGGCGTAGTCTATAAGTTCATCTTTGGTTGCAGGCCACGGTGCATCACTTAAATAAGATGCTAATTCTAATGTCCAATACATCTGCTTTCGATTTTATAATTTATGCAAAAATAAATTTTTAACTGAAATAGTCAAGTAAAAATTGATTTATTTTATAATTAAAGTTAAGAACGTGTTTTTTTAAATTCCAATTTTTAAATTCCAAATACCAAAATCCTTGATTTTGTTGCCAAACTTTGGAATTTGGATTTTTATTTTTTGGATTTTTAGAAAATACTATTTTCTTGGTATCCACTGAACTTCGTCAGCTTTTAGGTCAAAGGTCAACTTTCGTGCCAAGACAAAAAGGTAGTCAGAAAGTCGGTTTAGGTATTTAATTACGAGTTCATTTGTTGGCTCGATGTCATTCAAATGTACTGCTAAACGTTCGGCTCTACGACAAACACAACGCGCTATATGACAATATGACACGGTGGTATGACCTCCTGGTAGTACAAAATGGGTCATTGGTGGTAGATTATCCTCCATTTCATCAATTTCTTTTTCTAAATAGTCAATGTCAGCTTCTAAGATTCCTAAATTTTGTAAACGTTTTTCGCCATTTTTAAGCGTTTCTTTCTCTGGTGGGGTTGCTAATATTGCTCCAACTGTAAAAAGGCGGTCTTGAACTTCAATTAATACGTCTTTGTAGTGCGAATTTATTTCTTGGTCGCGAATTAATCCAATATGCGAATTTAATTCGTCAACTGTGCCATAACTCTCAATTCTGATGTGGTGTTTTGGAACTCTTGTGCCACCAAAAAGTGCAGTTGTACCGGTATCGCCAGTTTTTGTGTATACTTTCATTGTTGAGTGATTAGTGAAAAGTAATTAGTAATTAGTTTTTCAAAGGTAACAAAAATTAATATGGATTGACAACTAACCCTGATGGGAATGGCGCCTTGCAGAATGGACAGCAGGAATAAGGATTGCAGATAAAGCCCAAGCGATTCGTTCCCAAATCTATTGAAACTAAAAGAAAGATTTATAAATGGCCTTCGTTTAATTGATCACTTTCGATAATTCCGTCTCGTAATCGGATGATTCTATGAGCGTATTTGGCAATGTCTTCTTCGTGCGTTACCAAAATTACTGTGTTTCCTGATGCGTGAATGTCGCCAAAAAGCTTCATTATTTCTACCGATGTTTTGCTATCAAGGTTTCCTGTAGGTTCATCGGCAAGGATGATAGAAGGTTTGTTAACCAATGCTCTTGCTACTGCAACACGCTGGCGTTGACCACCAGAAAGTTGATTGGGTTGATGGTCCATTCTATCGTCTAATCCAACTTGAGTAAGTACTTCTGTGGCTCTTTTGTTTCTTTCAGATTTTGGATAACCAGCATAAATCATGGGTAAGGCAACATTATCTAAAGCAGTTGTTCTGGGCAAAAGGTTAAAAGTTTGAAAAACAAAACCAATTTCTTTGTTACGAACTTCTGCTAAATCATCATCGTGCATTTGAGAAACATCTTTTCCGTTAAGAATGTAAGTTCCAGAAGTAGGTGTGTCTAAACATCCTAAAATATTCATCAAGGTTGATTTTCCAGAGCCAGAAGGTCCCATTAAGGCTACGTATTCTCCTTTATTGATTTGTAAATCAATTCCTTTCAATACATAAATAGTTTCGTTTCCGAGGATGAAATCTCTTTTGATGTCTGAGATTTTTATAAGTGAGTTTGACATGATAATTTGGACTAATAAATGATTAGTAGTTTAAAACTGCATAAAGTTACAAATTCAAAACTAAAAAATGACATTTATATAAGTTTAACATTTAATTATCACTATCAACCGACAAAATTTAAAAACAGGCAAAAAATATCCTTTAACCCTTGTAAATTCAAGGGTTAATTTATGAATCAAAAAA
>JFJP01022085.1_pt1 | contig 12213 bp, 15 predicted proteins | sample 431651 | NCBI WGS metagenome assembly JFJP01 (sample SAMN02602958, study PRJNA72255) | Microbial mat metagenome, whole genome shotgun sequencing project. | biome: fresh water; feature: sink hole; material: water; isolation source: purple microbial (photo- and chemosynthetic) mats found in... | reverse complement strand
AAAATCAGACATTCCATATTAACGAAAACTTAACTGCATATCAACAGAATTGTGTTTCAGTTCAATTGTTGACAGATTTTATGAAAAAATGCTATCAGATGTCAGATTTATGAAAAAGCAGGGACATGCCGCCGCCGGTGCCTCTGCAACCCTTAAACGGAGGATTTATGCAAAAACGTCTTATTCTTTTCGCTTTGTTTTTTTCTTTTATGTTTATTCAGTTGAATCCGGTCATTGCACAGGATTTGATCCGGGTCACGTCTTCTCCCAATCCGGTGGGATCAGGCGCGAGAGCCGTGGGCATGGGCGGCGCATTCATCGCTGTCGCGGATGACGCCACCGCAGCCTCCTGGAATCCCGGTGGATTGGCGCAGTTGAAAAAGCCGGAAATCTCTCTGGTGGGGACTTGGTTTAATCGCATAGAAGATGACAGGCTCGGCGTCACGCCCGAATCGGAAGAAACCCAGCGTTTTTCCCAAGCTGACATCAATTATTTCAGCCTTGCCTGTCCTTTCAATCTCCTTGAGCGGAATATGGTTATTTCCTTGAATTATCAGTATCTTTATGATTTTACCCGGACAGGAAGTTTTTCAACAGAAATTCTGACAGATGAGTTTCAGGCAAATACGACGGCGGATTTTCAGGAAGACGGCGGGCTTTCCGCGCTCGGTCTTGCCTACTGCATTCAGATTGTGCCGGATTTTTCTTTCGGTTTTACTTTAAATTTCTGGAATCACGGTCTTTTCAACAATACATGGACGGAAAAGCTTCACACCCGAAATTCCCAGACCGTGAAGACAGATTTTCTTTCTTCGGAAGAATCGGAAGAAGATGTACCGGATTCCCTTACCGTCACGGAAGATTATACCCGTTGGAATCGTTATGATTTCAGCGGATTCAATGCCAATATCGGCATTCGCTGGCGCATCAGCGACAAACTCACACTCGGCGCGGTGTTCAAAACGCCTTTTACCGCAGACCTCAAGCGTGAAACCGGCACAGAGACCAGGCAACTGCTTCCGGACGGACAAGAAATTCGGGATACGCCCCAGTCAGTGACGCATGATGAGGAATTGGACATGCCCATGTCTTACGGCATCGGCGTTGCTTACCGTTTTTCGGATGTTTTTACCGTATCGGCAGATGTTTACCGCACCGAATGGGATGATTTCGTTCTCACGGATTCAGCCGGGAATGAGGTCTCGCCCGTCACGCAGCGGCATCCTGACGATTCGGACATTGACCCCACGCATCAGGTGCGTGTCGGTGCGGAATATCTGTTTATCTCTCCGAGTTCCGATTATGTGATTCCCCTTCGCGGCGGCATGTTTTATGACCCCGCGCCCGCTGCCGGCAGCCCGGATGATTTTTACGGATTCAGTCTGGGTTCCGGGATTGCCAAAGGCAGATATGTCTTTGATATTGCGTTCCAGTGCCGGTTCGGAAACGATGTTTCGGAGTCAAAAGTTCAATACTATGATTTTGCTTTTTCCCAGGACGCGCAGGAGTATATGATTTACTCATCGCTGATTGTGCATTTTTGACCCTGATTTTGACCCTGATTTGCAGGATTAAAGGATTTGCAGGATTTTTGTCAAGCCTTTCAGAAAATTGCCGAGGCTCCGGGAAATCTGAATGAATTGTCAGGAGGAATTGGAAAAAGACAAATCTTTTCCGGATCGGATGTTTTCCCGTTCCGGTGATTTGAACTGCCTGAAACAGAAGCGTAATCAGACCGCAAAGACTCTGGGACAACTGAACAGAGAGGAATCTGTTGAAATTCCGTTGGAGACCTTGAGACAGATTGAGTCTCTGTTCAGCCATACTTTTATGCTGCGCTCAGTCGGTAAAACGCCCAAACTAAAAATAGATGAAACCCGTTATACTGAGATTCTTCGCCGCGCTCAGAAGGTTGTTGAGCCTGTCGAAACAATGACAGATATCGACTTCATCACCTATTCTACACCACTACCATAAATTTTACCGAACCGGCGATACAGCCGTTTAAACGGCTCTTTCCAGTTCTGCATAAAAAGCGACATAAATCCTCCGATTGTGGTTGCTGCGCCGATTCCCACAGGACATCCGGGCTGTCCGCAGAAGGGACATACCGATGTGACGGCAATCAGACCGGTAAACCCCAGCCACCATTTGCAAAAATGTATGATTCGTGAAAACACAGAATGGCGGTGATGATTTTCTACAGAGATATTATTCACTTGAGGAATATTCCTTTCAATGATCCAAATGAGATTTCATCCCTTTTTGCTGCTGAATCTCCAGCCGCTTGACAAACTCTTTTATCAGATGAAAGGCTTCGGCTTTATCCTCATCAATGATAACCGCCTTCATTCGCATAAAGTCTTGTTCTGTCAATGACAATACTTTTTCCGGCATAACATATTTCCTTTGATTATCCTGAAAACTGCTCTTTCTGACCGGGGCCGTAACAGGCCTCGAATACCGGCACTCAATGACGCTGAAGTGCTTTCTGCACCTGCTTTACAACGCTTTCTTTGATAAATTCAAGTGCTTTTTCTGCATCATCATCCAAAGAGATGGCTAAAATCTGTTGCACCTGAGATGGACTCAGTTCAATATTGACCTGTTTTAAATTCATTGCCTATTCTCCTATCCTTCGGTTTTCAGCTCATTACGACTTTCCGAATAGCAGTTAAAGAGCAGAAACAATGCAGTTGCCAAAAAAATACAATCCCTAAGCACTGTCAAAATCATCGAACTACCTTCAATTGTCTGAACACTTGTGCTGAAACAGCCGCAATGTATATTCAGACCGCGAGCCAGATTAAAGATAAGTGCGCTCATAAAAATCAGCAGCAGGAGGGCGATGATAAAGAGCGAACCGGGTATCCATTTTCCGAAGATCAGACAGACGCCCGCACAAAGTTCAAGACATGGGAGTACTACCGCTGTGATATTAATGAGTTGATCCGGCAAAATCTGATAATTGAAGATTGCTTCCGCAAATGCCGCCGGATGAATGATTTTATCTATGCTGGCATAGACAAAGACAATTCCCAAAGCGATCCGCATTGCTATAATAATCCGTTTTTTTATCATTTTGCACCTCCGCAGGATATTTCACAAAGCAGGCTCCCGTTGCCGCAGGTTTGAGTCTCAAATTGCAGCACTGCATGATCTATACCGAAATGATGAAAAAGTTCTTCCCGAATTTTTTCGGCAAGTTGTTCCGTTTCACTCAACAGCCGGTCAGTAATCACAATATGAGCGGAGAAAGCAATATTGACGGAACTTGAATTCCACGCGTGAAGATAATGAACGCTGCAAATATCCGGCATCTGTTCTAAAAATTCTCTGATTTTCACAATATCTATATGTTTGGGTGTTGCATTCATCAGAATCCGTGTGGCTTCTTTCAGCACAGACCAGCAGTTTTTCAGAATAAAAATAACAATGAGAAAAGAGAGCAGCGGGTCTAACCAATACCAGGGCTTGAATATCAGAACTGCTCCGCTGATCAGAACCGAAACAGAAGTCAGAAAATCTCCTACCATGTGAAGAAACGCGCCGCGCACATTCAGGCTGTGTTTTGAATCCCGGTGAAGCAGCCATGCGGATAAACCGTTTCCGATAACTCCGATAAGGGCAACCCACATAACCAACTGACCTGAAACCGGAACAGTGTTCTTAAAACGGCTGATTGCCTCATAAATGATAAATACAGACGCGCCTGCCAAAATGATCACATTGATCAGCGCCGCCAAGACTTCAGATCGTCTGTATCCGAAGGTGTTGCTGACAGATGCCCCTTTTTTACCAATAATGTAGGCAAAATACGAGATCAGAATAGCAGTGAAATCACTGAAATTATGGATGGCATCGGAAATCAGCGCAACGCTTCCGGCATACAGTCCGCCGACAATCTGAACAGACGGAATGATAAGATTCAGCACAAGCGTTGCCAACAGTCTTGCTCCGCCTGTATTTTCGGCGATTTCAGCATGATGATGACATGAACCGTGATCGTGATCTTTTTCATGATCATGATAATTGCAAATATGATTCTCCGGTTCACAGCATTTTTTTGGTTCATTATTTTCAGCTTTCAATGCCTTCTTTTCCTCCGGTTTCTGTCGGAAACTGATTCTGCACCCAGACCGACCAGCCGTTCACAAGAACTTTCACATCTTTAAACCCCAAATCAGTCAGCATCATTGCCAACTCCTTGCTGAGATTGCAGGTTTCCCCGTCGCAATAAGTAATAATTGTTTTATCTTCCGGCAGTTTTTCCGATATGTTCTGAAAATATTCATCAAAGGAAACCCAAGGCAGATTGACGGCGCAGTCAATATGACCTGCCTGATAGTCTTCCGGTGAACGTGCATCAAGAACAATTGCTTTGCCGTCAAGGCAAAGCTGTCTTGCATCATGAACGGAAATCTCAATATTTTCGCCCGTATCGAGCGTCATCTGAGATTTGACTGACCAGTCGCCGATAAGCGGCACCCTGTCAGAGCGGACAGAGTTGATGCACACACCGATGACTGCCGAGACAAAAACAACAGCAACTGTCTGATAAATGCAACGACAAACAAAGTTTTTATTTTCCATAACCTATTTAACATATCGCTGTTATTGATAAAATTCCTTCCCGTATCCGCGTCTCATATATTCGGAAAGACCGACCATGCCGTCCACCAGATATTTTGAACTGAAACCTTTTAATATCAGATACATTCTGACCATTTCGGCTCTGTCATAATTGGTGCAGACCGTAACGATAATCTTGCTTTTGTCGAGTTCGACGAGTCTTTCGGGAAGTTCATTGATCGGAATGTGTCTGATAAACTTCAGATGATATTCCTCATGTTTTTCCAAAGTTCGGATGTCAATAATTTGAACTTTCTTCTGTTGATAAAGCTCAAGCAGTTCGGGAATCCTGATCTTCATATCCCTGCGTTCACTATTGTCAAATCTTTTCAGATAATCATCAAAAGAGATGCTTTTCAGTTCATCATCGGCATACACAGATGATGTCATCATAAGAAAATAAATCATAATAATTTTAAGCAGTTTTCTCATACACCCCTCTCATAAGCAGCAGGAAAAAAATAACTTGCTGATTTTTAATATATACTGATCCAATTTTGGTTTTTTTGCCACAGACACACACAGACGGACACAGACAGATATCCGAAAGAAGAAGAATATATGTATCCAAAAAATAGCTGCAAAAAAAACAAATTTGGATTAGTATATATGCTGTATTCCGTTTTCAGAAATATCTGTCTGTGTTCGTCTGTGTGTGTCTGTGGCAAAAAAACAAAAGGTGGATCAGGATAAAAGATTCCAAACCGTTTTTGCATAAATGCAGAACGGGTTTCAAACCCGTTTTGCTGACGGTAGTTCAGGATAAAAGATTCCAAACCATTTTTGCCGCAATCCCCAAAAGCACAATACCGATAATCAGCTTGACCTGTTTGCGGTTCAGTTTGTCAGTCATAAGCCACGCGCCTGCAACCGCTCCCAAAGCTGAAGCGATTGCGGTAAATCCTAAAAGCGGGAGACTGATATTTCCCAAAGAAGCATGTCCGAGAAAACCTGAAAAAGATGAAAAAATTACGATAAAAGATGTTGTGGCAGAGGCTTTTTTCGGATCATACCCCAGCCAGACCAGAACCGGCACAATAAAATTTCCGCCGCCCACGCCCAAAAGACCGCCGAGAAATCCGGCAAATCCGCCGACTGCGAGTCCGTAAGCCATTTGTCCGGTTTTTTCCGCTTCTGTCTCCTTTTTCCGGGGTTCATAAAAAAGCATCATTCCAGCAGCAAACAGCAGAAATCCCACAAAAAGCCATAGCAGCAGTTCCCGGTCCAGCCCTTTGCTCACATAAGCTCCTAATGGTGAAAGAACGGTTGCGACAATCAGAATCGGAACAGCAACTCTCCACAAAATGAGCTTTTTCTGAATAAATCTGTATGAGGCAAATATCATTGCAACAGAATTAAGAAGCAATGCTGTTGCCATTGCCATATAAATATCTATGCCGAGTCCGATGAATACAGGAATCAGAATAAACGCCGCTCCCACACCGGCAATAGTCAGCAGCGTGGTAAAAATAAATGTTATGACACCTGCAACAGCAGTAATTACCATGAATGCTCCTCTTCTCAGTTTATTGATAAAAGCGGCTTCTCCGAATTTTTCACACCGTTCCCTCAGAAACCTCTCCCCGAAGACAGTGGGAGGTGAACTGTATAACTCCTAAAATTATCGCCCGTAACCGGCGCACGGAATACACATATGTTTGTCTCCGACCACCCGCAAATAGGCAACAGAAGTCAATTCACCGCAATTGGAGCATGGTTTCATTCCCATGAGTTCGCCATAATCTTCAAAAGGATGCGGCTTGACTTCGCCGACAGAAAGCACTTCTGTTTCCGGAGCGTCCCACAAAATATTGACCAGTTCATAGGCTTCTTCCTGCGGAATCTGAGTCGGCGGAACGCCGGCAGCGCGCTTTTTCATAAAAGAGGATTCAGAAATCATCTTTTGCCTTCCGGGCTTATAAGAAACCCTGACGGATTTCTCATTAACCACGTCAATCAAAGTGATTGCAAGTTTTCCCCAGCCTGCTTTTTCAATATTACCCTTGCCGAGCGTGCATCCGGTGCCGTATTGAACGCCGTCTGCAAAACACCGGGCACCGTGATTGTTGCCGATTTCTACAATACAGTACAATTCTCCGGCTATTCCGGTACGCACAACACCCAGTTCACGAAGCGCTGCAATACTGGCGCGTAAACCCATAGCACTTGCCCAGCAGACATGTCCGTGAAATTTGAACATCTCTTCCAGAATTTGTTTTGATTCCATTAGCAATCTCCTTATTTTTTTAACCGCAAAGTAAAACGCTAAGTTCTTTTCTTCCAGATTCGCCAAAGCCCTGTAATCATAATGACAGTTGCAACAAATACATCTCTGATTCCCAGATTTGATTCAGCTTTAATTCAAAATAGTTATTTCCGATGGTTTTAAAACCTCTTAGTCTTTATCCTTTTGCAACCCATAATTCTTTTCCTCTGAATGCTACCGCGATTTTCAGAATATCTTTTATTCCTGCAGATTCCAATTCTGCTGTATAGCCGCAATTTTCAATCTGTTCCAGAGCATCCTTTAAAACCTGTTCATGTGCATTTTCTTTTTCGGTTCCGATTTTTTTAAATTCAAGTATAATACCTTTTCCAGCCCGGTCTTTGGGTTTCATCATAAGATCATACCTGCCGTATCCTGATTCACGGTTGGAACGGATTTCGTATTTGCCGGACATCCAGACTAACATTCCCAGCACAAGAGCATGACAGACTTTTTCAGGTTCATTTCCCATATCATGATAACTGACAATCTGTCTGAAGATCATCCTCAGAAGCTGTTCAAATAAAGCGATATTCCCTGTTTCAAGAGCCTGAATCATCTCTGAAAGGCAATTTGTCTCGATTTTTTCGGAAAACCACGCTTTCACCAGATTCCTGTATGCAAGCCGGACTTCATGATTGGGAACAGTCAGTTCCCATGTTTCATCATCTGTTTTCCTTGATGGTTTCAAATATCCGCAGAACAGAAGAAAACTCCAAAGCAGATCATCACGTTTTTCCAAATCTCTTATGACAATTGTTTCATAAACAGGTCTCTGAATACTTTTACCCTCTATCAACTGCCCAAGCTCTTCCCGGATTTCCCTGCCACCCCGTGTTGCCAGACGGGCGATTATACTTGTATCTGCGGTATTGACCCAGTAAGGCATTGCATTTCCCTGATTATCAATATAGCTGATGACAGACCAGGGATTATAAATAACTGTTTTTCCGAAAAGATACCCGTTATACCATTTGGATACCTCTTCATAACTGCTCTGCATATTATATGTTTCAAGCAGATTTTTCACTTCATATTCAGTAAATCCGAATGAATCTGAAAATCTCTGCCCTAAAAGGGTATAAACGCCCATATTGTTCAGCCCTGAAAATATGGATTCTTTTGCAACCCTTAAAATTCCTGTAACAACCCCTTTGAAGAGACGGGGATTATCCTTTAATCCGCCGGAGAGAAAATTTCTCATAAAAAAGATAATATCTTCATAATATCCGCCGTTATATCCTGCATAAAGCGGCGTGTCATATTCATCTATCAGGATAACTACCTGATTATGATAAAAACGGTTCAGATAATTGCAGAGAAAAATCAGAGACCGTTCATAATCTGCGATTTCACCTGATTTATTCAGAATTTTTTCAAAATATATTTTTTCTTCAGCAAAGAGAGTTGTATCTTCCAATAAATATCTGTGCCTTGCATATTCCTCATAAATCAGCAGTTTCAAACTTTCAAAAGATTCTTTCCAGTTACGGCTTTTAATATCTTTGAAAGTCAGCCAGATTACAGGATATTTGCCATGATGAAGTCTGAAAGATTCATGCTCCGTGATGCGCAGACCGTCAAATAACAGTTGCCGGTTTTCACTGCTTTTTTCAAAAAAATAACGGAGCATACTTAAATTCAGAGTTTTTCCGAACCGTCTGGGACGCGGAATCAGCATTACTTTGGCGGCGGCGATAACATCATGAATAAACAATGAATTATCCGCAAAATAATAATTCCCTTCCCGCATTTCTTTAAAATCGGAAATACCGAGCGGCAGACGTTTTTTATTTGTCATGTTTGACCTTTTTTCAATTACTCTTTGCGAAACTCTGCGCCGTACTTTGCGTTACTTTGCGGTTAAAAAACAATTTTACCGCAAAGTTTCGCAAAGTTTCCCGCAAAGTAACGCAAAGTTTTTTTGCCTATCTGAATCAGACTTTATGCACCCACAAAGGGGCTGACGATGAAATAAACAGCAAACATGCCGATGGCAACTCCGGCAGCTTTGCGGAACCATAAGCCGCTCTGCTGAAATTTTCCGTTTTCAAGGATGCGTTTCACAAGAGCCGCTGAACTCCCTGCAACAGCAATCGGAATACAATGTCCGATACCGAACAGGACAATATAAAAAATGCCGATGGCAATTTTCTGCTGAATGGTGATAAAGGCAAGTATCGGCGCAATAAAGCCGAAGGTGCAGGAGCCGGAAAGAATGCCGTAGGCAAGCCCAAGAACGAATGCGCCCGGCAATCCTTTCAGTTTCAGGCGATGCAGCGCGCTGCCGGACATGGAACAGGCGCTCACGCCCAGCATATCAAGAGATACCCAGAGCAGAATTGCCCCGACGGCGATTGTCCAGTAAGGTCCGACTTCGCCCAGCATTCTTCCCAGCAGCGAGCAGATAATGCCGACCAGCGCAATGGTGATAAAAAGTCCGACGGTAAAGGCAACGGCATATTTTGCCGCCTGTCTTGCTTCAAGGGTCTGGTTCTGACCCGCCACATAACTCACAATCAGCGGAATCGAAGCGATATGGCATGGACTGAACACCACGCTGATCATGCCCCAAAGAAAGCATCCGGCAGCGGCAAGAACAACGCCGCCGCTCATCCATTCGTTCACTGTCAGAAATAATTGTTCCAGCATGATTCTGTTTTTTTCCTCTCATAACTATTTCACTCCCAATTTCTCCAGCATGGCAACGATTGCTTTCTTATCCAGAAATCCCACATGACGCCAGACTTCTTTGCCCGTTTTGTCATAAAATATCTGGGTCGGAATCGTCTGAATCCCGAATTTTCTGCCTTCATTCGGATTTTCCCACACATCAATGAAAAGAATTGCGGCTCTGTCTTTATATTCCTTTTCCAGTTCCGCCATAATCGGCGCCATCATTTTGCAGGGAATACATTTCTTTGCGCCGATGTCCACCATTGTCACCATGTCTTTTACAGGGACTTGGGGAATCGCTTCTGCTCCTGCAACAGCGCATATCAGAACTGAAAGAAAAATAAATACAGTTAATCTCAACATCGTTTTTTTCATAAAAATAATCCTTTTGATAAGTTTAGGAGTTACGCACTTGATCTCGTTCCCACGCGGAGGGGGAACGTCCCGCGACCGTTTTCAGAGGACGCGGAGCGTCCGAGCCGCATTACCCCCTTCGCGTGGGAACGAGAGAACAGGCTCTTTATTCACAGTTATTTGCCTATCCATGCTTTAACATCTTCTTTTTTCGGAATTTTACCCACGCTTTTCACCTGCCCGTCAATGACGACCGCCGGCGTTCCGAAAACGCCGTATCCGGCAATTTTCATCACATCTGTTACCTTTTCAATCTGTGCGTCTGATCCTGTTTCCGCAACAGCTTCTCTGACGATTTTTTCTGTCTGCTGACACTTGGCGCACCCGGGTCCCAAAACTTTGATTTCCATTTTTCATTCCTTTATGAGTTACGCGCTTGACCTCGTTCCCACGCTCCGCGTGGGAATGCAGCCCGGACGCTCTGCGTCCGCCTTCCGGAGTGCGAAAATTGTATTTTCGCAAAAATGCAAAAATGGAATTTTTGCACTCCGGAAGGACATTCCCACGCGGAGCGTGGGAACGAGAACTCAACTGCGTAACTCCTATCCTTTTTAATTTTATATATAGCAAAATAGGAATATAACAGTAAAAAAACATCATCGTTTGCAAATATTTTCACGATTCAGCGTCGGAAGTATTTCCATGATCTGCTTAACTTCCGATTCGTTATCCAACCAGTGCCTGAGATTTCCCAAAAGCGTTGCCGCATAGGGATTGCTGTTCCCGTTTTCAAGATAATAATTCACCCAAAGCCCATCTTTTCTGAAACCCACAAGCCCGGCATCTTCAAGAATCTTGAGATGTTTGGAAACTGTCGGCTGTGCGATTTGCAAGCCTGCCTGAATTTCACAGACACAGAGTTCACGGTGTTGCAGCATTTTGATGATTTTCAGCCGATTTTTATCGGAAAGGGCTTTCATGACCCGTACAAATTCTTTCATATCGTCGCCTCGCTGTATATTTCTGAAACGGAATATAGTTGTAAAAAATGTGTCTGTCAAGCCTTTTTTTGCTTCGCCGGATTCACATCTTATGAAAACCTGAAGGAAATTTATTTATTATACTCTTTTTATATTTTCAATAAAATTCATTCTGACGGACTGAAAAAAGCGGATTTGAGCTTTAAAACCTCATTTATTCGGCGATAAACAAAGAATTTGGGATCAAATAGGGGAACTGTTCAAAAGATTATTGACAAATATGCAAAACAAAGGGTATTCTGTATAAATATGACCGTCGGCGGAAGATTACTGAATCTGAAATATCTGTCTGACAATATTGCAAACTAACCCTCTTTTAAGAAAGGAGCCCTGTTTTATGGAGTGGAGTCATCTGATTATTTTGCTGATTCTTTTGGGAACAATGGCAGCGTATGTACCGGTATTTATGTGTCTTTTTTTTACAACTGTTCTGAGCTTTATATTTTTCACCGACCTGCCGCTGCTGCTGCTTGCCCAGACGCTCTTTCGCAGTCTGGACAATTTTGCGCTCGTGGTCGTGCTTTTCTTTATTCTCTGCGGCAACATTATGACCGCAGGGGCGATTGTCAGAAAACTCATCAATGTCGCCAATATTACGGTAAGCTGGCTTCCCGGAGGACTCGGAATGGCAGGCTGTGTCGCCTGCGGTCTTTTCGGCGCGATCTCAGGATCAACTGTCGCCACGGTGGTGGCATTGGGCGGCTTTATGATTCCCGCGCTGCTGAAAAACGGATATGATGAAAAATATACGCTGGGCGTTATGACGAGTTCCGGCAATCTCGGCGTGATTATCCCTCCCAGCATCAGTATGATTCTTTACAGCATGATCAGCAACACATCGCTGGAAGGGCTTTTTCTCACAGGTTTTTTACCGGGTATTATCATCATCATCGCAACCTGTATTTATACATACATCCATTTCCGAAAAGACACAACTATTTTGCGGATGCCGGTGCCGAGCGCAAAAGAAGTTCTGATTGCCCTGAAAGACGCGTGCTGGTCTATCATGCTGATTATCATTATTTTCGGCGGCATATTTTCCGGCGTCTTTACCGCTAATGAAGCCGCGGTGGTTGCCTGCGTCTATGCCTTTATCGTAGAACTTTTTATACACAAGGCATTAAAACTGAGTGATGTAAAAAAGATTACAATCAGTTCTGCGGTCACGTCTGCCAGCCTTCTGATCATCGTATCCGGCGCGACATGCTTCGGCCGTTATCTGACGCTGGAAAACATACCGGGAAA
>JFJP01040172.1_pt1 | contig 12214 bp, 13 predicted proteins | sample 431651 | NCBI WGS metagenome assembly JFJP01 (sample SAMN02602958, study PRJNA72255) | Microbial mat metagenome, whole genome shotgun sequencing project. | biome: fresh water; feature: sink hole; material: water; isolation source: purple microbial (photo- and chemosynthetic) mats found in... | reverse complement strand
ACGACTCTTGCAGTCAGCGCAACTTCCTTGCCGCCGAACTAAAACCGACCAACTCCGGCAATACCGAACATCCGCCAGCGGTCACCGCCAGCGCTGGCAAATCGACAGATCCGGATCCCGATTATGTTCAGGCTGCACTTAATGCGGCCGCGACCCGCACTTACCGTGCGGCAGTCAACTTTCAACTCTCTGCTGCTGACCGAGAGGATCTTCACCAGGGGCTGATCCTCGATCTGCTTGAGCGAGCAGATCGCTTTGATCCTGAAAAGGGTAGTGCCGGCACCTTTACCGGACTGGTCGCTGAGAACGGCACCAATGACTTTCTGAATGGCCTCCGGAAGGATCGTGCTCGCCTGAGCTTTGCCTCGGACACTGAAGCAGCCAACGACCCAGACATCAATATTGATGCCGTTGCCACGAACGATAGCGTCGTACCTCTTTGGGCAGAGGATCGTGACCTCTTTTCCGGCCCTATTCGATCTGCTCGGAATTTGTCAGGACCTCCCCAGCGCCTGCAAGGCCTCTGGCATCTCCACCGCCACGTTCTACCGCCGGGTTTCCGATCTGCAGATGCACCTGCGCATGTTCGGCTTCCGCGCCGCCGCCTGAGTGGCGCCGAGTGCCCTGAGAAAAACAACCACCTTGCCCGGTATGAACCTTCAGGACGCCAAAAAGCCGATGCCCGATCCGGCCGGTGCCTGAAAGACAAAACCGACCAACACATCCAGGGAGATTGATTTGCTTGCAACCGAAAAATTGACGAACACCACGCACAGCCAAGTTGGCCTGGCCGTGGATGTCGGTCGCACCGGAATTCAATCGGTGCACGTACCACCGGCGCCGCTGACTGAGGCCGGCTTCTGCGACTGGATTGCCAGTGCGCTGGTAGGGCAATCCATCCAGTACCACGAAGGACTCCTGCTGCTCGATCGCTCCGCAGTAGCCAGTGAGTTGTCGACGAAGGACCGTGCCCGTGTCCATTCCGTTGCCCGTCGCGCTTGGATTGCCTGCGAACTCGGACTGGTGCACCTGTTCAGCGTGAAGGTCGGTGACAGCCACTACCGCTACCTCGCCATCCGGTCCGGTAGTTCCCTGAAACCTCCCGAGATTCGGTCACGTTTGCGTCAAGCCAACACCGCCGCTATTTCCCGCCACCCTCACTGAAAGAGCTAACCATGATTCCCGAACCCGAAGTGCTGGACGAGCTGGGCCAGCTTTACATGGCAGAACTTGAGCATCTGCCGATCGCCGAACTCGACCGGTTGCTCCAGCGAGTCGCCTCAACGGAAAAGGCCGTCGGTCAGTACAAGGTGTTTCTGCAGTCTGTGATGAATCACCGCTTTGCCGACCGTGCGCAACAACTCCGGCAGGAAGCCGGCAAAACCACCGGCACCGTGCGCTTTGAAGAGGAAGGTTACGTCGTCATCGCCGATTTGCCGAAGCGCACCGAGTATGACCAGAAAAAACTCAAGGAGGCCGTCGAGGCACTGCGCAAGTGGGGCGAAAACCCCGAGGAGTACGTTGCCATCGAGATCAAGGTGTCCGAAACCAAGTATGGCGCCTGGCCTGCGGCAGTCCGCAATCTGTTCGAGCCGGCCCGGACGCTGAAAACTGGCAAACCCATCTACAAGCTGGAACTGGCCAAGGCTCAGGCCGCCAATGACAGCCATTTTGGCGGAGGTGAATGATGGCAATTTCACTCGCACAACTGACGCGCACTAACTCGCCAAAGCCGCCGCGCATTTTGATTCACGGCGTTGCGGGTGTCGGCAAGACGACCTTCGCGGCCGACGCCAATGCCCCGGTATTCGTACAGACCGAGGACGGGCTTGGCACCCTGGCAACGTCACATTTTCCGTTGGCACGGACCTTCGAAGATGTCATCGATGCTCTGGCGGCGCTCTACACCGAGAGCCATGACTTCAAGACGGTCGTTGTCGACAGCGTCGATTGGCTGGAGCCGCTGGTGTGGGGCCGGGCCTGCCGCGACAACGGCTGGGCCTCCATTGAGGATGCCGGATACGGCAAGGGATACGTCGCCGCACTCAATCTCTGGCGCCAGTACATCGACGGCCTGAACGCCTTACGTGACGACCGTGGCATGACGGTGATCCAGATCGCGCACACCGACATCAAGCGCTTCGATAGTCCCGAGCACGACCCCTACGACCGCTACGTCATCAAGCTCCATACCCGCGCTGCGGCACTGCTGCAGGAACACTCTGACCTTGTCTTGTTTGCCAACTATCGCATCAGCACCGTGAAGGCCGATGTCGGCTTCAACAAGAAGGTGAACCGGGCCATGGGCTCTGGTGAACGGGTCATCCACACCGCCGAACGGCCCGCCTTCCTGGCGAAGAACCGCTACGGCCTGCCGGACACCTTGCCGCTGGACTGGCAGAGCTTCATCCAGGCGATGCCTGAGTCACTTCAACCCACGTTATCCCCGTCGCAAACCACCACCACCCGCACCTGAAAAAGGAGAAATACCATGGCTTCATTCGGACACACCTTCGACGCATCCTCCATTGAACCGAGCAACGGCTACGAAGTCCTTCCACCCGGCAAGTATCTGGCGCAGATTGTTGCCAGTGAGATGCGCGTCACCAAGGACGGTCACGGCCAGTACCTGTATCTGGAAGTCGACATTCTCGACGGCCAATACGCCGGACGGAAACTGTTTGACCGCCTGAACCTGGTCAACGCCAACACAGATGCGGTACAGATTGCCCAGCGCACCCTGTCGTCGATCTGCCGCGCTGTCGGCAAGCTGCAAGTCAGCAACAGCGAGCAACTGCATCTGATTCCCCTGATTGCTGACGTCCGCGTCCGGCCGCCCAAAGGCATGTACGGGGAAAGCAACTCGATCCGCTATTTGCCGCGCACCACTGATGCCGTCGCAGCCCCGGTGCCGGGCAACTCAGGGTTCCGCCCCGCAGCGGTTACCTCGGTGGCGCCGCCAAATACGCCTGCAGCGAACGGCTTGCCCTGGAAGCGTCAGGCCTGATCGGTGGTGCCAGCCATGCGCGACCAGTTCAATCCGACCGAAACCTTGCGTATACCAGAGTCCCGACAGGAATGCCGGGACCGCCTGGTCGCGCTGCAGGGAGAAATTGCCTCGATCCGTATTCAGATTGCGACGACGGATATTCGTCGCCAGGCGGACAAGAAGGGCCTGGATCCGGCGTGGTATCACCGGGCTAAAACAGCGCTCCGTCTCAAACAGCAGGAATTGGCCCAGCTGACAGCGCACATTGCGGCGCTCAACCACGCTGGCCAACGTGATCGCTTCAAGGACACGCTGATCGAAGTTCTGCGCAGCGAATGTACAGATGCGCAGTGGGCGGGCCTTGTCAGTCAGGCCAGACAACTTCACGAAACCCAGGGGAAGCAGGATGGCTGAGCTACCTGCCATTTCCTGCCTAACCCGGGACGCCATTTTCGTCGCCTATGAAGCCGATGCCGGTGACGGCTTCCGCAGTCACCTGGGTGCATCGCTCATCGGCAAGGACTGCGAACGCGCGCTCTGGTACGACTTCCGCTGGGTCACCCGCAGTAACCACCCGGGTCGCCTGTTGCGCTTGTTCGAAACCGGTCAGCTTGAAGAATCCCGGCTGGTTCTGAATTTGCGCCGCACTGGTGCCACGGTGCTGGAGGTGGATCCGGAGACCGGCCGGCAGTTTCAGGTGAAGGCTCACGGCGGTCACTTCGGCGGCTCGCTGGATGGCGTCGCCATCAACCTGCTGGAAGCGCCGAAGACCTGGCACGTGCTCGAGTTCAAAACTCACTCGAACAAAAGTTTTGGTGACCTGGTTGCCAGGAAGGTGCGTGACAGCAAGCCGCAGCACTTTGCCCAGATGCAGATCTACATGCACCTGACGGGCATTACCCGGGCCATGTACCTGGCCGTCAACAAGGATACCGATGACCTGTACGTGGAGCGCATTGAAATTGACCGGGCCTATGCCGAGCGCCTGATCGACAAGGCTGGGCGAATCATTTTTTCGATGGAACCGCCGCCGCGCATGACGGATGACCCGAGCTGGTATCAGTGCCGGTTCTGTAATCACGCAGCACTGTGCCATGGCGAGCGTGAGTGCACGGTCGCCGCCCAGGTCAATTGCCGAACTTGTCTGCACTCCACGCCGGTCGAGAGTGGCTGGCAGTGCAGCCGGCATCAACGATTCCTCACAGAGGCGGATCAGCGCGGTGCGTGCGAGTTCCACCTCTATTTGCCGCAGTTGGTACCAGCGCAGCAAGTTGATGCTGGTGAGGATTGGGTTGAGTACCTGCTTCCCGGCGGTGACCGCTGGCGGGATACCGGATTCAACAAATACACGAACACCTACACAGGAGTATCCGCATGAGTCTTACCTTACGTTCCTATCAAAGTGGCGCCATCCAGGGCATCTACAACTACTTTCATGCCGACACCGGCAATCCGTTGGTGGTCATCCCGACGGCCGGCGGCAAGTCGCTGGTCATGGCGACGTTTGTGGAAGGTGTGTTGAAGGCTTTCCCGGACCAACGCATCCTGATCGTTACCCATGTGCGCGAACTGATCGAGCAGAACCACGCTGAACTCAAGCGACTCTGGCCTGAGGCCCCGGCTGGCATCTATTCGGCAGGACTCAAGCAGCGGGACATCGGGGCGCAAATCTTGTTTGCCGGTATCCAGTCCATTCACAAGCGGATCTATGACGTACAGCAGTGCGACCTGGTGCTGATCGACGAGGCCCACCTGATTCCGCGCTCGTCGAACACCATGTATCGCCGCTTCCTTGATGGCCTGAAGCGCATCAACCCGCTGTTGAAGGTAATCGGCCTGACCGCCACGCCGTACCGTCTTGATTCCGGCATGCTGCACGAAGGTGATGACTCGATCTTCACCGATATTGCCTATGAGGTATCGGTGCGCGAATTGATCGACGCCGGCTACCTGTCACCGCTGATATCGAAGCGCATGGTGACCGAACTTGATGTCACCAGTGTGGGTACGCGGGGCGGTGAATTCATTGCCAGAGATCTCGAAGCAGCGATCGACAAGGATGCCATTACCCAAAGCGCCGTCGATGAAATCTTCTCGTATGCCAAGGACCGCAAAAGCTGGCTTATCTTCTGCGCCGGGGTCGATCATGCCTATCACGTTCGCGATGCCGTCCGCGCCCGGGGTGTCACGTGCGAAACCATTGTCGGTGACACGCCCAGTGCTCAGCGCGAAGCCATCATCAACGCGTTCAAGCAGGGCAAGATCCAGTGCCTGACTAACGCCAATGTGCTGACCACCGGTTTCAATGCACCGGCCGTCGATCTGCTCGCGATGTTGCGGCCAACCAAGTCGGCCGGCCTGTATGTCCAGATTGTGGGTCGCGGCTGTCGCCTGGCGCCGGGAAAAACGGACTGCCTGGTATTGGACTTCGCCGGCAATATTGAGCGTCATGGTCCGATTGATGCGATCAAGCCCAAGCGCCCCAAAGGCGGTGAAGACGGTGTGGCGCCCACCAAGGCCTGCCCGGACTGCAACAGTATCGTTCACGCGGCCACCCGCCAGTGCCCGGACTGCGGACACATGTTTCCGCCTCCTGAAATCAAGCTCGAAGCCAAGGCCAGCCATCTGGATGTGGTGTCCTCAGGCAAGTCGGAGTGGGTGCCGGTCACACGGGTCAGCTATGCGCGCCATGAAAAACCTGGCAAGCCGCCGTCACTCCGAGTTGATTATTGGAGCGGCCTGACCAGCCATAGCGAGTGGGTTTGCATCGAGCACCCGGGCTATCCGCGCCAGAAGGCGGCCAGCTGGTGGGCGAACCGCGCACCGGGTGTGCCTTTGCCCACGGATGTGGAAGAAGCGCTCGCCTGCACCGCTCAGCTGAAGTGCCCGGCCGAGATCGCGGTCCGCCCCAGCGGCCGCTTCACTGAAATCGTCGCGGCCCGTTTCTGATGGTCTGTGACATCTGCCGGCGCGAAACCCGGGGCTTCGGGTTTTCGCCGCGCATCGTCCGCAGGAGCGGTCGTGATCTATGGCTGTGCTCCATGCGCTGTCTCAACATTACTACGAGGCTTGAAGGAATGATTGATCCCAATGAACACGAAGAAGCGGCACTGCGTCATGCCGGCGCTGCCGGCGGCGAATACGTCGAATCACTGGGCAGAACAGATCTGGCGCAGTGGTCTGAAAAGGAATGGGCATTGCTGGTTGATGTGATGGTGACTGCCTTTCAGGATCACCTGCGCGATGCCTATCAGCACCAGCCTGTGCCGTTCTGAGGAGGGCCTGTGACAGCTTCAAGTTATATGGCCCAACTGGGCGCCAAGCTCGTCGATGCAGGGTTTCCCATCTTGCCGATTCAGCCGCACACCAAGAAGCCAGGCATTTTCCGCCGTGGCCAATGGCAGGATTACCCTAAATGGAGCCGTCACTGCGAACGTGACACCACAGACAATGAAGTCGATATCTGGGGCGACTGGCCAGAGTCCGGCATCGGCGTCGCCGCCGGCAAGGTCATCGGTATCGATATCGATGTACTGCAATCAAAGGAAGTTGCCGAGAAGATTGAAGGTCTGGCCAAGCGCATGCTGGGCGACACCCCGGCGGTACGCATCGGCCACGCCCCCAAACGCCTGCTTGTCTATCGGTCGGTACAACCTTTCGGCGGCTTCAAGTATCCGCCAATTGAAGTGCTCGGCGTCGGCCAGCAGTTCATCGCCTACGGCATCCACCCGGATACCGGTAAGCCGTATGAGTGGCCGGTATCCACGCTGGCCGAACTGGACATGGATGAGCTGCCGGCAATCACGGAAGCGCAGGCACGGGAGTTTGCCAAAGAGGCCTATCTGCTGATTCCGATTGAACTGCGGCCAAAGAGTCTGGGCACCGGACTGCGCGCGCCAGCAGAGTGCGCGAATCTGCCTGAACAGCGCGGCACGCTGGAGGCGGTGGAAGATGCGCTGCGCTTCATCATCAACGACGACCTCGACTACGACAGCTGGGTGCGGGTCGGCATGGCCATGAAGGGTGCGCTGGGTGACGACGGCTGGCCGCTTTTCGAGGCCTGGTCGGCGACTTCACAAAAGAACGAGATCAAGACAACGGCAAAAAGCTGGCGCAGCTTTGCACCGCAACGTATCGGCGCCGGCACGGTGTACAAGCTGGCGCTCGACAACGGGTGGGTGCCGGCGGCCGATCTGCAACTCAATGGCCAGATCGTCATGAACGGCCACCACCCGGCGCGTGAGTTGCTGGAAGCGCTGCAGGCTGGGAGTCCGATCACTTTGGAGCCGGTGTCGGGGGATTCATTGCCGCCACCTAAACCATTGCCGGCAGGCTGGGACCAGGTGGGTGGCGTGATCGCGGACATGATGGCCCTGATGGGAGCAACAGCCAAACGACCACAGCCTGTCCTGGCTCTGGGTGCCAGCCTCTGTGCCATCGGCGCGCTCATGGGTCGCAAGTACCGCACCGAAAGCAATACCCGCTCTAACCTTTACGTCGTGGGGATCGCGGAGAGCGGCGCCGGCAAAAACCATAGCCGGGTTGTGATCAACGAGTTATTTCGCAAGGCCAATCTGCTTCAATACCTCGGGGGCAACAAGATCGCCTCGGGCTCGGGTTTGCTCACCGCCATTCAGCGGCAACCTGCCATCTTGTTCCAGCTGGACGAGTTTGGGATGTTTCTGTCGGCCGCCGCAGATCGCAAGCGGTCGCCACGCTATGTGTGCGAAATCCTCGACCTGATGACCGAGTTGTACACCACCGCCGGCACCACTTACTTCGGCGTGGAATACGCCAGCACCCAGCACAACAATGCCCACCGCGCCATCCACCAGCCGTGCGCGTGCATATACGGCACCACCACGCCCCTGCATTTCTGGCAGGCGTTACAGGCCTCCAACGTCGCCGACGGGTCGCTGGCGCGCTTCCTGATCATGGAAAGCGAAGACGACTTCCCGGACAGCAACGAAGTCTTCGGCGTTATCGATCCACCTCAGGACTTGATTGACCGGCTCATCCTCATCCACCAGGGTGGCGGAAAACTGAGCGGCAATCTGGCCGATATCGGTGCGGTTGACGAAGTGCTCGTGGATCCCCGCGTGGTGCCGATGACGCCCCAGGCCAAGGCTGCGTTCAAGCAACTGGACCAGGAACTGGTGGGACAGTTACGTACCTCGCGTGGCACGGGCTACTCATCAATCCTGGCACGTATCGAAGAGAACGCGACCAAGCTGGCACTGATCCGCGCGGTCTCGCGCGACCCTGTCGATCCACAGATCGAAGGTCACGATGCGGACTGGGGAATCATGTTGTCGAGACATTGCGCTGAACTCACCATTCGGGAGGCATCCGCACGGGTATCGGAGAACATGGTCGAGTCGCATCACAAGCGCGCCATGCAAATTCTGCGCGATGCGGGCCAGGCCGGTATGTCCAGGAGCGAGTTCACTCGACGCACCCAGTTCATGGATCACCGCCAGCGTGATGGCGTCCTGCGGACACTTGCTGAGGCTCGCCTGATCGACACGGTCATGCTTCAAAGCAAAGGCCGTCCGGCCCAGTGGATCAAGGTGCTGTAAATCATGGGCTTAGCAAGATGACAAACGGTTGCTTCACTTTTGACCTTCTTTCAACGCCACACCCTATAGATACAAAAATATAGGGATGGAGTCTCACACCCAGAACAGGCACCGGCAGGGAGGGAGAGAGAAACAGATATATAGATAGAAAAAAGTAAGTATTGAAGTATCTCTCTTCTTCTCTGCTTGTGTGGGGCCTGTCCCCAACCGCCAGGGTACCCAGCCCTGGCATTCAGCCGCACCCGAATTTGTTCGGACATGTGGGAGCTGCATCAGCCCTGACCCGGCGATGTTGGTGCTCCTCCAGGTCGCTTAAACGCCTCCAGGAGAGCGCTATGCCCTTATCAGTTGAATCGTCATCACCCGAACCGCGCCAGCACGCCATGGCCGATACCCTTCTGGCGCTGGATCTCGGCCAGCATACCGGCTGGGCGCTGGCCTACCCACGCGGCGCCATCACCTCCGGCACCGAACTGTTCAAGGCCGGCCGCTTCGAGGGCGGAGGCATGCCTCTGCTGCGCTTTGCGGCATGGCTTGGTGAATTGCACGTCAAGGCCGGTCCGCTGACACGGGTCGTGTTCGAGGAGGTGCGCGCGCACAAGGGCACGGCCGCTGCCCATACCTACGGCGCCTTCCTCGGACAACTCACAGCGTGGTGCGAACTCCACCACGTTCCCTACCAGGGCGTGCCGGTAGCTACCATCAAGAAGCACGCAACCGGTAAAGGCAATGCCGGTAAGGGTGAGGTCATCGCTGCCATGCGAGCCAAAGGTCATGCGCCGTGTGACGACAACGAGGCCGACGCACTGGCGATCATGCATTGGGCACTCCAGGGAGGCCAGTGATGCGTAGCCCAACCTGTGCACTGGCGCGACTGCTGCCAATCACACCCGCCTCCGAAGACGATCTGCGTTCCATGCGTGCAGCGGCCTGGCACAAGCAAGGCGTCCTGGTGGTGGTGCTGGATACCGTTACCGACAGTTGGGAGCGAAAGTTTCTCGAAGGCATTGGCAACCGGATCTACGGTCGCCGTCAGCCTGTTGTCGGAGGGTTGCGCGATGGCCGCTAAACCAAAACCCGAACCATTACGTCCGGGCGACATCATCCCGCTTGCCGGCGGTCGTAAGGCTGAGTGGGTGCGCGAAGACTCCGGCGAACACGTGGGCAACGTTCATTTCCGCACGATCGATTCGCTGAGCCTGATGCTGAAGAACGGTACGATCACAAGCCAGATGCATGACGCCGGACAGGACTTCTCGACTACCTTCGTGCTGGCTCAGTTAGGTGGTCCCAGCGTCCCTGCCTTCAACCGCATACCCGGTGGCCAATGGCGCGACAGCATGACCGAGCGCGTGGCCTTTGCACGCAAGCGAGTCGGTGAAGCGCTTGATGCCGTAGGCGGTGTAGGGAGTCCGGGCGGGTCAGCGGTGTGGCACGTCGCTGGCCTCGGACAGAGCATCAAGGAGTGGTCAGTGCAGGAAGGCTGGAACGGACGGCCCCTGTCGCAGCCTGAGGCACGGGGGATTCTGGTGGCTGCGTTGGGCATGCTAGCAATGCATTATGGATATGTGCGAAATCACCTTGACCGGTGAACATCGAAGGTCTAAGATTTCGCCAAGATGTGAAAAAAGCGCCTGCCGGCAATGCCTGCGGGCGTTTTGCATTTCAGGATGGACTCTCCGATGAATTCGACGGGTCCTTCCTCCGCAAAATCCCATGCGGGGGGCGACAGCCCGGCCTTTCGATAGCGTCAGGCCGTGCAACGGGGTTACCAGTTACCACCCCGGTTACCACCCGAATCCAGTTACCACCCCATTACTGACCCGCCCACCGTGGCGGGCATTTGCATTCCATGACCCACGCCTTGAACGTCGAGTACCGAAAGGTCGAGACGCTGATCCCCTTTGCGCGCAATCCTCGGACGCATTCCGATGCGCAGGTGGCAAAACTCGCCGCCAGCATCGTTGAGTTCGGCTGGACCAATCCTGTCCTGGTGGATGGGAGCCAGGGCATCATTGCCGGCCACGGTCGTCTGGCCGCTGCGCGCAAGTTGGGGCTGACTGAAGTGCCGGTCATCGAACTGGGTCACCTCACCCCGGCGCAAAAGCGCGCCTACGTGATCGCCGACAACCGCCTCGCGCTCGACGCCGGATGGGATGAGGAAATGCTGGCGATTGAACTGGCCGAGTTGTCCGAGTCGGGCTACGACCTGACGCTGACTGGATTCTCCAATGACGAGATTCTGGAGTTGCTGGTCGACGCCGAGGGTGCATCAACCGAGGATGAAACCACTGCCTCTGATGTCGATGCCGCCGACGAGGTGCCCGATGCACCGGTCAATCCAGTCTCGCGCCCCAATGATGTCTGGCAACTGGGTGCCCACCGGGTGATCTGCGGTGATGCTGCCGACGCCACCGTGGTCGCCGCGTTGATGGCTGACGATCAGGCAGTGCTCTGCTTCACCTCCCCGCCCTACGGCAATCAACGGGACTACACGAACACCATCATTGATTGGGATGCCCTGATGCGCGGCGTATTCAATCAATTGCCGATGGCCCCAAATGGGCAGGTGCTGGTCAATCTCGGACTGATCCACCGCGACAACGAAGTCATCCCGTACTGGAATGGCTGGCTCGACTGGATGCGCACCCAAGGCTGGCGACGCTTTGCCTGGTACGTCTGGGACCAGGGACCGGGACTCCCCGGCGACTGGAACGGTCGGCTGGCGCCGTCTTTCGAGTTCGTCTTTCACTTTAACCGCCAGGCCCGCCAGGCCAACAAGATCGTGCCCTGCAAGTTTGCCGGCCAGGAAACCCATCTGCGCAAGGACGGCAGTTCAACGGCCATGCGCAAAAGGGATGGAACGATCGGTGGCTGGACTGCCGCCGGCACGCCCACTCAGGAGACCAAGATTCCGGATTCGGTGATTCGCATCATGAGGCACAAGGGCAAGATTGGACAGGACATCGATCACCCGGCCGTATTCCCGGTGGCGCTGCCGCAGCATGTTCTGGAAACCTACACCGACGCGGGTGACATTGTGTTCGAACCGTTCTGCGGTTCTGGCACCACGATGCTCGCGGCGCAACGTATTGGTCGCGTGGTCCGGGCCACAGAAATTGCGCCGGAATATGTCGATGTGACCATCAAACGCTTCCAGCAGAACTTTCCGGAAGTGCCGGTCACGCTCGTGGTCACGGGCCAGTCCTTTGATGCGGTCGCCACAGAACGACTGGGAGCACCGGCATGACGATCTCTTGGCTTGCCGACAAGATCGAACAGTGGCCGACCGCCAAGCTCGTGCCCTATGCCCGGAACGCGCGCACGCACTCAGATGCGCAAGTGGCTCAGATCGCTGCCTCGATCGCCGAGTTCGGATTCACTAATCCGATCCTGGCCGGTAGCGACGGCGTCATCGTGGCCGGGCATGGCCGCCTGGCGGCGGCCCAGAAACTCGGCATCGCGACCGTGCCGGTCGTGATCCTCGACCATCTGACGCCGACGCAACGTCGCGCCTTGGTGATAGCGGACAACCGCATCGCCGAGAACGCTGGATGGGACGAGGCCATGCTGCAGGTCGAACTGGCCGATCTTCAGGGCGATGACTTTGACTTATCGCTGACGGGCTTCGATGCCGATGCACTCG
>JFJP01039953.1_pt1 | contig 12214 bp, 13 predicted proteins | sample 431651 | NCBI WGS metagenome assembly JFJP01 (sample SAMN02602958, study PRJNA72255) | Microbial mat metagenome, whole genome shotgun sequencing project. | biome: fresh water; feature: sink hole; material: water; isolation source: purple microbial (photo- and chemosynthetic) mats found in... | reverse complement strand
AGAAGCCGAAAAGAGAACTAATGTTACTCTCAAGTAATGAAACTGGTTTATACCGAACAAGCTATTGAAAGTCTTGAAGAAGCATTAGCGTTTATGGCTCCAAAAGTTTCTTATGAAAAGCTTTTGGAAATACGGGACCGGATTTTAGATAAAGCAGATGCTTTACTATTGAACCCATTGCAGGGTCAGAAAGAACCAATGTTGGAGCTTTTGGAAAAGGAACACAGACGATTAATAGAAGGTCATTACAAGATTATTTATAGAGTGGTTGGTGAGTATATTTATATTACCGATATTTTTGATTCAAGACAAGATCCCGATAAAATGAAAGCATAATCCACAAGATATAGTTGGAAAAGTGGGGTATTGTATTACTTGCAATAAGAATTAAATTCTATTTTGAAGAATCCATTCAGGCATTTTCAGTACTTTTCAATTTTAAATTTTCAATCTTCCTTCTTCAAACTTCCCCAAAAAGGTTTTATTTCCCGCCAAATTTCCCTACTTTTTGTTTTTATAGAAAAGCAGTACGGTGAAGACTATTTTGAGCGGTAATACTTTATTGTAATTGCTCCAATTCCTCTTTCACAAAATCCATTAATTCCCGGATGTATTCTTCACTAAAATCGAATTTAATTCCAGCAGCTTTATAGGTATCAGGTAGTGGGGAGGTGTAGCCCATTTTTAATGCGGTTTTAAACTGTTTCAAGGTGGTTAATTTATCCTGTTTAAAGTTTTTCCAAATTGCAATGGCACCCAATTGGGCAATGCCATATTCAATGTAATAAAAAGGAACTTCAAAAATATGTAAGTATCGCTGCCATTGGTTAGCACGGTATTTTTCCAATCCGGAAAAATCAACCACTTTGCTCCCAAATTCCTGTTCCAGTTTCATCCAGTAATCATTTCTTTCTTCAGGAGAGTGGGTTGGGTTTTCATATAAAAAATGTTGAAATTTATCAACTTTGGCAACTGATGGTAAAGTATTCAGCAGGCTTTGAAGGTGCTTCCGTTTGGCTCTTTTCAGTTCTTGTTCATTGGTAAAAAAATGATGCCAATGATCCATGGTAATCAATTCCATGGTCATGGAGGCCAATTCAGCAATTTCAGAGGGTACTTCCTTAAAAGCTACCAATTCCAATGGTGCTGCCAAGTATGCATGAATGGCATGACCACCTTCGTGCAATAAAGTTACCACATCATCAAAATTACCAGTGGCATTCATAAAAATAAACGGCACATTGCTTTCATGTAGTGGGTAATTGAATCCTCCAGGAGCCTTATTTTTCCTGCTTTCAAGATCTAAATAACCCAATTTTTGCATTTCGTTCAGGTACATTCCAAACTCTGGTTCCAAATCGCGGAAGCACAGTACCGTTTTTCGAATTAAATCATCAACTTTATCAAAAGGTTTGAGTGGGGGCAATAAATCCGTATCCACCTCCAAATCCCAAGGTCGCAGATTCTTCAAATTCATCTTTTGTTTACGCATCAAATTTACTTCATCAACCAAAGGAACTACTACTTTGGCAACGGAATTATGAAACCTCTGACAATGATCAAATGTATAATCAAATCGCCCCAATGCTTTAAATTTGTAATCGCGGTAGTTTGTAAATCCTGCATTTTTGGAAATAGTTTGCCGTAGTTTAATTTGTTCCGTTAGTAGACTTTGGAATACCTCTGAGTCTTGCATCCTTCTATTCTGAATCAATCGATATACCTCCTCACGGACCGCTTGGTCGGTTTCTTTTAAAAAGTTAGCAGCACGTTGTAGGGTAAGTTCTTCTTTTTTATAGTGAACACTCATTTTTGAGGCAATCAACCCATATTCCTGTTCCTTTAATTGAAGTTCAGCATCTAAGGGAACATTTTCTTCGCGGAATAATTCCAGCTCTTTTTTAATTTCGCGCACCACTGTAAAAAGCTTTGATTTGTCAACCATTCTCATTACATCCGGTGCAAGAAATTTAGTGTCTAACTGGTTCGAAACTATTGCAATTTTAGGTTCTATTTCGGATATAAACGTTTCGAATCGATGGGCTAAATGTTCATCGCTGGTATTGCAATTCATTCGAATATAGCGCCAACCCAACTCCTCGTTCAGAATACTTTCCAATTCACTTCTATCTAAAAGCCATTGCCATACTGTTTTTGATGATATAAGTGGTCGTTCTAACAGCTCATCGAAATAAGGTTTTATATCAGAATAAGAATCGATGATAATATCGGCTTCAATAAAGTTTCTTTTTAATTTAGTAGCCATAGTTTTGCTGGTGTTTAATTTTAAAATGGTTCATTCACAATTAATTATGGAATCATTTCAACCAATTTTTTATTTTCAAAAAAAGATTATAAATGGGATGGTAATTTATGAAAAGAAGCGGATCTTTTATTTATCAGTTGAAAATAATTGTTACTTAAGAGCAAATTTTTTCAATCAATTGAGCAAATTCAAAAAAAAAGCATGACCCAAGTCATGCTTAATTGAAATGCTTATTTTATTTCATTACTTTTCTTTAGTTGCAGTGTCTTCCGCATTTTCCGGTTCCTGATCCAATAAATCAAGTTTATTTAATTTTTGCAGCGTATTATACCAAATAATCACTTTTTTTATATCCGACACATAAACCCGATCTTTATCATATTCAGGCATAATACCTTCGAAGTATGATTTTAATTTGTCATTGTCCAATTTGGCATCAATAGCTGGGCCGGAGTTTTCTTTATCGCGGATGCTTTTTAGTACGTTAACTAAAGGATTATCTTCTCCCTGCTGAGTATAAATGGCTATATCGTTCAAAGCACTTACCTTTGATGCGGCATAAGCAGGCATTCTTTTACCCGTTTCTAAATTCTCAACTATAATTCCATTTTTTGTACTGGAAACCAGTTTGTAAAGTCCGGGTTGTCCTGAAATTGCTAGAATATCCTTAAGCATGATATCAATTTTTATAATTAGGTCGCAAATATACTATTTTGGTTGAAATATTAAGAAACTTATTTTTGGTTCCTTTTTTAAAATTTCATTGATTTATTGGCTTATGTTGAATTAACTTTTTGTATTGGAGTTCAATTATACAAATCCCCGTTGTTTTTTTATGGATTCGTATGCCTGGTTAATTTTCTGGAATTTTTCTTTTGCTGTATGCTGTACGTCTTCACCTAAATACGAAACCTTATCGGGATGGTACTCTACAGCCATTTTTCGGTAAGCTTTTTTAATCTCTTCGTCTGTTGATTCCGGCGTAACACCTAAAATGCTATAAGCCACATGGGTATCGCTGTAAAACATCGATTTTATTGAATTAAAATCCGACTGTCCAATGCCCATGTTTATTGAAATCATTTGTATTAACTCCACTTCGCTTTTTTTTGTGGCTCCATCGGCACTTGAAATGCCGAATAAGTAATGCAGCATTTGTAATCTCGATGAATAATCCATGTGTTGCCCAATTTGACGGCTCACATCCTGAACTGGAATTTCTTGCTTTAAGATATCGCGCAACATTTTAATAGCATCTTGCGAAGCTTCTTTTCCAAAGGAACGGAGCATATATTTTTTAACAAATTCCAATTCAGCTTTTTTTACCACTCCATCGGCTTTCATTACTGCGGCTGTAAGAACCAGTAAACTTACCATGAAGTCTCCACGGGTGGTAGTCGATGAGGGTCCTTTACCTTCACTTAGTTTGAGCGTATCGGAAGCATCAAAGGCACTTCCAACCAAAAACCCTACAATTCCACCAATGGGGCCAAAAAATGCCCAACCCAATCCACCGGCAATCCATTTTCCTAAACTCATTTCTTTACTGTATTTATTTTATTTTCAATAATTTTTTTCAACTTTTTATCACTCACTCATAAATTCAAAACCCTGAATTCCGAAATATTCCTTCATTATTCGAGATTTTTGATTCGAAATTTATTGTTCTTCATCGGTCAATTTTGAGAGTATTGCTTCCACTTCATGCGCAATATTAACAAAGCCATTATTATTAATAACAAAATGTGCATATTTTGTTCTTTCTTCGTCGCTTAGTTGATTTTCAATCCGGGCTATCACTTCGTGGTATGACAAATTGTCGCGTTGCATTACTCTTTTAATTCTTATTTCAAGGGGAGCGGTAATTAAAATCACAAAATTGCAATTTTTATAGGCACCGCTTTCAATTAAAATAGCCGCTTCTTTTAAAACAATTTTGGATGGGAATTGATTCCGGCACCAAGTTTCAAAATCGGCTTGTACTTTTGGATGCACTAATTGATTGATGGAGGTTAATAAATCTTTATCTGAAAATAACCTTTCTGCAATCATTTTCCTGTTTAGAATTCCGTCTTTAAAAACCTCATCGCCAAATAAAATTATCAATCCTTTTTTAATATCAGCATCAGTAGCCATAAGTTCTTTGGCTCTAATATCGCTTGAATAAACAGGAATACCTAATTCGGAAAAATAGCTAGCAACATAGGTTTTTCCACAACCAATTCCGCCGGTTAATCCAATTATTACCATTAGTTTCTTTCAAGAATAAATTCAACACTTTGTGGCGAAAATGAAATGTTTATCGCCTGCGAGGGTGAATTGCTAAGAATTAGCGGAAGTTTTAAACCCAGCTGTTTTTTAATATCGTTAAAATCAACTTGTACTAAAAAATCACTAGCATGAGTTAATGTATATTTATCAAAAGGAACTGAACAGGAGAGTTTTATTGTTCCTGGAAATGTGATCAATTTCAGTGAATCAGGCACATTGATGGGTACTATAGGTAATTCAAATAGCACTTCGGTTAGTTTTGAAACCGGAATAATAGCCACCACCTGATTCCTGTCAAATTGCAGGTTATTAATTTCCTGCAATTCTACATTTTTTTGCATTGATTCATTAAAACCTTTGATGATTTGTTGTTTAGTAGTTACATATTGCAAGGTATCTAATATACTATTTGGGCCACTAACGCTTATGCAATCGGGCTTAAAAGCAATAGCCCCATTTAGCATACGCTCCTTTTCGAATTCTAATTTTAAATCAGAATGTATCGGTACTTTTTTAGTTGCTAGGTGCGAAAACTGAAAATAAATAGTGTCTGGCATTATATCAACTACTTTAATTTCGCTCGAAATTTGGCTGTTGATGTTTTCTCTAAGATATCGAGTAGCTAAACGGAATTGCTTTACTTTAGGTTTGTTCAGGTCAACTCCAAATTTTTGTGCATCAATTATTATTGGATATGGTTTAGTACTGAGCTTGTACCGCAAAATATCGTAACCATAAGCGTTAATGCTTAGGTGTAGCGATTCGGGTAAATCGCTGACTAATACTTTTTTTGATGGTAAATTTACATAAGTAACCGGATAGTCAATGGTTGTGGAAAATTCATTCCCTACTTTGTTGATAAACCAAAAAATTGTGGCAATTATCACGAATATAAGGTAAGTAATAATCTTACGGTCAATCCGGTTAAAGAGCTGACTGTTAGATATTTTTTTTAACGCAGGGAATTTCAAGATATTTAAAGGATTAATTCTTTTTAAAAACTACGAATAAAAAAACCCGAAATCTTTTCGAATGGTTTCAAAAATACAAATAATTATTATCTGTAGTTCGTTCAACATCAAACAAAAAGATCGCGGGTTTACCGAATCGTAACCGGAATTACTTTGCTTTTTCGGTAGAAATGTCAGAATTGTCTTTAACCAAACCGGCTTTGTCAACTTTAATTCTCACACCGTCAGCTATTTCAAGTAAAACGGTACTGTCATTCACTTCAGATATTTTCCCATAAACTCCACTCACGGTAAGCACTTTATCGCCTTTTTTTATCCCTTCACGGAATACGCGCACCTCTTTTTGTTTTTTCATTTGAGGACGGATCATAAAAAAGTAAAAAATAGCAATGATTACGACTAATGGAAGCAATTGCCCCAGAGCACTTCCTTGTTGCCCGGTGGGCTGCATTAAAAAGAATGTTAAAAAACTCATGTTCTCGATTATTTATTTAGGTTCAACAATTTCACACATAATTTGGAGTTTTGTTTGATTCGGTTGGCAGTTTGTCCAAACCGTAACAGTTTTCACTTGTCGTCCGCTACGATTGCTGCTGTTAAAAATCACTTCAATTTCTCCTTGTTCGCCGGGTGCCACAGGTTTTGTTGTGAATTTTGGAACTGTGCATCCACAACTTGCAGTGGCTTCTTTCACAATTAAATCCTGTTTCCCGATATTTTTAAATTTAAAGGTATAGGTAACTTTTTCCCCTTGCAGCAAAATTCCAAAGTCATGCTCCACTTTTTCAAACTGAATTTTTGGCAATTCCGATATATCTGAATTGTCTGCAGTAATAGGATTGTTAATAATTTCAGCGGTAATTGTATGACTTTTGTTTTTGCAGCTAAGCAAAATCAAACTTGCCGCAATAATAAAATAGATACTATAATGCTTCATTCAATCGATATATTTTTAAATATCATTGGGTGCTCTATCAAAATCCGATCCGAAATATTGAATCTTTTATTATTCCTTCAAGCCGCGACCTTCTTTTTTAATTTTGTTTTCAGCTTTTAATTGGTTAATAATTTTATCGAGTACCCCGTTTACAAAGGAATTGCTGCGCTCGGTGCTGTAAAACTTAACCAGTTCAATGTATTCATTGAAACTAACTTTGATAGGCACGCTCGAAAATTGCATAATTTCTGTAATTGCCATTTCCAATACTAAAAGGTCCATTTGTGCCACCCTTTCAATATCCCAGTTTTTGATATGTAATTGAATTAAATCAGAGTTTTCTTTATGTTTTAGAATGACCATACGGAATAAAAGTTTAGCAAACTCTTTGTCTTCATCATTTTTAAAAAGCGGAAAAACTTTTAATTCTTTGTCATTGACTTTTGCTTTCTCAATAGTTTTAACATTCATGCTTAACATGAATTCTATATCGTCGTTCCAAAAGATAGAATGCTCTTCTAACACCTGATACAATAAATCGGAATTTACTAAAAACTCCGAAAAAAAGGTAACAAGGAATTCCTGATCTTCTTTGTAAGTGTTAATTTCAGAACTCATGTATTTGTTGTAGGCCTCCGATTCTATCATATCGGTGTAAACCCGTTTAATTAACTCCGGGTAATTGTTCCAATTAAGTTTTTTTTCGTCAATGTATTGATATACTTTATTGGTGTTTGATAATTGATTGATAACCCGGTTGTCTATGAATCGGAGGTTAGGAGTTAAATCGCTGCTTGTGGGCACTCTTTTGTTTTTTCCCAACTCCATTCTTGAAACAGCATACTCTTTAACATCGAGGAGTAATACAAAGAACAAATGGTATAAATCGTACGATTTTTCGATACTGTAAAAAAGGTCTTTTTCATAGCGCGCTAACCCTTCGTCGTTACTATTAAAATATGCGTACAGCAGCTGCAATACTTTAATCCTTAATAACCTTCTACTAATCATTTATTTAAAGAGCGTTTAAGTTTCATTTTTATACGAACGGGTGCAAAAGTAAAGAAATTTTATAAGGCGTTAAAGGAATCAACAATATTATTTTGAATTTGAAAAACTATTGTGTTTATTTGAGAAAGCTTTATAGGGCTTTGAATTCTTTATAAATTGATTTTTTTTCGATTTAATTTTACAAATGGAAGTATAATTATAATGCATGGCGATGATGGAAGGATTTGACAAAAAAGAAAATGGAAGTGAACGGGAAGAGATCTACTCAAAAGCGGTAAGAGCAGGAAAGAGAACCTATTTTTTTGACGTGAAGGCAACGAAGAAAAATGATTTTTATTTAACCATTACCGAGAGCAAAAAGCATTTTGAAAGTGATGGTCGGTTCAATTTTGAAAAGCATAAATTGTTTTTGTACAAAGAAGATTTTGAGAAGTTTGTTGAAGGATTGAATGAGGTGGTAGAATACATTCGTTTAAATCAACCAGAATTGGAAAGTGACGAAACCCAGGAGGTAAAAGAATTTACAAATGTTGAGTTTGAAGATTTACAAGATAAAAAATAAAAAAAGCCGGTGAAAACCGGCTTTTTTGTGAATTGTATTTTTCTAAACTTCCTACATACCATTGACTATATTTCATAGTCAACGGCCACTTTGGAATGGGTTACTTGCCTTACAAATTCTACTACTTTTATATGTTCTGGATGGTTGGCATAAACTTCTAAATCGGAAAAACTGTTGAATTGGCTTACCAAAACCAAATCATGGTTGCGCTCCATATATGCACCATTAATTCCTACTTTCATCGATTTAATTTCTTTAATTAAATGTTTAAGTTCCAATAAACGGTTTTTCAATTCCAGAGCAAGTTCCCCTTTATTTTTCCCCTCGTGGTTTTCGTTTATTTTCCACATTACAATGTGTTGTATCATTGCTTAAAATATTAGTTGTTTTAAAGTAAAAATTAAGTAATCATTATTCCAATTTATCATCGATATCATCTGGATTATCGGTACCAATTTCAAATTCATCAAGTTTATCTGATTCCGGTAATTCATTTTTTTCCACAAAATCTTTAATTTCTTTGTTTGACAATATTTTAACATTGGTAATTAAGAAGTTTGGCTTTAAAAAATTGCCAAATTGGTTGCATTCATCCACAGCCGTGCGGAATATTTTTTGAATGGGAACTTCAAAAGGGATTAATACCAACAGTGTGGCATAATTATCAAAGAATGTAATGGTTTCCAACTCCGATTGGTTGGCTTTTAATATAAAATCAAATTCTGAAGTGATGAGCTTTTTCTGAAAATCGATAAATTCGTTGTTTTCATGTCCAATAAGGACAATAAAATAGCGAAGCATAATACCTTTACCGCCCAATCCGGTGGAAATAAACACTTGATTTTCATTAAGTAACGTGCTCTCTAAAAGCATTTTGTTTTCCTGCATGGCCAATATCGCCCAATTGTTCAATTCGGGTTTACCATTTTTGGTATAGTTTTCAATAATGCGGTATGCTTTTGGATCGTCCATTGCAGCAATCCTTACCAATAATTCTTTTATTTCCTCATCGGTAAGTTCTGGTTGATTTAAATCAGTAGTATCTAAATTTAGGAGCGTTTTTTTGCTAGTTTTATTTTTGGCTTTTTTCGAATATTTGAAATATTCCATCTGCAATTTAATATCAATCTGTTGTTCCAGAATGCTAAATTTTTCAGGAAATTTTCCGGTCATCTCTTTCAACTTATCAAATAAATTATCTTCCATAATTGACAGTAGTTTTTACAAAGTAACAAAACTATTTTGTGAGCTTGGTTCAATAGTCAAAAAATCTGCCAATTATTACATTTTTATTTACTTGTATTGTTTTTGGAAAAGAAATATCTAAAACAGGTTTCTTCACAATCTAAATGCGAGTCAAATGCAGGCAGGTTTTATGATACTTGAAATTGCACCGAACTTCTTAAAATATTCTTATTTTAAATCATTCTAAATAGATTTAAATAGCTATTTTTGCTGACTTGAATTTGAGAAGGTATCTTCGATAAACAATTAAACAATGAACCTTGCAGAACTTAATAGTGGCGAAAAGGGAGTTATCATCAATGTGAAAGGCTATGGTTCTTTCCGTAAACGCATTATGGAAATGGGTTTTGTGAAAGGGCAATTGGTTGAGGTGGTAAAAAAAAGACCATTTCACGGACCAGCTGAATACAACGTAATGGGGTATCATGTGTCGCTTCGTCCATCGGAGGCTTATTTAATAGAAGTAATTACTCAGGAAATGGCGGCTGAAATGCCGGAGCAACCTTTTGAAGGGATTATTGACAAAGATAAACTCAAGATTTCAATCAATAACGAAGGAAAAAATATTAGTGTAGCCTTTGTGGGAAACCCAAATTGTGGAAAAACATCACTTTTTAACTTTGTTTCCGGTGCACGTGAGCATGTTGGAAACTACAGTGGAGTGACGGTTGAGGCCAAATACAACAGCTATTCCTATTATGGATACAACTTTAATTTGGTTGACTTACCGGGCACCTATTCACTTACTGCTTATACACCTGAAGAACTATATGTGCGTAAGCATATATTTCACAACAATCCGGATATTGTAGTAAATGTTATTGACGCATCCAACTTAGAGAGGAATCTATACCTTACTTCTCAATTAATTGACATGGATATTAAAGTAATAATAGCTTTAAACATGTACGATGATTTAGAAAATTCTGGGGCCGTTCTTGAAATTGATAAATTAAGTCGTTTGCTTGGAATTCCAATTATTCCAACCATTGCTACCAAAGGCAAAGGAATACCCGATTTGTTTAGTAAAATAATAGATGTTTATGAAAACCGCGATCCCAATGTGCGGCATATTCATATAAATTATGGAAAAGAGTTGGAGCAATCCATCCGAGTAATCAGGGAGCAGATAAAGCAGGATAAGAAAATGATGGTTGCCATGTCGCCTCGTTTTTTAGCCATAAAGTTATTAGAGCAAGATGGTCATGCTATACGCTTTGTTTCAAAGCATGAAACCAGTAAAGAGGTTTTAAAAACAGCCTATAAAGAAATTTCGCGTATTGAAGAGCTATTGCATGAAAAAGGAGAGGCAATTATAACAGATGCTAAATATGGATTTATAAGTGGTGCATTAAAAGAGACACTGAAAGTAGGAAAATCGAAACGATGGCTGCATACCAATGCCATTGACAAGGTTTTAACGCACCGATTTTTTGGAATGCCTTTATTTTTCACTTTCATGTTTCTCATGTTTTTTTCAACCTTTCAGTTAGGGAGTTATCCTATGGGATGGATTGATGCAGGAGTTGGAGTTTTAAATCAGTTTTTAAAAGTTACCTTGCCACAAGGTATGTTCAATGATTTAATAACTGATGGAATTATTAATGGGATAGGCAGTGTGCTTGTTTTTTTGCCAAACATTCTCATCTTATTTCTTTTTATTTCATTTATGGAAGATACCGGCTACATGGCCCGGGCTGCTTTTATGATGGATAAAATTATGCACAAAATTGGGTTGCATGGGCGTTCGTTTATTCCGCTGATCATGGGTTTTGGATGCAATGTACCTGCCATAATGGCTACACGAACCATTCGCAACCGAACTGACCGGTTGCTTACCATACTCATTACCCCATTTATGAGTTGCAGTGCCCGATTACCGATTTATATTCTTTTTATTGGCGCTTTTTTCCCTAATAACCCAACCTTGGTATTGATTGGGCTGTATCTTACGGGAATACTTTTAGCGGTAATTACGGCTCATTTTTTTAATAAAACATTGTTTAAATCAAAAGAGGCCCCTTTTGTAATGGAATTGCCGCCCTACAGGTTGCCATCAACCAAATCGATTGTAAAACACATGTGGGATAAATCGGCTCAATACCTGCAAAAAGTGGGAGGCGTAATTTTAATTGCAGTAATTATTATATGGGCCTTGGGTTATTTTCCTCAAAATACAAAAAACAGCAGTGAATTAACTTCCAGATTGGTTGAAATTAACCTTCAAATATCTGTAGCTTCTGATGAACTTCAACAAAATAATCTGACCATTCAATTGAATGAAATTCAGAATCAGGTAAAGCGAGAGCAATTAGAAAATAGTTATTTGGGTAGGATTGGCCATTTTATTGAACCCATTATTCGGCCCTTGGGATTTGAATGGCGCACTGGTATTGCCCTATTAAGTGGAATTGCAGCGAAGGAAGTGGTTGTTAGCACTATTGGTGTTTTGTTGCAATCGGAAAGTGGAAATGGCACCGGTGATAATAGATTGGTAATGCGCCTTAGGGAGATTAAACACGACCATGGATCAGCAATTGGGCAACCCGTATTTACTCCTGTTACAGCATTAGCTTTTTTATTGTTTGTACTTATTTATTTTCCATGCATTGGCGTGGTGAGTGCTATTGCAAAAGAATCGGGACGCTGGCGATGGGCATTTTTTATGGTAGGTTATACTACTACAGCAGCTTGGTTGGTAGCATTTTTTGTTAACCAAATAGGTTCCCGATTGTTTTAAAAAAAACTATGATTGAATAATTAGATAGTTATGGAACAGGTCATTTATAATACACTTGCTTTTTTAATTATAGGCATTGCTCTTTTTATAGCTGGCCGAAAAGTGTTTGCCAAACTGTTTGTGAAGAAAGAATCAACCTGTGCCAGCGGATGCGATGGTTGTGCTTCAAAATGTGAGTTAAAGAGTTTAGTTGAACTCAAAAAATCTACTC
>JFJP01042657.1_pt1 | contig 12215 bp, 8 predicted proteins | sample 431651 | NCBI WGS metagenome assembly JFJP01 (sample SAMN02602958, study PRJNA72255) | Microbial mat metagenome, whole genome shotgun sequencing project. | biome: fresh water; feature: sink hole; material: water; isolation source: purple microbial (photo- and chemosynthetic) mats found in... | reverse complement strand
AATATAGAGCCTTCTCGGGGCATTTTCAGTTTCTTCAAGAAGAATTTCCTTATAATTAACCGGACCCGAGGCCATAATAACAACACGGGTGTAATTATCTGACGACCAGTATTTAACGGGTAAAACGTAACTTAATTTGTTGTCTCGGGAGGAAGAAACCATGATCTTGGGGAGGGCAATATCATGTTCAAGGGAGAGAACTTTGAGCAGGTTCTCCGCTTCCGGATGCATGTCTCCGTTGGGGAAATGGGTGACGACTTCGGTTAAATAATTGGCAGCTTGTTGGGGATTGTTCTTTTTATCGAGGTAGAGTTGACCGAGAGCTAAAAATGCGTCGTCGGCAAGCCTGTTTTCCGGAAAAAGAGTAGTTATCTCTTTAAAGTAGCTTAAAGATTCATCAAGGTCGAGACCGTTTTGGAATCTTTCATACATTTCCCCATAAATGCGTCCAAGCATAAAAAGGCAGGAGGGGGCAAACTCGGATTTCGGGTTGGACAGATAGATGCGACGAAAATTGCGTGTGCCTTTCAGCCAGTTATCTCTTGAGCCGGCTAACTTCTGGTTGGACTGAAGTTGATTGTAATAAAATTTGGCTTCGTCGTACAAGCGGCTTACAGGCAGGGGTTTGTCACGGTCTTCATCGGTCAATTGACTGAAAGCCTGAGTGCACAGCAGCGATGTAACCAATAAAAGAGAAAAAATGATAGCTGTGCGAATCATTGTATAAAAAAATCTCGCCCCACGGATAAAATAATAAAAAATGTACATCTAAGGAGCCTCTTGCAAAAAGACCATTTTGCCGAGAGCTCTAAGGTAGTAAGGCAATTATACCTTGCCGTCGTCGGCCATTATACAGGAAACATAGGGACATGGCAAAAGAAATAGGTCAATGAAATTGGCTCATTCAAGGCAGCTAATGGGTGTTGAGTGAGGCAAGAATTTGTAATGTTCGACACAGAGGAAAACCTTTGATGAGCCGATTGAAGATGGTAACTTGCTAAAATATTTAACAGAAGATGGTGATTGTTTGCTAACACCCTATGAATCCATCATTTTTTTAATGGAGTAAAGAATGGTGAGAGCATTGAGGGGGGAGCATTCATCGACATTAATTTTAGCAAGATATGCTCGAAGTGGATCCGGAGGCGGAGAAAAGAGAGAAAGCTGACCCGGATTTTTTCGAATACCTTTATCCTTTTTATTGGTCTGTGGTTGGAGAGCCGCCTGTTGAAAGCTGCCGAGTTCGATGCTTTTAAGAATCTCTTCGGCCCTTCTCACAACACCCGCGGGGACGCCGGCAAGGCCTGCGACCTGAATACCATAACTTCGGTTTGTTCCCCCTTTAACAAGTTTGTGGAGGAAAATTATGTTCCCCTGCCATTCACGCACGGCAATCGAATAGTTTTGGATACGTGTATTGGTTTTAGATAATTCAGTGAGTTCATGGTAATGGGTGGCAAAGAGGGTTTTCACCCCTTTGCCGTTTTTTTCAACAAGATCTTCGGCAACCGCCCAGGCGATGGAAAGTCCGTCATAGGTCGAAGTGCCTCTGCCGATTTCATCGAGGATAACCAGGCTTCTGTCGGTGGCATTGTTGAGAATATTAGCAGTTTCGCTCATTTCCACCATAAATGTCGACTGACCGCGGCGAAGATTGTCCATTGCTCCGACACGGGTAAAAATTTTATCGACAATACCAATACTGGCATGCTCCGCCGGAACGTAGCTCCCCATCTGGGCCATGAGAACGATCAGGGCGGTTTGGCGGAGAACCGTCGATTTTCCAGCCATATTCGGCCCGGTGATGATGAGAATTTCTTCAGTCTTCTGGTCGAGGTGGACATCGTTGGGGACGAACTTTCCGGATGGCAGCGATCGTTCGATGACCGGATGTCGTCCCTCGGTAATATGGATCTCTTCACCTTCATGGATGTCCGGACGGCGATAATTATATTTAAAGGCGACTTCAGCGCAGGTTGTCAGATAATCAAGTTGCGCCAGGAATCCGGCAGTCTCCTGTATCCGGCTGGAATTGTCTGAAAGATGTTGACGAACGGCGAGGAAGAGCTGGTGTTCTAAATCAATTCTCCGTTCTTCGGCTCCAAGAACGCGCTCTTCAAATTCCTTCAGTTCCGGGGTGATAAAACGTTCGGCATTCACCAGGGTTTGTTTGCGGATATAATGTGCCGGAATTTTAGCTTCATGCATCTTCCCGACTTCGATAAAATAACCAAAAACCCGATTGTAGCCGATTTTAAGTTTGGAGATGCCGGTAGCTTCCCGCTCTCTGTTTTCCAGTTCGAGGATGAGTTTTTTCTGATCGCGCAGCAAGATGATAAGTTCATCGAGTTCACCGTTATAGCCTTGTTTGATCAGGTTACCTTCACGTATGCTCACCGGAGGCTCGGGATGAATGGCATTTTCGAGTAAGGAATATAAATCGGTCAGGCAGTCGAACCGCCGGCGGAGGGCAATGAGGTCGGCGGTATCACAATTGTTTCGGTTTAAATATTCAAGGAGGGAGGGGAGAGCGGCCAGGGAGAGCTTCATGGCCAGCATGTCGCGACCGTTACCTGATCCAAGAATCATGCGGCTGTTCAGTCGTTCGAGATCGTAAACGGTGTCGAGGAGGAGTCGTACCTCCTTGCGCAGCGAACTGTTCATAAAAAAGCAGGTAACCGCATTCAGCCGTTCGACGATGCGATTGTGGTTCTGTAGAGGGAAAAGCAAATTATGCTTGAGCAATCGGGCACCCATGGGCGTGCAGGTCTGATCAAGCACGGAAAGAAGAGAACCCTGACGATGTCCTCCGGCAAGTGTCTGCACAAGTTCAAGATTTCGCCTTGAGGAATCATCGATATGTAAGATGGAACTGCTGTCGAGGGGGGTGAGTTTCGCGATATGGTGGATCGATGATTTTTGGGTTTCGCCGATATATTCGAGCAGGGCGGCGGCGGCAACAAGTCCTGAGGTAAAATGGCTGCAACCGAAACCGTCCATGCTCAGAACACCGAAATGGTTTTGCAGCAGTTCGCGAGAAGCATCCTCGTCATAGATGAGACTGCTTCTTTCAGTAATGCAGATACCCGGGAGGAGAGTCTGCAACTGTTTCAGAAAGGAGGAAAGAAGACCTTTATCCTCTGCTGAGATCAAAAGTTCAGAGGGTATAAGTCGACTGATCTGGTCAAAGACATTTTCAGGTTTGTCAATGTCTCCAGGAAATTCGCCGACGATAAACTCGCCGGTGCTGACATCGAGAAAACTGATGCCGAATACCTGATTTGCAGCAACACCACTGCTCACGAGCGAGCAAAGGTAATTATTACTTTTATCATCGAGGAGTTGATCGTCGGTGAGGACGCCCGGTGAAAGGATGCGCACAACTTCTCTTTTGACTATGCCCTTGGCTTCGGCGGGATCTTCGACCTGCTCACATATGGCGACCCGCTGTCCGGCCTGAATAAGTTTGGCGAGATAGGTTTGTGCCGCGTGATAGGGAATGCCGCACATCGGAACCTGGACCTGGTCGCTTTTCTTATTGCGTGAGGTGAGGGTGATGCCGAGAATTTTTGAGGCAATCAGCGCATCCTCAAAAAACATCTCATAAAAATCCCCCATTCGATAAAAGAGAATGGCATTGGCATGCTGCTCTTTGATTTCCAGATATTGCTGCAGCATCGGGGTGATTTTAGTGAGTGTTTCCATATAATTTTTTTCAAGAATTGAGACAAAGAAAATCGGGAGAAAGTCGGTCGAAGGTTGCGTCGATATGTTCGGGAATAGTTCTGATATCGCCGATAACCGCAATGAAATTATGGTCGCCGTGCCAGCGTGGCACGATGTGAAAGTGGAGGTGGTCGGCGATACCTGCTCCGGCCACTGCCCCGATATTGCAGCCGATATTAAAACCATCGGGCCGAAGATGCTTGTCTAGAATAGCTGTAGCGATTTTCACCATATCCATCAGGGCAGCGCTTTCATCAGGGGTCAGATCGGTAATATGGCCGACATGGCGACAGGGTGCGACAAGAAGGTGTCCGTTGCTGTAGGGGTAGCGGTTGAGGAGGACGATTACCGCACTGTTGCGAAAAAGGAGCAGCTGTTTTTTATCGGCTTTCGCCTCGCCCGGCGGTTCAAAAATACAGCCTGTTCTTTTTGGTGCTTGGCCGAGAACATGTTCCAGGCGCCAGGGTGTCCACAGGGTTTTCATGGCAGAGGCGAAAAGTGGTGAAGAGAGGCTTCGATGGTATTCATATGAACTTTTCCATGCATTGAAACCCCTACTATAATCAGCGCATAACAAGGTGCATCGAAAAAAGATGCACTTGAATCATTTGCCGTGATACCATACGACAAGCCGCCTTAAAAGAAAAAACAGTTGCACCGGTAAACGTTCATGATGAGCATTTACCGTTGCAGAGTTACCCGAAAGAAAAGTATATTAACAGGTTTTTAACGCATCAAACAACCACTGTTGCATCCTGTAAGCCCCTATATTATATCTCCGCCGGGCTGTTTGATGGAACTGGGGATTGAATTAAGCCGCTTTGGCGGTACAGATTAAGAAGATATGGAGAAGGAGTATATGCTAAGTGCCTCTGATTTACGCAAAGGTCTCAAGGTTCAGATAGATGGTAACCCTTACATTGTCACCGATTTTGAATTCTCAAAACCGGGAAAGGGGCAGGCCCTTTATCGTTGTAAAATGCGCAATATGATTTCCGGCAATCAGCTTGTTAAAACCTATCGTTCCAATGATAAATTTGAGAAAGCCGAGCTCGACGAGAGGAAAATGCAATTTCTTTACAATCAGGGTGAAGAGTTTCATTTTATGGATACCGATAATTATGAACAGCTCAGCTTGACGAAAGAACAGATGGGTGAAAATATCAACTATCTCCTTGAAAATATGGATGTCGAAGTGCTTTTCTTCGATGGCAGGCCCATTGATATTTCCATTCCCACTTTTGTTAATCTGGTGGTCACCAAGGCCGATCCCTGGGCCAAGGGCGATACCTCCGGCAACGATACCAAGCCGGTGACCGTCCAGACCGGATATGAACTGCAGGTCCCGCCATTTGTCGAGGAAGGCGATAAAATTCAAATTGATACTCGAACCGGGGAATATGTTACCCGGGTGAAAGAGTAGCCTTGGTGTTGAGTCTCGAAAGGCTGCATGCCCGTGCGGCCTTTTTCCGTTGCATCAGATCTTTTTTTTTCGACCGGGGTTTTCTTGAGGTCGATACCCCCCTTCGCCAGCCCGTCCTTATTCCGGAAAGTAATATAATTCCTCTGGCCTCGGAGGGACAGTATTTGCAAACCTCCCCGGAACTGTATATGAAACGACTGCTGGCGCTGGGCTGCGACAAGATTTTTCAAATCAGTCATTGTTTTCGAAAAGGCGAACTCGGCAGGCTGCATCTGGAAGAATTCCAACTTCTGGAGTGGTACAGAACCGGTTGCGACTACCTTCATTTAATGACCGATTGTCAGGAGTTGCTGCGTTTTTTGGCGGCAGGACTTAATACCTTTGCCGTTGCCTCCGCTATGCCTTCCACCTCCTTTTTTTTCGCCGGTATTGATCTCGACGCGCCATGGCAAAGAATTACGGTGGCCGAGGCCTTTGCCAGGTTTAGTCCGGTACCCCTTGAGATCGCCCTGGGCAATGGCAATTTCGACGAAATCCTGACGGAATTCGTCGAACCGCAGCTTGGTTTGAAGGTACCTGCGTTTCTTTACGACTATCCCTGCCGGCTCGCCTCCCTCGCCCGAAAAAGCCCCGCTGATCCGGCAATAGCGGAACGCTTTGAGTTATATATACGAGGGGTGGAAATCGCCAATGGGTTCTCGGAACTGACCGATCCAGAGGAACAGCGCGCACGGTTTGAAAAGGAAATTGCCGAAATCGAGGAGAATACCGGTCGAAAGGCGGCCATGCCGGTCCGTTTCCTTGAAGATCTTGAGCGCTTACAGGAGGCCGCCGGTATTGCTCTGGGACTTGACCGCCTTTTTATGCTGGCAATAAATGCAGGCAGTGTCGGCGCAGCGGTAACATTTTCCCCGGCAGATCTATAGGGGTGCCGACCTTCCTTCTCTTTCTCTCCCCGTCGGTCGGCGAGCTCTTGTAATACAATGAAAAATGATTTAGTACTTCAGATATTCAACGATTTTTCCTTACTCTAAGGGCCGCGGATATGGATTTTAAACAGCGTCAACTGGCGAATAAATATATCGACCTTTTCCTCAGAAGAAAAATGCTCATTTCCCTTCTGTTTCTGCTGAGCATGCCCCTTGGTCTGGCGACGTATCTTTTTACGCCGAAAATTTATCAGGCCACAAGCCTGCTGAGTTATGAACAGCAGAAAATCAATCCCAACAAGATGTCCCCGGATATTGTTTCAAAAATTAGAGATATGGTCAGTTCCCTCACCCAGATTGTCACCAGCAGAACCAACCTGGAAAAACTCATCGTCGATTTGAATCTTTATCCGGAACTGCGAAAAAGTCGACCGATGGAGGATGTGGTTGACGCGATGCGGCGGGAAATAAAAATAGAACCTTCCAAACAAGGTGATATCTTCCAAATCACCTTTAGCCACAGCGTTGCCGATAAGGTTGCAAAAGTCACGAATGCCCTCGCTGCGAAATTTATTGAAGAAAACCTGAAATACCGGGAGGAAAGGGCGACGGAGACCTCTTCCTATACCAGCGATGAATTGTTGATGGCGAAAGAAACCATGGATCGCAAAGAAAATGCCATGCGTGATTATAAGCTCAGTCATTACAACGAAATGCCTGAACAGCGCGATGGCAATGTCGGGAGGCTTATCGCCCTGCAAAAACAATATCAGGATAAGCAGGCAAGTATTCAAGATCTTGAAAGAACCTGTGTCCTTATTCAGGACCAGATCGCCAACAGGAAGAAGGTGCTCGAATCCATAGCCGAGGTAAAGGTGGAACCGGATGTGGTGGGGCAAACGTCAACGCCGGTGCAGCCGATGAGCAATGAAACTCGCCTGGCAAAGGCACGCCTTGTCCTTGATCAATTGATGACCCGCTACACTGAAAAACATCCGGAGGTAAAAAGAACTCGGGATATTATCGCCAAACTGGAATTTGAGGTTGAAAAGGAAAAATCCGAGGGAAATGGAACTGAAAATATAACGATGGCGCAAGGTGGTAATGGGGGAGAAAACACCGGCAGCTCCAATCGCTTAACAGTGGATCCGGCAATTCTTCAACTGGAGGCGCAATTAAAAAGCGTCCTGATGAATATCGAGAATATCAAAGCCGAAAAGGAGCAGGAGAAAAAGGTCATATCCCAATATGAACAATGGCTGGCGGCGACGCCGAACCGGGAAGCCGAATGGTCCGCCTTGACCCGTGAATATGCTCAATTGAAGAAACACTATGACTACCTTGTCTCCCAGGATCTTGAGGCGAAATCGATGCTCAATATGGAAAAACGACAAAAGGGCAGTCAGTTTAAGATCGAAGATCCTGCTCGCCATCCGGAAAAACCGATAAAACCCAACTTTATGCAAATTATGGGGATAGCTGTTGCCGCAGGTCTTGGTGCCGGTTTGGGATTGTCGATGCTCCTTGAATTCTTCGACGGAAGTTTTCGTGATCCGGAGACCCTGGAACCGACCCTCGGCATCCCCTTATTGACGACGGTCCCGCATATAGCCACCCAGGCTGAAAGCAGGCGGGGAAAATGGTTGATATTCTTTCAGATAGTCCTGCTGCTGTCGGGGAGCATTGCTGTTGTAACTTTATTTGCCGTTGTTTGGTACAGAGGGTATATCGTTCTCTAAGAGTTGCGTGATTACCTATGTATAGAAAACACTTCGGACTGTCGCGTAAACCCTTTGAGCTGAGTCCCGATTCTCATATTCTCTTTCTTGGGGACACGCATAAAGAGGCCTTGGCGGTACTGAAGCAGGGTGTGGTTTCCGACAAAGGTTTTTTATTGTTTACCGGCGGCGTCGGTACGGGCAAGACAACCCTCATCAATGTCCTTGCCAAGACCCTGGAGAATCCCGGTTTTATCTGTCTCATTTCCAATCCAACCCTGGAAACCGACGATTTTTTTTATTATTTCGCCGCGCAACTGGGACTTCTTTTTGACGGCAACAAGGCTAAATTCCTCTTTTTCTTTTCAAAGCTGCTGGAGGAATGCAAGAAATCAAAGAGAAAGGTCTTGCTCATTATCGATGAGGCCCATGCCTTACCGACGGATTTACTGGAGGAGATGCGTCTCCTGGTGAATATGGCCGCCGAGGTGAAAAATGTCTTGAGCCTCTTTCTTGTCGGCCAGCCCGAGCTGCTGGGGCGCCATCATCTTGAGCAGCTCTCTCGTTCAGATTCCCATCAATATGTACTTTTTCGCTTACAAAGGGCGGGGGCAAAAAATAAGGGTCTCTTTTCCGACAAAGCCCTGGATCTCATATATGAGGCAACGGGCGGCAACCCCAGGCAGATTAATATCCTCTGTGATAATGCGCTGTACCTCGCCTGTTCAAGGGACAGGCTGGCGGTCGATGATAAACTGGTTCGCGAGTGTGTGGAAAAATTACATATTCCCGGGGATGAAAGTGCTTTTTTCCTGGTTCCCGAAAGAAAGGGCTTTTTGAGGAATTTGGCCCTTTGGGGCCTTTTAGCGATTATCTTGATTGAAGGTGCGGCCGTCGTATACGCTTATCACATGGGTATGCTTCCGCCGATTTTCCAGTATATTAAAAGATTCATCAATATGGATTGAAGAGGTCATGGAAAAGAATCAGGGTGCAGGGCAGAACGAAGGTCATTTACCCTCTTCGGAGGGTGAAACGGGAAAATGGGACGAACGGCTGGTTCGGGCGGTTAATTTCTCCGGCGAGGTGGCGGAATCCTTTCGGGTGTTACGCTCAAAGATTCTTATGCCCCAGGATGGCAGGCCGGCACCGAAAACCATCCTCGTCACCTCCGTTTTGCCGACGGAAGGGAAAAGTTTTACCGCCGCCAATCTGGGGATCGCCCTGGCCCAGTGCGTCGACCAATATGCCCTGCTGGTGGACGCTGATCTTCGCATTCCCACCCTTGCAGGACTCTTTGGTGTTTTTCGCAATCGTGGCCTGACCGATTATTTGCGCAATAAAGGTGACCTTGCTTCACTCATTCGCAAAACTTCCATGGATAAGCTGTCCATCCTTTCCAGCGGCGAACCTCCGACCAATCCCGCCGAATTGCTCGGGTCATCCCGGATGCAGGCCCTGGTCGCCGAGCTTTCCACACGGTATCCGGATCGCTTTGTTATTTTCGACTGCCCTCCTTTAAAGGTCGCCTCCGAATCGATGACGCTTGCCCAGGTCGTTGACGGGGTTGTCCTTGTCGTCCGGCACGGTGTTTCCAGCCGTTCCTTGATAGAGCAGGCCATTGTCGATATCGGCAAGCAGAAAATTCTCGGCATCGTCTTTAACGGCCACAAAAGCAACTTCATTACCTCGCGGTTTATCAATAAGAGCTATGCCTATTACGGTGATTATTATCGTAAAAGTGTACAGTAGAAAGTGTCGGATCAGCTGTTGATCAGCGTTTTTTCCGTTGTTTTTCTCCGCCCTTGTTGCCGGCCGTTTTTCCGTGGAAAGCTGCTTCAAGAATCTTCCGTTCCTTCTGCCGGTCTCCCCGACTGCGTGGGACGATTATGGCCTGGTTGTTGTCAGGGCGTAAGCCGGTGACATACATGGCGGTGGAAAGTGTTCCCGGAGTGGGGGTGAAATCCTGAAACTTCCGTACGTTCAACCCCAACTTGAGTAAATCCTTGACCAATTTTTCCGCCGACTCGGCCGTTGAGCCGGGATGCGAGATAATGATATACGGGGTGAGTTCAAGTTTTTTGCCGATTTTGGCAGCGAGTTCCCGCCATTTTTTCACGAAATTCTGTAAAAGGCTATGCGGTTCCTTGTGCATGAGGAACAGCAGGGTGTCGTCACTGTGTTCCGGCGCAATTTTTAAGGATCCAGGGGTATGGTGGCGAAGAATGGTTTCCAGCAATCGCGGCGTTTGCAGAAGGAGTTCCATGCGCAGGCCGGAGGAAACAAAAAGGTGTCGCACGCCCTCAACTTCGGCGACAGCCCGCAACAAGGTCAGGAAAGCCTCTTCATCGATGCGCAGATTCGGACAGAGTTTTGGAAAAAGGCAGTCCCGTTTTTTACAGGAGCCTATGGCGCAGCTGGTGCCGTAAAGGTTTGCCGTTGGCCCGCCGAGATCGGTGATGGTACCGTGAAAATCGTCCATTTGCACAATGCGTCGGCATTCCGCAACGATCGATTCCCGGCTGCGCGAGATAATTGCCGGCCCCTGATGTCTGGTGATGGCGCAAAAGGAGCAATTACCGGAACAGCCGCGAACGATGGTGATCGAATCCTTGATCATCTGATAAGCGGGTATTTCCTCGCCGGGTGGATGTGGTCGCCGGCTAAACGGTAAATTGTACAGAGCATCAAGCTCTGCCACCGTTAACGGCTGTGGTGCCGCGTGTTGCACGACCCAATGGGTTTGCTGGCGCTGAAGAATGATCCTTGGTGAGCAGGCCCTGGCATGCCGGTCGAGTTCTTTCTCGGCATCAAGAAAGCGTTCCCGCTTACCGCTGATTTCCTCCCAGGAGGGCAGAACGAGATACTTTTGCGAGCTTTTACCTTCAAAGTCGGGAAAAAATTCCGCCAGTTGCCGGTCGGTCAGCCGTTGACAGGTACCATGAATACCCGAAAGGGGTGCTTTCGTCCGGCAGAGAGCGGCAATTTCCACCACGGCTTTTTCGCCCATGCCGTAAACGAGGAGATCTGCTTTGGCGTCGGTGAGAAAGGAACTCCTCAGGCCTTCCTGCTTATAATCATAATGGACAAAGCGGCGAAGGGATGCCTCGACGCCGCCAAGGACAATGGGTACGCCACGAAAGGCGGAGCGGGCAAGGCTTGCATACAGGAGACAGGCGCGGTCCGGACGACGTCGTTGCGTCTTGTTTTGCTGAGCCCCCCGCCAGGGATTGCCGCCGGGGGAATAGGCGTCGGTATCACGGACCTTGCCGTTGCCGCTGTAATTGGCAACGATGGAATCGAGATTGCCGGCTGTTATGCCACAAAAAAGCAACGGGGCGGGAAAAGACAGAAAATCCGCCGCCGTATCAAATCGTGGTTGTGAAAGCATGGCGACGCGGTAGCCATGACTGAGCAGCAGCCGTCCAATAAGGGCGACGCCGTAGGAGGGATGATCGACGTAGCCATCGCCGCTGACAAGCAGGATGTCCAGCTCATGCCAATGGCGTTGCCGACATTCTTCCCAGGATACGGGAAGGGGGGGGGAGTCTGAAGTTTCCGGGGGTATGATGGAAGGTGTCATTAGGCGCAGCGGGGAAAGAAAAAGGTCGATGTCGGCAGTGTTGCCGTAGTATTGCACATTTTCCGGAATTAATCCTTAGCGATCGCCTTGAAATTGTATTTTTTATAAAATATGATTAGCAAATATTAGAGGAGAGTACGCCATTTGTAAAAGGCTTTTCCCTGTGCGGACATCGAGTAGCTATGCCCTTGCAGAAACAGGGGGGGAAATGACATCGGGGAAAAAAGAAGTTCGTATAGTCCTTGCCGACGACCATGCGCTGATTCGTCATGGCATAAAAAGAATTATTAAGGCCGACGAGTCGCTGCGAGTCGTGGGTGAGGCGAGCAGCGGCGAGGAGCTTATGGGGTTTCTTCTGACCTTGGAAGCCGATCTTATAATTCTCGATATCGCCATGCCGGGTATCGGCGGCATGGAAACAATCAGCAAGGTGAAAAGTAAATACCCGGCGATAAAGATTCTCATGCTCACCATGTATAAGAATAAACAGTATTTTTATAGTGCCATGTCGGCAGGAGCGGATGGTTACCTGATGAAGGACGACTCCGACAATGAACTCATGGTGGCCATCGACAGGATCCTGTCCGGGAAAAGTTATATTTCGCCGTTTATTGCCGAGGATTTTGCCGATGATGTCATCTCCATGTATCGTAACGAACGAAGGAGTCCTTTTCAGGAATTAACACGAAGAGAAAAGCAAATTTTACAACTGGTCGTCAAAGGCCGCACCAGTAAACAAATGGCTGAGCATCTTCGCCTGAGTCAACGGACCATCGATCACCATCGCTCAAACCTATTGCGCAAATTCAACCTGAAAAACAGCGTTGAGATGGTCA
>JFJP01012339.1_pt1 | contig 12215 bp, 8 predicted proteins | sample 431651 | NCBI WGS metagenome assembly JFJP01 (sample SAMN02602958, study PRJNA72255) | Microbial mat metagenome, whole genome shotgun sequencing project. | biome: fresh water; feature: sink hole; material: water; isolation source: purple microbial (photo- and chemosynthetic) mats found in... | reverse complement strand
CAGTTGATGTTCAAATTGGAAGCCGCCACCACTGAACTTGTGCGAACAAAAACCTTTGAAGCCATTGCCACAGCCACCGGTGAAGCCATTCACTGGGTTGGCAATAAAGCCGCGCCAATTCCAGGCAGTGTCAAGCGCGTGCGCGAAGACCTTTTCTATATCCTTGCCCTTGCGGCACAACTAAATGAATCAGATGCAAAAAATGAACTGCTGATGGCCGCGGTTGAAACGATCAAGGAAGAGGCGGAGGCTAAAGGACTTGATCTGAAACAAGCCCTCGCTGAAATGTCTGCCATGAAGAAGAATCGCTTGCAGGCTTTGGTCAGCGTTGAATCGCTCATGGAAGATTTGGATATTGCCGAGAACAGCGCGGTGACAATCCTAAGCATCAAAGAAGGACTGATCGGCCCTGCGCGCCAGCGAAATGACGCGGTGGTGTCTTTGAGCGAAATGATCACAAATACGGTTGCTAACATGGGCTTGCCTGACGGCGTAGTGGAAATGGATTGGGCGCAAGACATGCCAAACGCCTTTGTAGATGCGCGGCAGGTTGAACAGGTCTTTAATAATTTGATCAAAAATTCATGGGAGGCAATGGCTCAAACGCCTGAACCAAAGATTTTTGTGAAAGGCTTGCGCGACGCCAACCCGAACTTTGTTTTGGTAACCGTAAAAGATACCGGACCCGGCATCCCTAAAGAGATACAGGAAAAAATTTGGGTTTCATTTTTTACAACGAAAGGTGGCAGCGGCGGTACAGGGCTTGGACTTTCTTCTGTGATGCAAATTGTAAATCAGCACGGCGGAAGTATTTCGCTGGAAAGTGCAGTTGGCAAAGGCGCAATGTTTTCGGTGCGCCTGCCCGTTGAAAAGAAAATATAAAACCTGTCAGGTTTAATTAAACAAAAAATTTTGGAGGATACATGACAACAGTTCTTTTGGTGGATGATGAGAAAATGATTCTGCGAAGCCTTGAAAAAACGCTCCTGCGCGCAGGCTTTGATGTGATCACCGCATCAGATTGTAAAAGCGGAAGCGAAACCTTCGCGCAAAACCTGGAAACGATCAACATTGCCGTGCTGGATTTAAACATGCCAAGTTTTGACGGCACACCCAAAACCGGCGCAGGCTTGGACCTGCTTGCAAATCTCAAAAAACAAAAATCATCCGTGCCGGTGATCATTCTCACGGCGTATGATGAAGTAACCAAGGCGAAGGAGGCTGTCTCTGGTGGCGCAAGCGCATTTTTCGTCAAGGGACGCGAGCAGGGGTTGGTTGAATTGATTCAAAAGACTTTGAACGTTTAACATTAAACTTTAAACGTCACTAATAAAAGAGGAACCATGACAAACGATATTCAACGACATGCAACATTATTGAAGGCCGCCGCGCGCGCAGCCAAGAACATCACCACCATTCTTGATCCGTATGAATTGCTTCAGCGCACAGTGGATATTATCTGTGATGAATTTGGGTTTTACTACGCGGGCGTATTTTTGCTGGATGACTTGAAGCAATATGCAGTCTTAAAAGCCGGTCGCGGCGAAGCAGGGCGCGAAATGATCAACGCCGGTCACAAACTCGCCATTGGCGGAAACTCAATGATCGGCGCATCCATTGCCAACCGTCAGGGACGCATTGCGCTCGACGTTGGGGCTGAAGCGGTTTTCTTTGAGAATCCGCACCTGCCCAAGACCCGCTCTGAGATGGCGCTTCCGCTCGTCGTAGGCGATGACGCCATCGGCGCGTTAACCGTTCAATCCACTGAAGAAGCAGCGTTTCATGATGAAGACATCGCCGCACTGCAAACAATGGCAGATCAACTGGCTATTGCAATTCAAAATTCCAACCTGCACCGCCAGGCAGAACGCCGTTCACGGTTGTTGAAAGCCGCCAACCGCGTGGGTCGGGAAGTCACATCCATCCTGGATTTGGAAAGTCTGCTGCCGCACACGGTGAATATTATTTGCGAAGCCTACGGACTTTATTACGCGGGCGTCTTCCTTGTAGATGATGCCGGCGAGTACGCCGTCCTTCGCTCTGGCTATGGCAAGGCAGGCAAGGCAATGGTTGCCGACGGTCATAAACTCAAGATCGGAACAGAATCAATGATCGGCGCGTGTATCGCCATGAACGAAGCGCGTATTGCGTTGGATGTTGGCGAAGAGCGCGTGCATTTCAAAAATCCGCATTTGCCGCATACCCGCTCTGAAATGGCGTTGCCCCTGATCTACGGTGGCAAAGCATTGGGCGCAGTCACCATTCAAAGTTCGGAAGAACGCGCTTTCAGCGAAGATGACATCACCACTTTGCTGACCATGGCAGAGCACCTCGCGGTTGCGATTAATAACGCGCGCTTGATCGAAGAACTCAAAGACGCGCACAATGAAATTTTGCGTAACAAAGTTTTTGAAGCGCTCACCACAGCCTCAACCGAAGCCATTCATTGGATTGGCAACAAGACCCTGCCCATTTCATTGACCATTGCCCGCCTGCGCGAAGAAATTGCCGAAGGCAAAGTTGACATTGATTCCCTGCGCGAAGACCTGGATATGATCGCCGAAAGCGCGGCGCAAATTACACAAGTCAAAGAGCAGTTGATCGGCGCCGTGCGCGAACAAAGACCGCGTGCCGTGCTGTTTGCCGATGTCCTGCAAACCGCCGCTCAACAGCGTGGCTTTTCTGAGAATATGTTGAGTGTCAAAGTTGATGAAGCCGCCGCGTACGTTATTGCAGACAGCACGCAACTCACGCGCGCGCTGGGTAATATTTTGCAAAATGCCGCAGAATCAGGCGCAAAATCTGTCAAAGTCAGCGTTCGCCCAACTGAAGAACGCGATATGCTGGAGATTGACATCGAAGACGACGGCGTTGGTATGGATGAGGATGTCATGCGTAAAGCATGGTCGCCTTTCTTCACCACACGCGGCGTGGAGCATCACGGCTTGGGCTTGCCGGCCACCATGCACGTCATCTCACAGGCTCAGGGACACATCACGCTTGTCAGTGAAGCGGGCAAAGGCACAATGGTTGCCATGTTCATGCCAAAGGGAGAGGCGAATCACGAAGCCATTGAAACCGGCAGTGTAAAGAATGTTTTATTGATTGACGATAACGACGACTGGGCAAAACTTTTTGTCGGTCTGCTCAAAGATACCAAAGTCAAATTAACCCAATCCACAGACCTGAAGAAATTCCCCGCCGCAGATCTGATCCTTGTGGATGAAAATATTGTCTCGGTTCCCCTAACCGAGGTGTTGTCTGCGCTTTCAAAAGCAGGCTTTGCCTCGAAGACAGTCATCCTCACTTCTGCCATTAACCCTGAACGCGTTACAAAATTCATGCGTGACGGTGTTAAAGATGTAACCTTGAAGCCTTATTCTGGCGGCGAGATCAGTGAGTTGTTGAAATAATCTCTAAACACTGTGTTACGTGCAGCGTGTTGATAAAACAGAACACGCTGCACGTAACGCGCAATATGCAACACTTAACAAAGGCAGTCCATGCTCCGTCCTCGTTGGCGTAAAGTTTTACATGATCTATGGGATAACAAAGCGCGCACATTGCTGGTGGTTTTTTCCATCGCAGTCGGCGTATTTTCGATTGGAGTAATCTCTGGCGCGTATCAGATCATCTCCAATGACATGAGTGTATCCTACGCGGCGAATCATCCAGCCAACGTTGAGATTCGCATGGAAAACTTCGATGAGGATATTCTTTCGACAGTTCGCAATGGGCAGGGTGTAGGCGAGGCAGAGGCGCGGCGCGTGATCAACTTCCGCGTGCAGAAGGAGGGCAGCGGTCAGTGGGTCTCGCTGGATGTGGTGGCGCTGGAAGACTTCGATAAGAACAAGGTCAATTTGCTGGTACCCGTTTCGGGCGCGGTTAGGGCGGATAAGAATGAAGTCCTCTTGGAGAAGGATGCGCTCAAAGAACTCGATGTCGCAGTGGGCGATGAATTGGTCTTTGAACTGCCTGATGGCTTGACCAAGAAGTTGAAGATTGTCGGCATTGTGCAGGATGTCAGCACAGGCGCAGGCGACTTTCTCGCTCCGCCCTTTGCCTATATCGACATGAAGACCATGCCGACCCTGCGTCAGCCCAAGTTATACAACCGTGTCTATGTGACCGTTGCAGAAGATCAGGAGAATATTGACCACATCCGCGAGGTAGGCGGAGACCTAACTGATAAATTGGAAAAGAACGGTGTGACCGTCATTCGCACCCGCTCCTCTGAAACACATAAACATCCGCTTGGAGATACGGTCAATGCCATCCTCGGCATTTTGCTGGCGCTTGGAATTTTGATCGTCTTCCTTTCAAGTTCGCTCATCGCAAATACCCTGAGCGCGTTGTTGAGTCAGCACCTGCGGCATATCGGTGTCATCAAGCTGGTGGGCGGCAGAAGAAACCAGGTCTTTTTCATGTACTTCACGCTCATCATGGCATTTGCCATCCTGGCTTTGTTGATCGCCGTTCCGTTGGGTGGTGTGGGCGCGTACAGATTATCATCATTTATTGCTGAGACCCTGCGTTTTAATTTGCTCGGTTATCGCATTGTGCCGCTGGCATTTCTTATTCAAATTTCGGTTGGACTACTGGTGCCGATTGTTGCGGGACTCGCGCCTGTCATCAGCGGATCGGGAATTACGGTTCTGCGCGCGCTCAGTGGCGATCTGGCTGGCGACGAGAATAAGCCGCACAAGCAGGGTGATCAGGAACATGTCTCGTGGGTAGATGCCCTTTTGCTGCGCCTGACTCACATGTTTTCTGCGCGCGGTATTCATTTTCCGCGCCCGTTCATTATCTCCCTGCGAAACACCTTTCGCCGCCGCGGACGTTTGATGTTGACCCTCTTCACCCTGACGATGGGTGGGGCGATCTTCATCGCAGTCTTCAATGTACGCGTTACCTTGCATGATTACATCGGCTCTATTCAAAATTATTTCCGCGCCGATGTGACGGTGGATTTTGATGAACCCTATCGCCTGCGTGAAGTGGAACAATTCGGATTGCAGGTGGAAGGCGTGCGGCAGGTGGAAGGCTGGCAGTACAGCAGCATCGAACTACTCAACCCAGATGGCACGGTTGCAGAAAATGCATTCGTCCTGGCGCCGCCTGCCGAAAGTGAGTTGGTCAACCCGTTTCTCACGGCAGGGCGCTGGATTCATAAAGATGACGTCCGCAAACTGGCAATCAGTGAAGCGGCGCTTGTTCCATTCCCAAACCTGAAACCTGGAGATTATCTGAAAATCAAGATCGACGGGCGCGAGGAGAACTGGGAGGTGGTCGGCATCTTCAAATTTGTTGACCAGCAAGGCGTTGTGGCATACGCGCCCTACGAATATATTTCGCAGATTTCAAACCTTGCCAACCAATCCTATTCATTCCGCGTGGTCACAGATCAGCATGACCGTGTTTATCAGGACATGATGGCAGAAAAGCTGGATGATTACTTCCGCCAAAGCGGGTTCAAGGTGCGAAAATCCGAATCAGGCTTATCTTCAATGGATACTGCTTCGGAGAGTTTGGATATTCTGGTGATTTTCCTGCTCATCATGGCAATCCTCACCGCCATTGTCGGAGCCATGGGTTTGACAGGTACGATGAGCATGAATGTCATGGAACGCACGCGCGAGATCGGAATCATGCGCTCCATCGGCGCTGATGACCGCGCTGTCATGCGGACGGTAATTGCTGAAGGTCTGGTAATTGGCTTTATTTCTTTTATTCTGGCAATCTTCCTATCCATCCCATTCACGTATGCGCTTTCAGATATTGTCAGTTCGGCAGTCTTTCAAACGCCGATTAAAGTAGTTTTTACATTTTTAGGCTATGCCATCTGGCTTGGATTGGTGCTTTTGCTTTCGGTGCTTGGTTCCATTTTGCCCGCCCGCAACGCAGCCCGTTTGACCATTCGCGAAGTATTGGCGTACGAATAAATTACGTCACACCTGCACTTGCGTGCTGGTGCAAGTGTTGCGAGGACGTTAGCCCGAAGCAATCCCCGCTAACGTTTGCTCCCTGGCACTGCCCGCAACGACATTTATAAAAAAGAAGGTAGATATGAAAAAAAATATTTTAAGTTTTATTGCATTGTTTACAGCCCTTGCGCTGATTCTTGTCGCTTGTGGAAATCAACCCACGGCAACCCCTGCAACTGTAGATGCAGTCTCGCCCAATCAAGTGGTGGCTGAGGGACGTCTTGAACCCATCCGCGGCGCGAACCTGTCTTTCCAGGCGCGCGGCGTGGTAGAGGAGGTGTTGGTTGGTGACGGGAACTCTGTCAAACAGGGAGATGTCCTTATCCGCCTCACCAATGCGGGCGGGGCTGAGGCGCAGGTTGTCATCGCCCAAAATGCCTACGATACCCTGCTTCGCAATGAAAGCGGTGACCGTGCCAAACTCTGGCAGGTTTACATGAACGCTCAAATTGCGCGCGGTAATGCCGAAAAGAAATGGGATGATTTAAATGTTGATGATATTGAAACCAACATCGAAGATGATAAAGCCATTGTGGAAGATCGCCAGCAGGACCTAAAAGACAGGCAGGAAGACTTCGATAAATACAAAGATCTTGAAGAAGATAACTACAAGCGCACGAATGCAGAAAATGCCCTCGAACAGGCGCAGGATGATTTGAACCGCGCCATACGCGAGTTGGAAAAAGACACCCGTGAACGTGATGAAGTGCGCGCTGCGTATGACGCCGCCCTCGCTATTGAAGCCGAAGCGAAGCACCAATATGAGATCAGCCTCGACGGACCAAATGCAGATCAACTTGCGCTTGCCAAAGCCAATCTTGATGCCGCAAAAGACACACTTTCCAATTACGTCATTACCGCGCCCTTCGACGGCATTGTGGCAGATGTCAACGTGAAAGTGGGTGAGCAGGTCACAGCCGAAACACGCGCCATCAGCATTGCAGATTTCAGCGCGTGGACGATTGAAACGACTGACATCACCGAACTTGAAGTGGTGAAATTAAGCGAGGGGCAAACTGTAAAAATTGTGCCAGACGCCCTGCCAGACTTGGCGATCAATGGCACAATTACAGAAATCAGCCAGGCATATACCCAACAAGGCGGCGATATTCTTTATACAGTACGCATCGCTGTTACAGATGCAGACCCACGTTTGAAATGGGGTATGACTGTGGAGACCACCTTCCAGTAAACACTCTATTTACCTGAACCTTTGGCGCATTTTATTATTAGAACACATGAGTGATTGAAAATTTATCTTTTTCGTGCAATAATAAAATTGCTCCGAGAAAGAGCAAAACTGGGGAAACCCGGTGGCGCAAAGTCATGGGTCTACCGCTGAACTGAGCCAGGACCGCCAGACTACCGATAAAAGCAAAACCGCCAAAAGACGGTGACGCAAAGTCAGGCATCTAAAACCAACGCGATTAGCGTGGTCAGGATTGACCGACTTCCGAAAGGTAAAATCAGGGAAACCTGATGGCGCAAAGTCATGGATCTAAAATCACCAAATATTTTTTCGTGATCAAGATCGCCAGACTACCGAAGAGCAAATCTTTTCACAGGGATGGCCGAACATTGGGTCATCCCTGTTTGATTTTATGGGTGGGGGCATGTCTTTTCATCTCCTCTGATTTCGATGTCTTTTTTTTGCAAATAAATTGCAATCATTTTTATGGTTTAAGTTTTGCCTCCATGCTATACTCGCCATATACAAAAGGAGATTTTATGCCTACACGGATCCTGATTGTGGACGACACCGAGTTAAATCTCAAAATGGTGAGCGCCATTCTTACAAAAGATGGCTATGAAGTAATTACCGCCCGAAATGGCTTTGAGGCGTTGGAGGTGATCAAGTTGACCCCTCCTGCGTTGGCTATTCTTGATGTCATGATGCCGGATATGGATGGCTACACACTTTGCCGGCGTCTTCGTCAAACACCAGCCACTGCGAAAATCCCGATCATTGTTTTGACTGCTTTAAGCGGCGTTGAAGACAAAATAAAAGCCTTTGATTCAGGCGCTGATGACTTTTTAGCAAAGCCATTTGAACCGCAGGAATTGCGAGCCAGGATCAAGGTTTTGTTGCGGAGGGTTTCAATACAGGAGCCTATTCAAACGAATACGGTCTCAGGAAAAGTGATTGCTGTATTTTCATTGCGCGGCGGGGTGGGCGTATCCATGCTTGCATCAAACCTGGCCGCATCGTTTTCGCAAATTTGGGGAACCCCAACCGCGTTGGTAGACCTTGCCTTTGTGAACGGGCAGAGCGCCCTGCTCCTCGATCTTCCCCTGCGTAATACCTGGGCTGATCTGGGACGCTCTCCGGCAAATGAAATGGATATTGATCTGATTAACTCTGTCATGCTTCGGCATGATGCTGGAGTGCATGTGCTTGCCTCTCCGCGCCGTCCGGAAGATGCGGAAGTGATCACCGCCGAGCATGTCCAGCGCGCAATTGAATTGCTCCGACCCCATTATCACTACATTGTTCTCGATTTGCCCCATGATTTTTTGCCAACAACCTTGATCGGATTGGATATGGCAGATCAGATCCTTCTTATGCTTTCTCCTGAAACTGCGTCTGTCCGCTGTGCAGCAAATGCCTTGGGAACCTTCGAGCAGCTAAACTATCCTTCCGAGAGCACGACCCTGGTCTTGAATTGGCCCTTCAAGGGCAAGGGATTACCCCGCGCCGGAATTGAAGGCGCATTGAAAAAAGAATTAGGCGTAGTGATCCCCTATGCTGGCGATGTTGTGGTTGCATCAATTATGTATGGAAAGCCCTCCGCTTTGCAGATGCCGCTTGATCCACTAGGCGCGTTTCTGGAAGACCTTGCGTATTTATACAGCAAAGAAGAACATAAAAAAAATCCACCAGAAAATGTTGGCGAAGGATTCAAACGCGTTAAAGAGCGCGCGCAAGCCAGGCTGGAAAAGTCTTGATCGAAAAAGTAATCAACGAAAAATGTTGTCGGGAGAAAAAATGAAAAAGACTTTGGGTCTGAATATAAAAAATGGGCAGGGATTGGTTGAATATGCGCTATTGCTTGTCTTACTCGTTGTGGGCGTTATCCTGATTATGAGTTTGATGGGCGTTTCAATATCCGACCTGTATTGCAGTGCAGCAAATGCCATTGGCGGGGGAACCGCGTGCAATGAACAGAAAATATATTGTCAGGATAATTTCGATGGAGACCTGAGCGGGTGGCAGGCATCTGGAAATTTATCTCTGAAAAGCGGACAGTTATGTTTTGGCGACGGATTGCAGAGTATGAATAAATGCTCCATGAAACTGTCGCAATCTGATTATGTCATTAATATGAGTGATGTAAATCTTTCAAAAGGCAACGGCTACGGCGTATATTTCCGCACAACCGTAGACAAAAACGGACTGGACGGTTATGCCTTTCAATATGATCCAGGGTTGAAATCAGCCGCGTATCCAAATGGGGCCTTTGTTATTCGGCAATGGGTGGACGGGCGTGAAATTTGGAATCCGATTGCCATTGCACCCATGGGACCAGACGTATTTAATACTTCCCACGATTTTCAAATTGACGTCAAAGGCGATACGTTCACTGTTTTGATGGATGGGAATCAAGTTCTCACCGCCAAAGATGACGCCTACGCTTCAGGCGGCACAGCAGGGATTCGTTCCTGGGATAGTACCGCCGCCTGCATGGGCGATTTTTCAATTCTTGAAACACCGTAAACTGGAGCAGCCATGCAATTCGATGAATCACCCAACCTTGATCAATTCAAAGACGGTATGCCTAATGCCGCGCCCAACCCAGATGCAGGACGCAGAAAGTTTCGTATTGTATTGTTGATAACATTTATTGTTGTCACCCTGATCGGCTTGGCTCTCGTGCTAAAAGAAACCAATACTCTTGCCGCGCTTACAAGCACAGCCATTGTGCGCGGTCACGTGGTGGATGAAAACGGGCAGCCATTTAGCGGTGAGATATTTATTCTTGGCACAGATCTAAAAACACAAACTGACGCGAATGGAAATTTTGAATTGAACCGGGTTCCCTCTGGCGATCAGGTATTAATCGTCGCCGACCAATTAATAGGCCGCGACTTCTCCATTCAAGTGATTACCGCGACCACGCTTGAATTGGGCGAAATCCGTTTTGAGACCACAGCAATGCCGCCCCACTGAAATGTATTGTTTAATACAAAGCCGCCTCCCACATAAATGAAAATTGGGAGGCGGTTTATTGTTATAATTCCCATTATGACTAAATCTCCCCGTCCCCTTGACCCCGAAGCAAAACCTGATGACCGCGTAGACAATGCGCTTCGTCCCGAAAAATTAAACGACTTGATCGGGCAGGATCAGGTCAAGGAGAATTTGTCCATTCTCATTGCTGCGGCGCGCAAACGCGGCGAAGCGTTGGATCACGTCCTTTTTTATGGTCCCCCCGGATTGGGAAAGACAACCCTTGCGCATGTCCTTGCCAACGAAATGGAAGTCAATGTCAAAGTGACGGCAGGCCCTGTGATCGAACGCGCAGGCGATCTCGCCGCCATCCTCACCAACCTGCGGGCTGGGGATGTGTTATTCATTGACGAAGTCCACCGCCTCGGCAGAGCCGTTGAAGAAGTTTTGTACCCAGCCATGGAAGATTTTGCATTGGATATTGTAATTGGCAAAGGTCCTTCGGCGCGTTCCATTCGGCTGAAATTACCGCGCTTTACTATTGTCGGCGCAACTACCCGCCTGGCATTGGTCACAGCCCCGTTGCGGGCGCGGTTTGGCGCGGTCTATCGTCTCGACTATTATGATCTTAACGCGATGCAGGCAATTGTCACACGCGCCGCAAGGATGCTGAAAGTGGATGCAGAGCAAGACGGCGTCACAGAAATGGCGCGTCGCGCGCGTGGCACGCCGCGTGTGGCGTTGCGCCTGTTGCGCCGCGTGCGAGATTTTGCCCAAGTCCGCGCAGATGGGGTTATTACAAAAAATGTTGCCAAAGAAGCATTGGATTTATTACAAGTTGATCCTCTTGGGCTTGACGACGTTGATCGCCGTGTGCTAAAAACCATCATCGAAAAATACAACGGCGGGCCCGTTGGACTGAACACAATTGCGGCATCCATCAGCGAAGAACAGGATACCATCATGGATGTGGTTGAGCCATACCTCTTACAACTGGGCTTCCTTGATCGCACGCCACAGGGGCGCGTTGCCACCAAGTCTGCTTATGAACATCTGGGATATGCCTACACGGAACAGGGTCAGGCAAGGTTGCTTTAGTGATGGGTGAGGAATAACCGTTCCACTTTACATAATGGGGGATAACCAAAAAATGCCCCTTGACTCATGTCTCTTTTTTTTGTATGATGTCTTTACTGTTGTGTAAATTACTGAACAATCGTACAAAAAATTACAGGAGAGAGAGTTATGTCCCATATTAAGTTGAGTTGGCGTAACATCATCATCGCGGCAACCCTGCCCGCCGTGATGGAAGTTATCTGGCAGTTGTACAACACCTACGTGCCAGTCTTTTTGCAGGCGGGGAATCCCGCCTTCACCGAAGCGGGAGAAACTGCCGTCGGCTTTGGACTCGGTCCTGCGCTGACGGGGTTCATCCTCGTCTTCGACAACATTGCGGGTTTGTTCATCAGCCCCCTTGTCGGCGCGTGGAGCGATAGCCTGCGTACCAAATGGGGACGTCGTATGCCGTTTGTCCTATTTGGTGTGCCGGTGGCAGTGGCGGCATTTATCGTTATTCCTCTCATCCCAATGGCGATTAAACCCGAACTCAACGGACAGACTGGGCAACTGACAGGGCTGTTGATTCCGTTTATCCTCTCGCTGGTGGTTGTGCTGATTGCATTTGCCATTGTCCGCCCGATTGCGGATGTGTTGATGTTTGACATCACCCCGTCCGAACATCGCACCACTGCCAACGGAATTGCTGGCGCGATTGCTGGATTTTTGGTGGTGCTGACGGCTTTGGGCGGCGCGGCGCTTTACGATGTGTACGGTCCGCTTCCCTTCTGGATTGCGGCTGGACTTGCCCTCGTCATTCTTCTCCTTACCTGGGCTTGGGTCAAGGAACCCGAAGAACTTGCCAGCGCAAAGGAATTGGCAGGTGAGCCGTTCAACCTGAAAGGGATTGTCAACTTTTTACGCGGACTTCCCAAAGAACACGCTCGCAGTTTGGGATTTTTGCTCCTGAGTAATTTACTTTCCTATATCGCCCTCGCTCAGATGCA
>JFJP01001265.1_pt2 | contig 12215 bp, 12 predicted proteins | sample 431651 | NCBI WGS metagenome assembly JFJP01 (sample SAMN02602958, study PRJNA72255) | Microbial mat metagenome, whole genome shotgun sequencing project. | biome: fresh water; feature: sink hole; material: water; isolation source: purple microbial (photo- and chemosynthetic) mats found in... | reverse complement strand
CAGAACTTTTTATCCTAATCACCAATCCATAACGGTTGAGGTTGTTGTGAATGAGAAGGATTTAAACAAAGACCTTAAATACAGTTTTACGCTAATTATAAAAGAAGATAATGAAGATGATGGCGATGGTTATTTTATAAAAAGACCTAAATCTTCCCCAGGAAAAACAGTAAGTTCAAAACACCTTAAAAAAGTAGAGTAAAAAAAGCCCCAAAAAAAACTCTTTGAACTTTTTAAAGATAAACTAACCTGAAAAAATATTTTAGTTTGAGCACAGATTGCAAATTTGCCTATCGGTAAATTATACCGATTATGTATTGCTTCGCCAGTTCGCAAGCTCGGGTCAATATAGTCCAATAATCCCGAAGCTTCGGGAGGACTATTTTCATACTATCCCGAATTTTCGAGACAACTAATCGGCATTATACCATAAACTTTTGGACTATTTTATAAATAATATTGGTATTATTATTTAAGTAAAGAACATACATCAAGAAAAGCGTGTGGAAATTCATTTTATAAGCCAATTATAATATCCTTAAAAAGCAACACTACAATCTAATTCGTTAATAAACTTAACTTAGCCATTTCGTATTACTCCTTAGCAGCCAAATATCTTTCTGCATCCAAAGCGGCCATACAGCCAGTTCCGGCAGCAGTAATAGCTTGTCTATATACATGGTCAGCAGCATCGCCGCCCACAAAAACTCCAGCAACATTGGTTTTAGATGTTCCAGCAATATTTACAATATAACCTGTTTCGTCTAGCGTTAAATAGTCTTTAAAAATATCTGTATTTGGTTTGTGTCCAATGGCTACAAAAAAACCAGTGGCAGCAATTTCTTTGGTTTCACCGCTAACTCTATTTTTTACTCTAACTCCTGTTACTACTTGTCCGTCTCCTAAAACTTCGTCTGTTTCTGTGTTTAATAAAATCTCAATATTTTCAGTTTTACTCACACGTTCAGCCATAATTTTAGAAGCTCTAAATTTCTCACTTCTTACCAACATGGTTACTTTTTTACAAAGCTTAGAAAGATAATGCGCTTCTTCACAAGCAGAATCTCCTGCGCCAACAATAACAACTTCTTGATTTCTGTAAAAGAATCCGTCGCAAACCGCACATGCAGAAACTCCGCCACCCATATTCAAATAATGTTGTTCAGAAGGTAAACCTAAATATTTGGCAGAAGCACCGGTAGAAATAATTACGGTTTCGCAATGAATTTCTTTAGAATCATTAACCCATACTTTGTGAATTTCTCCAGAGAAATCAACTTTAGTTACCCAACCATCGCGTACATCAGTACCAAAACGCTTGGCTTGTTCTTCAATACCAATCATCATTTGAGGACCAGTAATTCCTTCAGGATTTCCGGGCCAGTTTTCTACTTCATTAGTAGTAGTTAATTGACCACCAGGTTGTGTTCCTTGATAAAGAACCGGATTCATATTAGCTCTAGCTGCATAAATTGCTGCTGTATAACCAGCAGGACCAGAACCTATTATAAGACATTTTACTTTTTCTATCGTATCAGACATAACTTGTTTGTTTTTATGAAATGCAAAGGTAAGTTTTTCTTAAAATATTTTAATGTAAACTGGTTGACAAAAAACTATTTTACTATAAATATTAATTATTACTTGAAAAGATTTTGAGAACTAATTTTTAGTAGTATATTTGCACTCGCTTTCGGGGTGTAGCGTAGCCCGGTTATCGCGCCTGCTTTGGGAGCAGGAGGCCGCAGGTTCGAATCCTGCCACCCCGACAAAAGTCTTTTCAATTATTTGAAAGGACTTTTTTTTTTAAAATTAATCCCCACTTTAGTGTTTAACATAAAATCGAGCTAAACTTGGTATTGATAATTATTTCGTTGGTTTTTTCTTCAAAATAGCACTGTCAACAAATCGTTTTAGTTCTACTTTTTGATCTCCATATAAGTCAATTTCCGATTTTCCTGATGCTTCTATTTCTATTTTTCTTTCAGCAAGAACACTCACTTTAGAATATGACTCACAAATTACTTCGGCATTGCTAGCAGTTAGTTTTTTACCATCAAAAACAGCATTGTTATCTAAGCGAAGTTTTAAATCGTCAACATCTCCTTCTACAATGGCATCTGTTTTTTGATACATATCAAAGGTTAAATTTTTTGAAGTAATTAAAGCTTTCAGTTTAGCGTTTTTTGTTAAAGTTATAGAAGATTTATCAGCTTTAGAATTTAATTCAATCTTAGATTTATTATCCATAATTAGGGTAAAATTCTTTGCTTTAGAATTGATAAACAATTTGGATTCATCATAACTCTTTAGGGTAATATTTTCTAATTCTATATCAGCAAGTGCTGTTACACTTGATTCGTTTCTTGTAGTAACTGATTTAAAGGTATCTGTGTAGGTTATTCTAACGCTTAATTTCTTATAGCCAAAAGCATTTTTTAAAGTAGATAATTTTAAAGTAGATCCATTTAAAACAATATCAATGGCGTCATGTAAATTATCGTCGGCTTCAATTTCTAAACCACATTCGGTTCCTTTTACTATAAAAACTTCGATATTGTCTAAAACTTCAATTGCTTCAAAAGGTTCTATTTTTTTAATTTCTGTCGTTACTATTTTTGAACCTTTTACTTTTTCTTTCTTTTGAGAATAGGAGAGGGTGTTGATTAATAATAAGGTAAGGAAGATTGTTTTTTTCATTAGGTATTTAATTTGAGGTCAAATTTATAAAAAGCAATGTTAATAGAATTATAAAATCAATCCTATTTATTTCACACGAACGCTCCATTCAAAGTCCATTTCAGAAACTTGGTCGCCTTTTTCATCAATACCAATTGATTTTAACCAAAGGGTTTGTCCTTCTCCAGTAGCAATGGTTTTCTGTATGGCATCTTCAATTATAGCTCCATCCATACAAGAAAAAGTTATTCTTCCTTTTGCCTTTTTGGTAAAATTTCCTCTATTATTGGCAACTAGCATAGAAATATTCTTGCCACTTTTCTTAATTTGATACATAACTAAAGCCCCAGTAGTGAGTTCGGCTGCCATAGCTTGAACAGCAAAATACATAGAATTAAAAGGATTTTGATTAAACCAACGATGTTTAACAGTAACAACACATTTTTCGGGCGAAATGTATTTTGTTCTTACGCCACACCAAAAAGCAGAGGGTAATTTGAAAAATAAAAAAGTGTTTAATTTTGAAGCTGAAAATTCCATGAAGTATTGATTTTGTTGTAAATATACAAATAATAGTAAACTTATTGGTATAAATCAAAATGTTAAATAATTGTTAAATTTAAGTACTTTGTAATGCACAATACCTTTTTTTGGTTGTATCTTTGTATAAGAAATTAATAAGCTATCTATAGTATTATTAAAAATTGAGTTTTAATCATCAATCAATAAATCAAAACAAAATGACATCAACCAACGAACGTACCATTGCATCAGTAACACATTTGAGTTCCTTTGCTCAATATGTTTTTCCATTAGGAAATTTTATCGCTCCTATAATTATATGGAGTGCTAAAAAAAATGATTCTGAATTTGTGGACTATAACGGAAAACAAATTTTGAATTTTCAGTTAAGCGTCTTTATGTACAGTTTAATATTGGTTGCAATTGCATTGCCTTTATTAGTGTATGGATTTGTGGATGTTATTGGAACAAATATGATTTTGAGTAATTTAGAAATTGAATTCAATAGTTTTAAAAATCAAGAAATCACAACCTTCATCGGAATTGCAATTGTAGCCTTTGTGCTTTTTATGTTTCTAAAAATAGTTGAATTCATATTGATTATATATGCAGCAGTAAAAGCATCCAATGGCGAACATTATAAATATCCGTTAACAATACCTTTCTTTAAATAATAAACCCATGCTGAACTTTTTTCAGTAAATCATCAAAAAAATCAATCAATCATCAGTCAAAAAATGAACAGTTTAATCAAAAAATCAAAATCAAATTATGAACATTGAAAACACAAAAGCCCAAATGCGAAAAGGTGTTTTAGAGTTCTGCATCTTATCTGTATTAAAAGAAAAAGAAGCCTACACCTCTGAAATATTAGACACTTTAAAAAACGCAAAATTACTTGTAGTAGAAGGAACAGTTTATCCGCTATTAACAAGATTAAAAAACGACGGTTTGCTTAACTATCGTTGGGAAGAATCAACATCTGGTCCGCCAAGAAAATACTATGAGTTGACCGAATTAGGAAAAACATTTTTAAACGAATTAAACGGAACTTGGACAGAACTTTCTGACGCCGTAAACATTATAACCAATCAAAAATAACAATTATGAACAAAACAGTAAATATTAATATAGGTGGTTTATTCTTTCACATTGATGAAGATGCATACCAAAAGTTATCAAGATATTTTGATGCTATAAAACGTTCTCTTTCTAATTCATCAGGTAAAGATGAAATCATGAAAGATATTGAAATGCGTGTGGCTGAACTTTTTACAGAAAGACAAAAAAGCGACAAACATGTTATTAATACTATTGATGTTGATCAAGTAGTTACCGTTATGGGACAACCAGAAGATTATCGAATTGACGATGAAGCTAATGAATCGAGTACGAATAATTTTGCTTCTAGTAAAACCAGAAAATTGTACCGCGATAAAGATAGAGGTTTGATTGCCGGTGTATGTACTGGTTTGGGACATTATTTTGGAATTGACGCAGTTTGGATAAAAATTACATTTTTAGTTTTGTTTTTTGGTTTTGGAACGGGCTTGTTAGCTTATTTTATTCTTTGGATTGCCATGCCAAAAGCCATCACAACCTCAGAAAAATTAGAAATGACAGGTGAACCGGTAACTATTTCTAGTATTGAGAAAAAAGTTAGAGAAGAGTTTGAAAACGTTTCTGATAAAATAAAAAATGCAGATTACGATAAACTAGGAAACCAATTTAAAGCAGGTGCCGAAACTGCAGGATCTAAAATCGGAAACGTATTTACATCAGTTTTTGGTGCATTTGCAAAGGTTTTAGGGGCTTTAATTGTAGTTTTTTCATCCATTGTTTTTTTAGTTGTAGCGGTAGTTTCAGTAGTGATGTTATTCTCTTCATCAATGCCCGATAATAAAGTAGTAGAATTTATTAAAACTCCTATCGGATTAGAAACGCCAATTTGGACACAAGGAATTTTATTCTTTCTTGCGGCAGGAATTCCTTTATTTTTTCTTATCATTCTGGGTTTAAAATTATTAGTAACAAACTTAAAATCAATTGGAAGTATTGCTAAATACAGTTTGTTAGCTATTTGGATTATAGCCATTGGAGTTTCAATTTCGTTAGGAATCAGCGAAGCTAATCAGTTGGCTTATTCAGGAAAAGCACTAGAAAAACAAAATATTACTGTGGCAGCAACAGATACGCTTAAAGTGAGTTTTGCCTACAATGATTTTTATTCAAAAAGAATTGAAGATAGAAGCGACTATAGAATTGTTCAAGATTCTCTTGGAAATGAGGTAATTCATTCTACAAATGTTACTATTCATTTAAAAAAGACGGATAAAGCTTTTCCATACGTTCAAATTGAGAAATTAGCACAAGGAAAATCATTTGCAGAAGCCAATCAAAGAGCTCAAAAAATTAAATACAGTTACAAAATAGTTGGTAACGAATTAATTTTAGACAACTATTTTATTACAGAAACAAAAAACAAATTTAGAGGGCAAATGGTTGAGGTTTATCTTTATTTACCTCAAGGAATTGTATATTATCCTAACGAAAATGTAAAGCAATATTTAAGCGGAAACAATGCCGATTTTGATTACTACTATGGACCAGAAGGTTATAAATATAAAGTAAATGGTTCAGAATTAGATTGTTTAAATTGTCCAAATGAAGATTCTCAAAATGATGAAATTCAATCACAAGAAATCAACGTAATCGATGAAAACGATTCAACAGAAACTATTTCTGTAAAAGTGAACGGTAAAGAAGTTATCCAAACTTTAAGAGGAAAAGAAGACAAAGGAAGTTTAACAATCAACAAAGACGGAATAATCATTAAAACCAAATAGTCATGATAAAATTTATAATTTTTTGTACAAAAATAGTGGTAGCAGCTATTGTAGCTATACTTTTTACTTCTTGCAATCTTGCAATTAATGGAACTAAAGGAAACGGTAATGTTACCAAGGAGAAAAGAATTATTTCTGATAAATTCAACAAAGTTGAAGTCAGTCACGGAATTGAACTAATTTTAGAACAAGGAGAATCGGTTATGGTTGAAGTTGAAACAGATCAAAATCTTCAAAAACAATTAGTTACTAAAGTTGAAAACGGAATATTAATTGTAAAATTTGAAGGAAATATCAACAATTCAAGTGCTGAGACAGTAAGAATTCGTATGCCTAAAATTGAGAGCATCTCTGCCGATAGTGGAGCAGAAGTCACAAGTAAAAACACTTTGTTAGGAAATTCAACCATTAAATTAGAAGCAGATAGTGGGTCAAATATTGATGTTGTTTTAGAATATGATGCTATCGAACTTCATGCCGATAGTGGCGCAGAAATTAATGCAGAAGGAAAAGCATTAAAACTTAAAACGCATGCCGATAGTGGTGCAACAATAAATGCTTCAAATTTATTAGCAAACGATGTAACTTCTCATGCAGATAGCGCTGCATCAATAACCGTTCATCCAATTGTTAGTTTAAATGCTGATGCCGATAGTGGTGGCTCAATTGAATATAATTTTAAACCCAAAACCATCATTAAAAAAGAAGATTCAGGCGGAAGCGTGTCTTCAAGTATTTAGAATTTATTTATAGTTTTAGTTGTAACGAAAATCCCAGCAAAAGTTGGGATTTTTTATTCAATCTGAACTCGTTTCAAATACTCAAGACTTGTTTCAAATACTCAAAATTTCTTATCGATTGTCACACTGAGCGCCGTTGAAGTGCTTCTATAATCTTTTCAACTTCTCAAAAACTTTTTTTATTCTCTTTTGTCATTCCGTAGGAATCTCTTTTAATAGTACCTTTAATTTAATCATGATTATTAGAATTAATCTGTAAATATTTGCGCAACTTTTGATCCAATGTATTCTTGCCAATTTGAAAAATTCGTAACAATTTAATTAAATTAAATAATTCAACAAAAGTTAAACCAATACCAATTAACGTTGATTTTAGAATCTTATAGCGTAATTTTGAATAAAAAAATAAAAATGAAAGTTTTAATTACAGGTGCCACAGGATTAATTGGGAAAGAATTGGTAGCAGTGCTTCTAAAAAACAATCATACCGTTCATTATCTTACAACATCATCACAAAAAATTCAAAACAAAACCAATTATTACGGCTTTTATTGGAATCCACAAGAAGGGAAAATCGATGACAATTGCCTCGATGGTGTTGATACTATTGTTCACCTTGCTGGCGCATCTATTTCGCAACGATGGACCAATTCTTATAAACAAGAATTAATTGAAAGCCGCGTTTTGTCTGCCAATTTACTTTTCAATTTAATTAAAAAAGCACCCAACCAAGTAAAACATTTTATTTCTGCATCAGGAACAGCCATTTATCCAGATAGTTACACTAAAATTTACGACGAAACATCCACCGATTTTGACACTACTTTTTTAGGAAATGTAGTTATAAAATGGGAGGAAAGTGCCGATCAATTTAAATTACTAAATTTAAAAGTTACAAAACTTCGAACCGGAATCGTTTTTTCCGAAAAAGGAGGCGCACTATTAGAAATGATAAAACCAATCAAAAGGTATGTTGGCTCCGGCTTTGGTTCAGGAAAACAAGTGCAATCATGGATTCATTTAACCGATGTTGCTAATTTGTATTACTATGTTATTCAAAATCAAACAGAAGGTATTATCAACGCCGTTTCACCCAACCCAATTAGCAATCAAGAACTAACAAAATCTATTGCAAAACAACTAAAAAGAACTTTGTTTTTGCCAAATATTCCGCAATTCATAATGAAATTAATCCTTGGAGAAATGCACATTCTACTTTTCAATAACAAGAATATTATTCCCAAAAAAGCCCAAGAATTAGGATTCAAATTTCAATTTCCTACTTTAAAACTTGCCCTCCAAAACATTATAAAATAAAAAAAAGTTCTAGATTTTACTAGAACTTTTTTCAACATGAATTAATGCTATCTTTTGCTTTTCAGCGAATCAGAAACCTTTTATAAATCAAATATAACGATTTCGCCAAGCAAAACTCTTAAAGTTTTATTAAAGTTTTACACTGAATTTATTTCAGAGTCTCAAGAATTTATTTCAGTGTCTTTTTCGAGATTAAAATTAAATCAAAGTTACTAGTAGTAAAATTTATTACAATTAAATTCGTGCAAATTTGTGTAATTCGTGTAAAATTTTTAGAAGCATCACTCTTCGCATTTTTTAATCCATTTTCGCGCTGTCCGAGTTACACGGTAACTTCTCCCATCACGGCTAAACTCCATCTTTAGGTTTCTAAATTCAGTTTTTTACAAGACATTATTCTTAAATATCAAATAAAATCTTTGTGTTCTTCTCGATTTCTTTGTGACTTTGTGGTAAAAAATACGTGACAATTTGACATTTTTAAAGAAATGGCAGTACTTTTGCAACCAAAATATCTGGAACAAAAAACCAACAATGAACATCAAAAATATATTTCCAAATAAAAAAAATAAAAGCGCAATGAGTACTGAAAATACGGATAAAGAAATTCTTGAAAATGAAAATGAAATACCAACCCAATTAGAGGAAAACACTATTAATGAAGCAACTCCAGAAGTTGAAGCCGCAGAAGAATTAACCGTTGAGCAAAAATTAGAAGAAGAATTAGCCAAAGAAAAAGATAAATTTTTACGCCTTTTTGCCGAATTCGAAAACTATAAAAAACGAACATCAAAAGAACGCATCGATTTATTTAGAACTGCCAATCAAGAAGTTTTGCAAGCTATGTTGCCAGTTCTTGACGATTTTGACAGAGCTATGATTCAAATTGCCAAATCAGAAGATGAAGTGCTTTTAAAAGGAGTACAATTAATTCACGAAAAATTAAAATCAACATTAGTTTCTAAAGGATTAGAAGAAGTTGAAATAAAAAAAGGCGATTCCTTTGATGCCGATTTTGCGGAGGCAATTACCCAAATTCCAGCACCATCAGATGATTTAAAAGGAAAAATTGTAGATGTAATTGAAAAAGGTTACAAATTAGGAGACAAAATTATCCGTTTTCCAAAGGTTATTTTAGGACAATAATATATTTTTATGTATGGGGTTTTGACTTGGTCTTAATTCATAATACTTAAATCTTAATACAACAACATGAAAAAAGATTTTTACGAAATATTAGGCATCACAAAAAGTGCCTCACCAGAAGAAATTAAAAAAGCATATCGAAAAAAAGCCATAGAATTTCACCCAGACAAAAATCCAGGAAATGCTACAGCTGAGGAAAATTTTAAGCTATGTGCAGAAGCCTACGAAGTGTTAAGCGATCCTAATAAAAAAGCTAAATACGACCAATATGGGCATCAAGCATTTGATGGTGCAGGAGGTTTTGGAGGTGGAGGTCACATGAATATGGATGATATTTTCAGCCAATTTGGTGATATTTTTGGAAGTGCTTTTGGAGGTGGTGGATTTGGCGGAAATTCAGGTGGACAACGTCGCGTAAAAGGAAGTAATCTACGAATCAAAGTTAAATTAACTTTAGAAGAAGTTGCCAATGGTGTTGAGAAAAAAGTAAAAGTTAAAAGAAAAATACAAGCGCCAGGAGTTCGTTATAAAACTTGTTCGTCATGTAATGGTCAAGGTCAGGTTTTGAGAGTAACCAATACTATTTTGGGTAGAATGCAAACCGCTACTACTTGCCCAACGTGTGGTGGTGCAGGGCAAACTATAGAAAGCAAACCTAACAATGCCGATGCGTACGGAATGATTCTAGAAGACGAAACTGTTTCTATCAAAATTCCTGCAGGAGTTGTTGATGGTATGCAGCTTAAAGTTTCAGGTAAAGGAAACGACGCACCAGGAAACGGAATTGCAGGTGACTTGATTGTTGCCATAGAAGAATTAGAACACGAATTTTTAAAACGTGAAGGCGAAAATCTTCATTATGATTTATATATAAGTTACCCAGAAGCTGCTCTAGGAGTTTCAAAAGAAATTGAAGCCGTAAACGGAAAAGTTCGTATCAAACTTGAAGAAGGAATCCAATCGGGTAAAATTTTACGATTAAAAGGTAAGGGAATTCCGAGTTTAAATAGCTACGGAAGTGGTGATTTATTAGTTCATGTAAACGTTTGGACACCAAAGACTTTAAATAAAGAACAACGACAATTCTTTGAAAAATCGCTTAATGATGATAACTTTATTCCTCATCCAGAAAAGAGCGATAAATCTTTTTTTGAAAAAGTTAAAGATATGTTTTCATAATTACAAAATTATTTCTACATTTGACTAATTACTTGGAAACAGGTAATTTCTTTTTCATAGCAATTTTTCCCATCCTTGTGTCAAAATAAGGGTGGGTTTTTTTTGTAACAAACACTTTCATATAGCTACTTATTCTGTACTTTTACCAATTAAATAAAAATATCAATTGCAATAACAATAGCAATTTCAAAAATCAATTTAAATTTATAGTTTAATTGGAATTTGGAATTTAAAAATTTGGAATTTAAATGAGTAATATCCTTGAAGTAAAAAATGTGGTTAAACAATATGGTGATTACACAGCACTTAATTCTGTTTCTCTTTCAGTTCCAAAAGGAAGCATCTACGGACTGCTTGGTCCGAATGGTGCCGGGAAAACATCCTTAATTAGAATCATCAACCAAATTACAATGCCCGATAGCGGCGAAGTAATTCTTGATGGAGAACTTTTAAAACCAGAGCATGTAGCTTTCATAGGTTATATGCCTGAAGAACGTGGTTTGTACAAAACTATGAAAGTAGGCGAACAATGCTTGTATTTAGCTCAACTAAAAGGCTTATCTAAGCATGAAGCCAAAACGCAACTCGATTATTGGTTTAATAGACTAGAAATTCAAGGTTGGTGGAACAAAAAAATGCAAGAACTTTCCAAAGGAATGGCTCAGAAAGTGCAATTTGTAGTAACGGTTTTGCACAAACCCAAATTATTAATTCTAGACGAACCTTTCTCAGGATTTGATCCCGTAAATGCCAATTTGATTAAAGATGAAATTATCGAATTGAACAAACAAGGAACTTCTGTAATTTTTTCGACACACCGAATGGAAAGCGTTGAAGAAATGTGCGATTACATTGCATTAATCCACAAATCGAATAAATTGATTGAAGGAAAACTAACCGATGTCAAAAAGCAATTCAGAACCAACAGCTACGAAGTTGGTATTTTAAGCAACAATATCGAAGGTTTGATGTATGATTTATCACAAAAATTCACACTTTCACAAACCGATTTCAAATCACTAAACGACGAATTAAAACTAGAAATCAACCTTGGAACTGCATCGCCAAACGAATTATTAAATACCTTACTTCAACGAGGTCAAGTAACTCACTTTGTTGAGAAAATTCCAAGTGTAAACGATATTTTCATTAAAACTGTAACTGAATAAAAAATCAATTTTCAAATCCCAATAAAAATTCAAAATAAACTTTGGAATTTGGAATTTTAAATATTTGAATTTAATAAATATATGAGCAAACTACTACTAATCATAAAAAGAGAATTCATTGCCAAAGTTCGCAATAAATCGTTCATTGTAATGACGTTTTTGAGTCCGTTGTTATTTGTTGGAATTGGTGTTTTTGTTGGCTATTTAAGCCAAATGAAAGCCGATTTAAAAACCATCGCCATACACGACGAAACCGGAAGATTTGTTAGTGATTTTAAAAGCGATGAAGAATACAAATACTTGAATTTATCCAACGTTGATTTAAAAATTTTAAAAGATAGCATCATCAGCGAAAGCTATGAAGGACTTTTAATTATTCCAAAATCTAATGACAATACTTCACTTCAAAAGAACATTCAATATGTTTCTAATGATAGCCCAGGTGTTATGTTTATTGAAGATTTAGAAGATATTATTGCTAAAAAAATAACAGCAGAAAATTTTCAAAAAGAAGGCTTAGATACATTAAAAATCAACCAGTTTAAAGCTGATGTTTCCATAAAATTGAACAAAGCATCAGGCGAAGAAGCATTGAAAGGATTAAACGAAATCAAAAT